>Ga0307966_1003379_pt1 | contig 12027 bp, 6 predicted proteins | sample OrgLakmetagen646_FD_203141 | JGI IMG/M metagenome (GOLD analysis project Ga0307966, IMG submission 203141) | Saline water microbial communities from Organic Lake, Antarctica - #646 | ecosystem: Environmental > Aquatic > Non-marine Saline and Alkaline > Saline | place: Antarctica: Organic Lake... | reverse complement strand
AGCCAAGCCTCCGGCTGTCGATTTGCCTGAATATCTTTAACATACTCTATCGATTCCTCTTTCGCTTCAAACCCTTTGTATGCAACAAAGAAATAGCCGCTTACCGGGTTGTAGAGCATATGAGCATCCAATCCCTCCTCTTTAAAATTGCGATAAAGTCGGTCGGCATTACTTCTGACCTCAAAAGAACCCCCAATCACATAAAACTCATACTCACCGTGATTACTGTTGACGTTTTGCATCTCCATCTCTTTATAGGCACCCTGGTAACCGGATAAATCACGTCTTTGCAGCGGCGTTTCCTGTATGCCGGCATACTCACTACTCGGCCTGATCTCATTCATATCTATATCTTCTTTTTCCACGGTTTCAAGTGTACGCCGTGTGCCATTTGTATCTTGCGCTGCTGTCTGAATTTCATCGGCATCAGAGACTGACGAGTCCAAGTCTCCGGCACCCAGTGATGGTGACTCGATCGTAGATCTGTCGCTGATATAGTTCATGTCATTCCTGTGCTGCTCCTGTTTTTCAGAGAGAAGTTCGGATTTACTTTTAAATGAGCGTTCAATACGTTCATCAAGTGGATCTTCAAGTTCTGCCTGAAGAAGTACTACCAGCTCAGATTCCTGACGGTCAACAGAATTGTATCCAAACAGATATTTAAGACCAAAGAACCATCCTGGAAGATCTTTCAAAATTGGAATCCCTCTGCGAACTTCTGCCTCTTCAGTTCTGTAGAGACCTGCAATAACAGTGCTTTCACCATCGAGCAGAAGCGCATGAGTATTAGCCTGCTGTTTGTTAATAATCGTACTTACGGGGTCAGGCTGTGCAGACGAGCGTTCCGCCTCAAGTTCCAGATAAATCAATGTAGTGTCGTTAACCTCAACAATTTGAGGCCGCACATTCAATATTGTACCTGTACTGAAAAACTGATCGGTCACATTTCCTGCAAAATCTTTCTGTTTAATGGAAAAATCCTGGCCTACCTGAATGCGGCCTTCCTGTCCGTCCATCACTTTTACGCTTGGTGTTGCCAGAATTTCACCAAGGTTATCAGCTTCAAAAGCACTGAAAAGAGCCTGAACTTCAATTCCTCCTCCAATTTCACCAAAGTTTACGATTGAATTAAATACACTTTGAGACACATTTTGTGCGCCAGTTGAGCTTACGGATACAAACCGCCCGTCAAATTCAGTACTTGGTAAATTTTCAGATGCCTCATCACCCACGAAATCTCCAAGATTATCTGGTACACTATTTGTAATTGTTGACCAGTCTACACCAATTTCCTGCAGAGCACGTTTATTTCCTTCGAAGAAAGTTGCGTTGATGCGTACTTCACGTGTACCCGTTGTAATGGAGATACCGTCAAGTTCTTCTCCTGCTATTCCGGAACTATCTACGGTGTCCTCACTTGTCCCGGCGAGTTCTTCCGCCTCCTGCTCAGTCACAATCTCGAGAATTTCTTCAGACTCAAGCACAACAAGTTCCTGCACGCGCATGATATAGTTCAATGCGTCTTTCCAGTGCATCGCGGGAAGAGTGACGCCTATCGGCCCTGTCGTATTGGTACGATCGATAATAAACCGGTTTTCATACTGCTGGGCGTAATTTGAAAGGACCTCAATCGCATCTTGAAAAGGTGTTCGCCTGTCAAACGATATCATCTCTTCAGGATTGGTATATTCGCGAGGCGGTCGCTCCTCAGCCTGTGCATATGCAATCTGAGTGAATGCGGTTATAATGAGAAGTAATAAAGAGATTGTTTTGATCATAAGTTTTGGACTGTTCATCGTTCTACCTCCAGCGATACTGATTCTATAATTCCGCCCTTGTTCAGGCGAAAATTAGCGAAACCCTGATTAATATTAATAGTTTGGAGAATGCCGAGATACACTCTGTCACCCTCTTGTAATGTCTGTAAAGAGCCGTTTTGGTCCAGGAGATATACCATCCCGCTCCCAATTCCTACCAGCTGACTTTGCTCAATGTTAATTCTGTTTTCTGTATTAGGTTCTACATTTCGGATGAGCGGATAGAACGGATTGTATGATGCAAACGAAATTGGGCCGGAGATGTCGGGCGTTAATGACGCATTGAAATAATTCAATTTGTCGTAATAACTCGACAAGCGAAGAGTAAACGAAACAAAGCTATACTCTTCAGCCTCATTGACCGGTGAAATGACCAGCTGTTCTATCTTTTGAACCGGTTCACTATTTTCAATTCTGGTTAGAAAATTCAGGACTGCAGTATATGGTCCCCTTCCCGACAGTTGCGATTGAATGATTCCGTACCGATCATTGCTTGTGGAATCACTAAATACAAAGTCGAATTCAATAGGGTCAGTATCACTTAGAAGTGATAAATAACGGTACGTGCGATCCGGATTATTCGTTCTGAATAAAGTCTTGTCAAAATTTTCAATAAACATTTTGGACTCTTCAAACTGCACTTCCAGTGCTGGAAGCTGATCGGCAATCGCTTTTTTCCGATCGTATTCAGTTTGAAGGGATGAGACCTCTTCTTCCAGTTGTTCAATTTTTGGCTGTTGATAAAAGCGAATAAATAGATATCCACTTGCTCCGATTAACAGGAGCACAACCAACAGAATTAGTGTATTTCGTAATGCGTACGACATAATTTAGGGTGTTGAAGCGTCTGAGATTTCAGGAGACTGCTGAGGCGTAAACAACGACGGATCGTCGACAACCTCGCGGATCATCATGGAAAAAGAGAATATTTCTCTCTCCCTGATTTCCTGTTTTCGTACATTGAGCAGAGTTACGGTTTCAAATTGTGAAGCAAGCTCCGGAACTCTCTCCTGATAGAGAGAGAAGCCATCAACAATGATTACATCCTCATTTTGTCGAAAAGAGCTTACCCAAAGACTGCCTGTATTTTGTACAGCCTGATTAAACCTGTCGAGAGTAATGGTCCATTTTATATTGTTTTCATTCAGATCTTGCAGCAGAGTAAGCTGTTCCTGCATTGTACTTAACTCTTGTGAAAGCTCCCCCGACCGAGTGACGAGAGGTTCTACATCGGTTATCATTTGTGAGAGCTGTGAAGACTCAGATTCAAGCGATTCTATTTGGGTCTTATTCTGCTGATAAAAATGGTTCAGAACTATAGGGCATAAACCAATTAATACGAGAAGCATAATACCGTGCCACTGCAATCTGAATATCTTCTGCTGATCAATGACATAAGAGGGCAAAAAGGAGAGATTAATATTTTTGGAGATCTCTGTTTTAGCTGCTACTTCAGCTTGCCCAATTGCGGTTGTATAAAACGGGATGGCGGGACTTAGTGTATCGCCATAAATTACTTTTTTCTCATTAAATGAGAACTCTTCAACAACCAGTTCACTAAAGCTTTCACGGAAAAAATCCAGAACAGGCGTCCCCTTTCCGTTATTGAAAATAAGCAGCTGATCCAGGCCGGGCACCTCTCCGGTATCAATCTGAAAGAGGATTTTTGAAAAGATAGTACTCAGGTAGTTTTTATCATCGTACCCTTCATTAATGATAGGAGATACCTGCAAGAGCTTCTCCCCTTTCATAAAGAGGATTCTGCTCTTCTTCTTCCCGATCTGAAGCAAGGCAGTGATGATTTCTGAATCCATCTCATAATGTTCCCTGTAGAGCCCCATCATTACGGACTCATCCGGGGTAACACCATTGATGATGTATTTCTCATTGTTGGTGGTGCTGGCCTCGTACACAATCGAGAGTGTGGGCGACTCCTTTTCCAGCGAACCGATCAGCATCGTGCCGTCATTCCGGATTTGAAAATCATACAAATCCTCATCAGGCTGACGATTATACAGCGAATAGAGCTTGTCCTCAATAATATCAACAAGCTCCCTCTTTTTAACTTCTGTATAGTTAAGATCATTAAGAAATTGGAATATGGTGTCTCCGAAAGGAATGTTGACAGCCACATATTTTCTATCTGATTCTACAGATGAGAGATAATCATAGATTAGCTTACTATTTGAAATGGACTCACCTGTCTCAGCCATGAGATCTTCCTGAGGTAGGTCATCCAATTCCTCATCTTCGAACTCAGCGAGGTCGATTTCACCAAACAGTTCATCAGCCTCTTCTTTATCAGAACTATTCTTTTCTGTTTTTTTCGGTTTGGAGTTATCCGTGTCATTATCAAGCCCAAAAATAAGATCCGTATCCAGTTCATCTTCAAATGGATCACTCTCAGAACTCTCATCAACAGGCGATTTTGTTACCTGTTTGATAGGATTCACAAGCGTCATCTGATCCACACGCACAACACGCAGCTTATTTTTTTCCGTTATGACCCGGGCAAATTTGAGGTTATCCCCTTCCAGGCTAATGCCGATATATTCTTTTGGTTTAAACATAGCTTAGTAATCCAAATCGTTAAGGAGCTGATAAAGTCTCTTCTTATTATTGGCGTTGTTGATGGCTTCCTCTTTTGAGATTTTGCCTTCATCAAACAGCCGTTTTAAATCCTGTTCCATCGTAATCATTCCCTTTTCACTACCTTCTGCAAGCATTTGATAGATTTCGTTGACGTTATCATTACGAATGGCAGCCCGTACAGACGGGGTGACCAGTAAAACTTCTTTGGCCAGAACCCGTTTGCCGTCCAGGCTGGGAATCAATTTCTGGCTTATTACACCGGTCAATACATCAGAAAGCCTTGACCGAACCCTGTTTTGTTCCTCAGTCGGGACTTCACCAAGAATACGTTCAATACTTTCCATTGCAGATGAGGTGTGAAGTGTACCAAATGTTTTATGGCCTGAATCTGTAATTTCAAGTGTCGTCATGATTGTTTCAGGATCCCGAAGCTCACCAATAACGATAATGTCCGGATCTTGACGCAGAGCCTGTATAGCACCGTTTTTGAACGATGTAACATCACGGCCAACCTCTCTGTGCCTTACAACAGACCGTTTTGGTTTGTGAATCAATTCTACTGGAGACGCAATGATTACTATATGAGAATCTACAGTCCGGTTATTCGCGTCTATGATCGTATCTAATGTACTCGATTTACCCGACCCGGTAATCCCGGTAATAAGTGTCAGACCATATTTATAGTATTTTAGACTGAGCGCTTTTGCAACTTCAGGATGAACGCCAAGAGTTTTAAACGGGCGAATTTCTTCATCAATTTTCCGCATGTTAAGCGCCAGGTGTTCGAGATCGAAATAAGCGTTTGCCCTGAATCGTTGCGCTTTTTCACCATTTTGCGTTGGCAGCGAGTATGAAAAGTCGAGATTGCGATTTTTTAAAAGCTGTTGTCTCTGCTCATCGGTAATAATGCTGTGAATTAAAATGTCTGTCTCTCTGTAATCAAGGGTCTCAGGAATGTTCAAAGGAGATTTATTACCGAATACCCTGTACCAAATATTTCCGTCACATCCTGCACCGCCAAGATCAATATCCGATGCTTCATTCTTTCGCATGTAGAGTAGAAACGTATGAAGTGAATTCATCAACTGCTTGCGCTTCAGGTCGTCCAGATTCTTAATCTTTTTTCCAAGCTCAGCGTGGTAGTCAAGTCCACGATATGAATCGGGAAGATCCTGCAGGATTTCTCCTGCAATAGAATGAATCGGTGCCAACGATACTTTTGATGTTTCTGACTCAACCATGAAACGGTTTATTGTAAATATTAAAAAATTCTAATGTTTACTTATATAGATCAACTCACACCCTGTTTGTTACAAATGAAATAAGGAATGGTCGGATTGATCGAATTGACTTTTTACCTGCGTAGGATTGAAGCCCTTACGCGGGCGAAGTGTGTCCTCTTACCACTTCTTATCGTCCAAAATTCGTTTCTTTAAAGTGAAAAGCTGAAAATTCATGTTTGATATTTTATTCTGCTGTATCTCGATGATATTTTTGGTAAAAATGTTGAACAGTTTTTCAGGTCGCTTACGAAAGTAATTTAGCGTCTCATACCGTTCATATTTCAACAGAATACAATCTTCTTCACAAGTTATTTTGGCAAGACGGTTATTTTTACTGAACAGGAAAGTCTCTCCCATAAAATTCCGCTTCTCCAGGGTAGCAAGCTGAATATTCTCTTTCCAGATTGACACCTTTCCTGAAGCTATCAGATATGCAGAATTTACGTATTCATCCTCTCTTATTATTGTATCTTCTTTTACAAACCGTATTTGTTCACCCAGCTCAAGAAACGCAAGCGTATCTTCGTAGTGAAAGTTTTTAAGCAAATGCGGAGGGTCTTTCAATAAGTCCCGCAAATGCTTCTGCATGATATCTGATCCGGTTCGTTTTTCCTCTTCCATACCTAAATTTACTAATCGTCTACTGTGATTGCCATTATTTCCTCAACGGTCGTATCCCCGTTCTTGATTCTTTCCCTGCCTGATGCACGAAGCGTTAGCATGCCATTTTTTATTGCCGTTTTCTTAATGTACTCCTCATCGATTTCACCGCCTGACTGTAATATGATACGTTTTATCTCCTTAGAAAAATAAAGGGCTTCCATAATGGCAACCCTTCCTTTGTAGCCAGTATTATAACATTTTTCACACCCTACTGCTTTATAAAATGTAGTATTTTCAATTTCCGTGTCATTAAAACCGATTCCGCGAAGTGTTTCATATTCAGGCTGGTAAATTTCTTTGCAGCTGCAGAGTCGGCGCACCAGTCGTTGTGCCATTACCAGATTAACTGCATTGGCAATTAAAAAAGGTTCTATACCCATTTTATAGAGACGAGAAACGGCACTGGGAGCATCATTTGTATGAAGGGTTGAGAAGGTAAGGTGACCGGTATTCGCCATCTTAATAGCTACCTCCGCCGTTTGCAGGTCACGCATCTCCCCAACCAGTACAATATCCGGATCATGACGAAGGATACCCCGAATTGCCTGTTCGAAGGTCATGTTTTTGCTAATCTTCAGCTGCCGCGCACCATTAATCAAATACTCAACAGGTTCCTCAATTGTAAGCACATTCTTTGTTGGATCTATAACATAGTAAAGCGCTGCAACCAGTGTGGTTGACTTCCCGCTCCCGGTTGGCCCGGTTATAATTACAATACCTGATGGTTTCTCAATAGCCTTCACAAAATCTTTCTTTGCCTGTTCCTGAAGGCCAAGAACATTCAAATCAGTTATCACCTCGCGGTCATCCAGAATTCGTATTACGATTGATTCGAATTTTCGCTCAAACTCAGCTCCTACCATGGGCATGATAGACACCCGGTACCGAATATTGTAATTATCTACGGACCGCTGGATAAATCCATCCTGTGAACTGTCTCTTTCAAACCTGTCTACGTTTCTTGTTTTATCTTTAATAACAGCAGTAATAGCCTCAGGTTTTACACTCTTTTGCTGATACCAAAGCTGAAGCTTTCCATCCGTTCTGAAACGAATGTCCGTTGTTGTGGGACCGCTGGGTATAATATGCATATCACTGACACCGCGGCGAACACCCTCAACCAGCATTCCCTCCACAAGAGAGTTAAGCATACTCTGATTGATTTCAGCATCAATTTCATCCTCATCTACCTCCTCCTCTGCATCGCTAATCTGACCATCTTCCATGTCGATATCTTCAAGCAGGTCAAGAAACTCGTTCTTCTGCTCATAAACTTTGGAAAGCATATCGTCAATCAACTCATACCTGCAGTACCGAATATCAAACTCTTTGTAGTTTAATCGAGATATGATGGCTGAAAGTTCGGGATTGGACGGATCGGGAGTGGCAATTGTCAGAGATGTGCTATTTACAGATACCGGGATCGCTTTCTGATGGACAAGTTCGTCCAGATTCTCTTTAGGAATCAGTTCCAGGTACGACTTGATCGCTTCAATTTGATCCTCAGGAAGGGCATCAACCCCATAAAAAATCTCATCAAATGCATAAATGCTGGCGATTTCCCGCATTATTGCATGACGATTCAGACTTAGATCCTGATGAAGAATTTGTCCAAGCCGCCTGTTAGAACTAGCGGGCTCCTCTTCAAGAATTTGTACAGCAACCTTCAGCTCCTTTTCACTGATGACACCTCTGCTTAACAGAAGATTCCCGATGTGTTGCTTTGTATTAACCTTGCCCATACAGTCTGAAAGTTCCTCTTTTCAAGCGATTCGAATTCCGGACACATTAAACTTCAAAAAACGAATTTATACCTCTTGCCTTGGGGATCAGTCAAATAATCCGGCTCATATCATACGTTCTCATTGATGAAATGAGGGGTATACACAGTATTGAGTTTAATAGTCCGTTTTTGTTATCGGCTGATGAGCTGAAAACCTAAAGAGAAGGTTCGGGGCTAAGAGGGGATTTTTAGAGGTTGTTCGTGACATTTTATCTGAAATATAGCTGTTTTTAGAAGCTAATTGACTTGCAACTATGGAAAATCACCATATACCCTCCTATCCGCATTAATGTGAAGAGTTAGGGATTCTTTTAATCTGGATAACGCTCAACTAAGACATGGTATTTTTAGATGTGGTATATGGCTTGGATTTCACAAATTGGTCAGTTATGAACTCTATGTTCCCTGCTATTTCGAAAAATACCATGTCTCAAAATTTGAATAGCGGATAGGGAGGGATTCCTTTGGAAGAACCCACCGGTACCCTTTCGTGGTACACTGGATGAGATAATAATTCAAATGCGGAGAGGGAGGGATTCGAACCCTCGGTACCTCTTTCGAGGTACACACGCTTTCCAGGCGAGCCCATTCGACCACTCTGGCACCTCTCCGTGTGAAGTATTCAGGCTGTCCCGAAAACTTGCAAGCCCAAAATATAGCAGTTTACTTATCTACTATCAATACGAAGTATCTTTCTTTTGGGGTCGGATTGTTACGCATCCACGTCATCAACAAAATACATGGAAAATGCTGCAATGATCATAACTATTCCTCCGAGGACAAGAGCAAATACAGCGTCACCGTCGAAGAACGCTCGTGTAACATACCCAAGAATAGTGGCTGCAATTAACTGCGGAAGCACGATGAAGAAGTTGAATATACCCATATAGAGACCCATTTTTTGTGATGGAATGGAGCCCGCTAAAATCGCATACGGCATTGCCAGAATCGAAGCCCAGGCTATACCCACGCCAATCATTGAATAAATCAGATATATTGGATTTGATATAAAATAGATCATGATCAACCCCACCCCTCCCAGAACAAGAGCCAGCGCATGAACCCATTTACGGCTGAGCATTTTCGCCATGGGTGCGAGTCCAAATGCAACCAGTGCAGCTACACCGTTATATACGCCAAACATCACACCCACCCAGTCGGCACCTTCATTATAAAGTGCGCTGGTGGTATCGCTGGTTCCATAAATATGAGCTGTCACACCGGCGGTTGAATAGATCCACATAGCAAATAAGGCAAACCAGGAAAAAAACTGGACAAGAGCCAGCTGCTTCATCGTTTTAGGCATATGAATAAAGTCATGCATAACAACTACTAATCCCTGCTCTATCTTTCCACCCTTTTGGAATAAGCCAGCAATCAGCATGACCAATCCGATGGCGGCCAGACCACCTGTTGCAACATATACTTCCTTATCCAAAGCATATTCGTAGGTCAGGAATGTTGTAATGACTCCTACCAAAGAAAACATGATCCCCAGATTTATTTTTTTCTGTCCCTCTCCTGCAACGATTGGGATTTCACGAACTGCATTTTTATCCTCTATTTCATTTTTTTCTTCCGCCTCAAAAGCTTCCAGCTCTTCGGGTGTGTATTCACGCGTGCGCAGCACAGTCCATAGAACCGCACTGATAAACGCAAATGCCCCAAGATAAAACGACCACTTTACCGAGGGCGGAACCAGGCCCGGTCCTGCTGTATTGGCAACATCAAACCAGTTTGTAAGAATCCACGGAAGAGCTGAAGCAACTACAGCACCTGTTCCGATGAAAAAACTCTGCATGGCAAACCCCTTTGTGCGCTGTTCCGACGGCAGCATATCTCCTACAAATGCCCTGAACGGTTCCATTGACACATTAATGGATGCGTCCATAATCCACAGCATGCCCGCAGCAACCCATAGTGCAGGTGAGTTTGGCATAAAGATCAGTGCTATTGATGCGGCAATAGCCCCGAACAAAAAGTAGGGCCTGCGACGGCCAAGCCGCGTCCAGGTTCGGTCGCTGAAATAGCCAATTATTGGCTGAACAACGAGTCCTGTTAACGGAGCCGCAATCCATAAAATCGGTATATCATCAACGTTAGCACCAAGTGTTTCAAAAATCCGGCTTACATTTGCGTTTTGAAGGGCAAATCCGAACTGAATCCCAAGGAAACCAAAACTCATATTCCAGATTTCCCAAAAACTTAATGTGGGGCGTTTTTGTGACTTCATTTATATATTTATTCAGATGTTATATGAACCAATAATTTCTTGATTGAGCTAAGAAAGATCAAATCTCATTAAGTTCGCAAGGTATAATTTCTAAGGGTCATTTGGTACACGGCAATTATAACTTCTATGCTTACCTATTCAACTTCTATAATTGTTAAAATCAAAAAATTAACCCGTATCGCAATTCATTAGAAGTCATCAGATAATGCAACGGGCCTTTGAATTATTTGATGAGTAACATTTTTTGAATACGAGACTGCCCCTGGCTTTCCAATCGTGAGTAATAGATCCCGCTTGAAAGCTGAGACGCATCAAACGTAATTGTAAAATTTCCGGCCGGGTGATTCTCTCGCTTTACAAGAGTTGCTACTTGTCGGCCAAGAGCATCATAAACCCTCAGCTGAACGGGGCTGATTTGTGGAATATCATACGATAGGGTTGTCACAGGATTAAACGGGTTTGGATAGTTTGGGAGGAGCCGAAACTGATCGGGAATATCAGCTCTTTCGCCCTCTTCCGTATTGACAAATAAACCGGGTTCAGATGGCGGTATTTCCTGTGATGTATAAATCCTAATGTCGCCGGGCATCATATCAAATGTTTGATTTGCTTGATTAACGTCAATGTCATTTCCTGATATAAAATCATACCATATTCCCGTTTGTGAAAATGAGATTGAAGCCGTTTGATTGAACACTCCAAAATTCCCAATGATAACGGCGGCCATGTTGCTGTGTTCCAGTTTAACCCATTTGACATCGCCATCAAGTGAGGAGTTAAACTGGGTGTCCCCGCTCGTAAAAACTGGACTTGATCTGCGTAATCTCAAAAGTTCACTCCAGCTCCGATAGAGATTATTTCGGTCCTCGTCCTCAAAATATTCCCAGCGTATAGGTTTAAGATCCGTTCGCCCAGGATCAGACGATGTGCAATCACCGGAACCGCCATCACCCGGTTTCAGGCATTCACCTGCCCCTCCTCCATAACCAAGTTCACCAAATTGCCATAGCATTTTTGGACCCGGAATTGTAAGAAAAAATGCTCCCGTAAGTTTTTGCCGATTAATAGCTGTTTTGAGCTCTTTTATATCATATAATGGGTTAGTGTCGTTGCCAAACGTCCGGTTCTTGAGCATCAGCCACTGCTCATCATGACTTTCCATATATCCGACAAGGTGTGGATAGCTCCAACCCCTGTTTGAGAAGTGAACTTCTGAAAAATCAGATCCCTCTCTGTAACCCATCGATGCCTGATTGTAATTATAGTTATGGTTCCCCCAAAGCATCATCCCATAATTCGAGAGTTCTATCTCTTCGGAGTTTGCGGCGAAATGCTCCAAAATAACATAGGCATCAGTATCTGAGTCCCATATTTGATCTGCCATCCGTTTGAGATTTGCAATTCGCTGCTCATTTCTCCCATCCAGAAGCGATCGATTGTTTACATTTGATGCAAATCCTTTACTCAGGTCAAATCTAAACCCATCAATATTGTAGTTTTCAAGCCAGTGTCGGTTTGTACGGTCCAGCCAGTATTTAATGTAGCTGTTGTCGTGATTCAGATGATAAAATACATTGTATGCGTGACCCGGCCCTAAATATGGATTTGCTAAAGGGTCAGTTCCAAACATACGAACAAGAGGCGATTTATCATGTG
>Ga0307966_1003378_pt1 | contig 12028 bp, 9 predicted proteins | sample OrgLakmetagen646_FD_203141 | JGI IMG/M metagenome (GOLD analysis project Ga0307966, IMG submission 203141) | Saline water microbial communities from Organic Lake, Antarctica - #646 | ecosystem: Environmental > Aquatic > Non-marine Saline and Alkaline > Saline | place: Antarctica: Organic Lake... | reverse complement strand
ATCACTCCGCAACAAAACTGTTCCAATATTGGACAATTTAATTTGTAGGATGAATGAAAAGGATTTTTTACTTTAATTTTTCAAATTATAAACTTTTCAAGTTGAAAATTATAATGTGATGAAAAAAGGATGCTTATCCCTAGTAATACATGGAACAACTCACAAGCTACATCAGATTATTTTACTCAAATAAGATACGATAAAAACGGAAATATTCTTAACTTGCTACGAAATGGATATGATAAAGCTCAATTGGAAATGGACGATATGTTTTATTTTTATGAAAATATAGCAAGTAATGCAAGTAATCGACTTATGCAAGTGAAAGACTTAGCTTCTGATTATTCAGGTTATGATGATATTAAGAATAGTGGAAGTGACTATAAGTACAATAAAATTGGAGAACTCATTAATGATGATGGAGAAGCAATGAGTCTTAGGTGGCGTTTAGGAGATCATAAATTAAAAAGTATTACGCGAACAGACCAAAACAGTCCAAATGTGGAGTTTATATATAATCCTTTGGGTGTTCGGGTTGCTAAAATTTCAAAACCCAGAAGTGGTGGGGTAAAATTAGGACAAGAAGAGTGGAAAGTAACTTACTACACCTATGATGCAAATGGACAACTCATGGCAACTTATGATTCTGAATTATATAAAGGTGCTAAAAGAACAATCCTCGGTGAGCAATATATTTATGGAAGTAAGCGAGTAGGTGTTTTGAAAGCGAACCAAATAGTATATGATGATAAACCAATTGAAGTTTCAACTTCACCTAAAAAAGAAAATATTTTAGGAAAAAAACGCTATGAGTTAACCAATCATTTAGGCAACGTGCTTGCTACGATTACAGATAGAAAAACGTATAACCCAACAGAAGAGTATTGCGAGCCTGTAATTACCATGAAAGCAGACTATTACGCATTTGGAATGCTTCAGCCAGGTCGTTTTGAGGGAATATCTGAGGATGGAACTCGTCATTTATTCAATGGAATGGAGCATGATATGGAAGTATCAGGGGATGGGAATAGCTATACAACAGAATTTAGACAATATGATCCGAGGTTGGGGAGATGGAAAAGTTTAGATCCGTTGATGAAGAAGTATCCAAATATGTCTCCTTATGTGGCCTTTAATAATAATCCAATATATTTTACTGATCCGTTAGGTCTTGAGGGAGAGACCCCAAAAGGTGGAGGAGATAATACTAGGGGGTGGAGAGATGAAGGAGGAGACTCTGATCATGGGAATCGGTTTTATAATCCTGAAGGAGGTGATAAAAGCAATGTACAGGTTTATGATGATGTTGACATAATTGTAAAGCGTCCACCAGATAGTCCTCTAGGAAAGAAAACTCGCATTGAAAGAAAGTTTGAAAGAAAATTTGAGAGATGGGAATCAAGAAATCAAAATAATATTATGGGATTGACTAAAGCAGAGCGTTATGAACAATTTGCGTTAAGTTCAAGGTGGGGCGGTCGTTCTAATATGGAAAAAAGTTGGTTTAAGAAATATGAGAATCATCTAAACAAAAGTAATACTAGTACAGGGTGGAATTTTCGGACAACTGTACATAGAGATAACACCGATGTTAGAATGAATGATTCTGGAAGAAATTCATTAACAGTTAATGAAGATGTAGGGGAGAGTAAAGGTGAACTCCAAATTAACTATAATATGGCAGGCGCTGCTGATAGACTTCAAGTGATTGATCCAAATACTAATCAAGTATTATTTGACACGGCTGATTTGCCCCAATCAGATAGAAGAGGCAAGGTTAGATTTTCGAATGGTAGTGGAACAACAGTTCCTTTTGATTTAGGAGAAGGTAATACTATTTTGAGAGTAGTTGTTAACCCAGGTGAATCACCAATAGTTGATCCTCTTAGTGGCGGAACGGTATTTGGGTATAATTTGGTTGCTAATCCAGAAGAAAACACGATTCAACAATCAGGTGAAACACTGAAGCCTGAATAAACTTGATTAGCATGAAACAAATATTTATCATAATATTTTTACTTCTTACCAACCAGACTTTCTTTTCTCAGGAAACTGTTAATAAAAATGATTCTGTGAATACTAAAAAAACATGGATCAAAGAAATTGACTCTCTTCATCCAGTTAATGGTGTAACAGTAGGTGTAATTGTTTACCAAACAGTTAATGATACTTTGGAGGGCGAATTTAAAGTTTATGATGAAAAGGAAATCTTGAGATTTAAAGCCAGTGTATTTGACGGTAAAAAAGAAGGCGCAGCTTATAGTTACAACTACAAAGGTGAATTAGAAGAAATTAGATCCTACAGTAATGACATTGCTATTTCAAGAATATTTATAGATCATAAAGAACGTATTTATCGTACTGCTAACTATAACTTTAAAGAATTGAAACACGGAGCGGAAGTTTCTTTTTTTAAAAATGGAAATGTTTGGATCAAAAGAATTTGGAAGAATGGTAAATTAGAAAAGTATACATATTTCTATAGAAACGGTAATATTAAAAGTATATCTTTTCAAGATGAAGATGAAAAATTGATTCGAATTGAACATTATAAACACAATGGTGAACTTAAAGAAGTTGTCGAATAATAAAATCCAGCTTCGCAGTAGTTGTACTGCTGCGCTTAACTATTGTTGACACACGATTACAGACAGCTCAGTTACGATCTACTTTAGAAACAAAGCAACGAACTGTAGTACACTCCTGCACACTCTACACAATACCGCAACAAGAAAAAGCGTAGCTTTTGAAGACCAAACGAAAGAGCAGGGAGTTCCAATAACCTGTCTCGACCATTCGAGATTGGTCAGATGAACTTTGGCTTTGGATAGTCTGATTTTTCGGTAAACTGAATTTTAAGACCGTGAAAAACAGCTTTCAACTTCTCATATTCAAGAAAGTTATTAACAATCCCTTTTTCTCTCTACATCCTTTGTTATGTCTGCTTTTTGGTAGGTTTTTACTGCTTTTCAATTTTCCCCCACACCCCTTATCTTTTAGGTGGTTTTATGGGGTGGTTGTTATTTTCTTTTCCAGTTGTTTTTTAAAGCAAATTAAGGTTTAAGAATCCAAGCGGTGAGTACTTCAACTTTGTTCAGTAACCACCACCGCAGGCATTTTATTTTTAAGCGTTTTTTGTTTAGATATTTTTACAATAAGCATATTATTTTTTCGGTTTTTTTCGCCCCTTTTTTTTTAAGATTTGTGTTTATGAATGAGTTTTTTACTTATTTCTCTAAGTTTTTTAGCCCCTTTTTATCAAAGTTTTCAAAGTTCTTTTTGTGTTTAAACACCAAAACAGGCAAAGGCTCGGCAGAAAAGCCATGCAGTAGAGCCAATACAGAGAACCCAAAGCCATGCAAGAAAAAACCAACTTTTAAGCTTCTTCACCATAACAAATAATTAAATGATCCGCAAAATTGAGCATTTGCAAGCACTCTGCAAGGGTAATACAAAGCGTTCCGCCCTTGCTTTACGTGCTTGCAAATGCTCTTTTCAATTAGCGTTCATTAAATTATTTGTTATGGTTTCATTCACTTCTTTTGTTGGTTCTTTTCCTTGCGTGGCTTTTTCGGGTTCTCGTGTTGGCGGTTCTCCTGCCTCAGCTTCCTGCCGTTCCTTTCTCCCTGTTTTGGGTGGCTTCCGTGGTTCGGTCGCCGTGGGTTGCGCTCGGGGCGTTGACAGTCTCGTGCGCTTGGCTTTTCCGTCCGCTTCGGTGTTCCGTGTTTCCTCGTTTTTGGTTGGTGGTCGTGTTTCTCGTGCCTCGTTTGCCCTGCGTTCCTCTGCTCTTGTTTCGTGGTGCGCTTCTTCGGGCGGTTTGCTCGTGGCGTTTCCCCTTGGTGCTTGTCCGTCTGGTGTGCGTGTGTCCTCGTCCTTTGGTGGCTGTGGCTCGGGTTCGTGGGGTTCTGTTGCGCTTGGTGTTGGTTTGGGTTGTTCGGTGCTTGTGGTTCTGCCGTCCTCTGTGGTTGGCTTTCCTGCTCCGTCCTCGGTCGCTTCTCGCTTTCGCCTTGTGGGCGTTGCTCCTTGTGGTGGTGCGCTGTGGCTTTCCTCTCCTGTTCCTTTTCCTGCTCCGCCTGTTGGCTCTCAGCTCTCTTTGTTTTAGTTTTCTTTATTAAGCTTTTTTTCTAGTTCTATTTGTTGGCGTTCTCTCTCTATTTCTTTTTTTAGTTCTTGTTCTGTTGGTAGATAAGTCATGTATTTAGATGCAAAGATTTGTTTGTTTTCGTTTAGTAAACTGTACTTTACAACGGTACTGTCTTTTTTTGTGCAGAGGATTAACCCGATTGTTGGGTTATCATTTTCTTGCTTTATTTTATCTTCAAAATAACGCACATACATATCCATTTGTCCAATATCTTGATGAGTTAGTTCAGTAGTTTTTAAATCAATTACTAAAAAGCATTTTAGTAGATAATTGTAAAAAACTAAGTCAGCGTAAAAGTGTTTGCCTGTTTCGGTAGTTAGTCGGTATTGCCTACCAACAAAGGCAAAGCCTTTGCCTAATTCCAATAAAAAGTCGTGTAGTTTGTCTATAATAGCTTGTTCTAGTTCGTTTTCTCTAAAGTTTGTATTGTCTTTTAATCCTAAAAATTCGAGTACATAAGGGTCTTTAATAATATCTTTGGGGTCTTGCCTGTTTGTTTTTTCGTCTGCTTCGCTTTTAACTACTTGGGTGTCTTTGCTCATTAGTGTTCTCTCATAATAGAGATTATTTATTTGCCGTTCTAAGCTTCTTGTACTCCAATTACATTCGACAGATTCCTGCATATAAAATTCCCTTGCTCGGTCGTTTTCGACCTTTAAAAGTAGCCTGTAATGTGTCCAACTCAATTCTCCACGCAGTGCGTGGATATTTTGAAATATCGTATAAAATTGACGTATATACCACAGATTTGTGGTATTGAACCCTTTGCCATGTTTTTTTGTCAGTTTTTTAGATAGTTGTTTGATTATTTCCTGTCCATATTCGGCTCTTTGTTTTCCGTTTTGTTCTTCTTCTATGATTGCTTTACCGATATTCCAGTAAGCTTTTACCATTGTAAAATTGACTGTTTGGTAAACCGTATTTTGAGCTTCTTCTATAATTAGGTTTATCGTATCGTAAAGCGTATTAATTTCTAGGGGTGTATTATTTTCTTTTGCCATAGTTGTATTTTTCGCTTCTGTTTTACAAAGTTAGTATTATAGCAATTAAATAGATTTTGTTTTTTAAACACTTGAAAAGTGTTTTCTTTTTTTGTCCCCTTTTTTATTTGTGTTTAAGAATATTTACGGTTGTTTATGGTTCATTTATAACTTTTTTCGCCCCTTTTTTTTTCTCAAAATTTTTACGCTTTTCAATCAATAGGATTACAATTGTAAAAGTTTGTTTAACTCAATATTTTTAAGTTTAAACCACCCCATAAAACCACCTAAAAGATAAGGGGTGTGGGGTTTTTATAGGTTTTAAAATGTTCATTTCTTTATTTTTTTAATGCTATTTCTATGCTTTATTTTATGGCTTAAACAATATTGAAAAGATGAAAGATTTACAGATACACAACAGCCGATTTATAACTTATTTAGATGATATTTTCACCGTTGATATTTTGGGCGGAGTGGATTTACAAATGATAGAAAGAATGGTTTGTACTTTGCGGATTACTCACCAAAATTTTCCGCCATTTAGAACCACCTTAGATTTATACAACGATGATCAAACAGATAAATTAATCCGCACGCTTTGCGATAAATGGGAACTTAAATTAATAGAAGTATCTAAAGTACTGCACCATTTAATTTTAGAACTAGAAAGCTACCGATTAGAACAACTTAGATACACAAGAAAAAACGCACAAAATGGGTTTATTCTTAATGAAAAAGACAAGAAAGAAGCTTTAAAACTGCTGAAAAGTAAAAACCTAATAAACGAGCTTACTAAAGACTTAAACACAACTGGAATAATAGGCGAAAATGAAAACGCTGTTATTCTGTTTATGGCTTTAGCTTCTCATAAATTTAGTAACCCTTTTTCTGTTTTGTGTTTAGCAAAAAGCGGAATAGGGAAAAGCTATATTTTACAAAAACTTTCTGAATGTATGCCAACAGGCTCATACAGTTTTCACACTCAAATAAGTGCAAACGCTCTGTATTACTTCAACAGTTATGAGATACAAAACAAAGCCCTTTTAATAGAAGATTTAGAATGGACAACCCAAATGTTAAACCCACTTTCTACACTTCAATCACAAGGTAAATTAGTAAAGACCAGAGCCACAAAAAATAAAGACGGAATGATGCACTCAACCACTTTTGAAGTAACTGGAAACTTATGTTTACTGGCGTGTGCTTATTCAGATAAGAACTATGACAGGCTAAGCCTGCCTTTTTTAATGGTTCACTTAAACCATTCTCATAGTCAAGATATTGCAATTATGAATTATCAAAAGGAACTAAAGGCAGGACTTATAAAACTAGATGAAGTAAAACAAATTCAACACCAACTAAAATGCGTGATTTCAAGTCTTGAAAACGTAAGTATAATAAATCCTTTTGCTCCACTTATTAACTTGCCCGAAGATATAGCGCACCCAAGAAAATCACTTTTATTACTGCTTAATTTTATTGAGGTTATTACGTACTTTTTCCAACATCAAAGAGAGCAAATAATAGACGAAACCACAGGCGAGGTATTTATTAAAACCGCTCCCCAAGATATAGAACTGGCTTTTAAACTCTTAAAAAACAGTCTATTCCGTAGAGCTGACGAGTTAAGCACATCGGCAAGGGGTTTTTATCATTGGCTTCAAAAATACTTGCAAGAAGCACAAACAAACCAATTTACATCCCTTGACATTAGAAAAGCTAAATCCATTAATCCAAGAACCTTAAACAGATACTTGCAAGAACTCAAATTATACAGCTATATCCAAGTAACAGGAGGAAATAAACACCGAGAGGGATTTATTTATAAACTCACTCAATTTGGTAATCAAACAGATGTACAAACCCGAATCGAAAAAGCTTTACAAACCAATCTTGAAATCATCCAAAAAAGTAATCAAAAACAACCCTCAAAAACAAAGAGTAAGACAGTTAGCCAAACCCCTGTGTCCAACTCTCAAACCTTGCAAGCATAAGACTTTAAGAGTAGGACGACATAAATAATAAAAATCGACATCTAAACCAAAAAACAACAAAATGAAAAACCCAAAACTAAACGGCAGTTACAAAGCACTTACAGAAAATTACACCACCTATTTACAAACCCTTGGCTTTGCAGATACTACCGTTTATAATTTTCCACGTTTTATAAGCGACTTTTTAACCCACTTGGAACAAAAAGGCGTTTATAAAATAAATCTACTTTCCTCTAAAATGGTCTTTAATTACTTTGAATATTTAGAGCATAAAACAGGACAAAGAACAAAACAAACTTTAAGCACTTCCCACCTCAATCAAATCTTTGGAGCGATTGATAAGTTTTTAGAGTTCCTGCATCACATGGGCGCACAAAATACACCATCGCCCACACGTTACACATTAGAAAACATCCGTAAAAAACCCCTGCAAGTCTTAAATCCTAAAGAAATACAAATCCTTTACACTACCGTTTCCCTAACTTTTCTTAATATCCAATTTGTACAAAGACAACCCCGACAACACACCTTAAAACTGGTACTTGATTTATGTTATGGTTTAGCCCTTAGAAGAAGCGAAGCCCTAAACCTAAAGCTTGAAGATGTAAATTTTGAACAAAAAATAATACACGTAAAACAAGGCAAAAACTACCAAGATCGTTTTGTTCCCATGAGCCGTAAAGTATATGAGAGTTTACAAACCTATATTTATGAGTACCGCAGGTATTTTAATGAACAAAGATTTAAAGGACAAACCAAAGGGCGCAAAGAATACCTTTATCCTTTTGGCAGCCAGTCCATAGCAAAAGCCCTTGAACTACTTGTAAAATACTCCCAATCTGAAAGCCTGAAAGCTAAAAAACCAACTCCCCACACCCTGCGCCATTCCATAGCTACGCATTTATTACAAAACGGTATGGATATAGAACGCATTGCCCGATTTTTAGGACATACCACTTTAGAAAGCACTCAAATTTATACCCATCTGACAGGGTCAGAAGCCAACTTATAAAAACACGATGAAAAGCACCAATAAAAACCCTGCGGAAGTTCTCGGCTTTGAAATGTTTTTACAACAAAAAGGCATTATTCCCAAAACCATAGCACGGCATAAAAGAGAGGTAAATAAATACGAAAAATGGCTAAGCGAAAGTAAAGATAAAGAAACCCAAAACGCCACAAAAAAAGATTTATTAGACTACCTTAAACACATAAAAGATAGTCGACAGTTGAGCAACGCTACACAAAACAGCATTTTACAAAAGCTAAAGAACTATTACACTTTTTTAGCCAAACAATACCGCATTAATAACATAACCCATCTTATAAAAATCCGAGGTGCAGAACGCAAACACTTAACCCCGATTTTTACACCTGATGAACTGGATTTACTTTGTGATGCTTATTATTATCACATCCAAGAATATAAACCCACCAGAAAGGAACTTTATTTTTATCCCGACCATGAAACATTACTTAGCGGTTATTATATTGCCCTTACGCTAATGGCTTACCAAGCCCTGCAAATAAATGAAATAGAAAACCTTACCGCCTGCGATTTTGATATGCGTAAAGCCACCGTAACAATAAATCCAAGTCGAACAGGAGCAAAAAGAACCCTTACCCTTGAAGCTTCACAAATAGGGGTTTTAATACAGCATTTTGCAGACCAAACAGATCCGCCATTAATGCCAAACCGTAACCATTTTGAAAGACTAAATACCACCTTAAAAAAGCTACACCCAAAATTTAAAAGCTTTAGACAACTTCGCACCTCAAAAATCACCCATTGGTTAAAACTTCATGGACTTAGAAAAGCCCAACACCTTGCAGGACATAAAAACATAACCAGTACAGAAAAATACCTTACTGGCGATTTTGAAACCCTACAAAATGACCTTGACAACTTCCACCCATTAAATTAAATTTTTCCCCTAAAGCTTTTTTTTAACATCAAAAAATCAAAGTATTTTGTTTTTTTCCTAACTTAGTTGACTTAAAGCAAAATCTTTTGGGCTGTTTAAAACTTACATACATTACAAACCTTGACCTTGTAACAAACGAGTTTAAAAAAGAACTGACCTCAAACTTTAGTAATTTACAAGTACAAGGGGGGCAAGAGTTAACTAATCATTTAGGGAATGTGCTTGCGACTATTTCAGACCGTAAGATTTATAACCCAAATGAAGGGTTTTACGAGCCTGTGATAACCATGAAAGCCGATTATTACGCATTTGGAATGTTGATGCCGAACCGTTTTAAGGGAATTGATGATACACGCCATTTGTTTAACGGAATGGAGCATGACGGTGAGGTGTCTGGAGAGGGGAATAGTTACACAACAGAGTTTAGGCAGTATGACCCGAGGTTGGGAAGATGGAAAAGTTTAGATCCTTTGATGTCTATGTTCCCACATATAAGTCCTTATGTTGGGTTTGCAAATAATCCTATTTTCTTTACAGATCCTTATGGTTTAGCGCCTACTAATGGAGATGGTGAACCTGAGAAAAAAGGAAACGGTAAAGAAACTGAAGAGGGAAGCGGAGAGTTTAATGGTCATCAGGACGTTGAGGAAGCTACGATAATTGGCAAAAAACCAACACCTGAAATTAAATCTTCTTATTTCAAACAAAATTCTGAAAAACATTACATTAATAATAATCAAAATGAGGTTTTTTTAGCAAAATTGGTCAACAATATGCCTGATGTTAATAATGAAGAAAGAAATAGGTTTTTTGAAGGCGTTCAAGTTATGAGTGATGAAGGCTTTACATTTGTTTTTGGTAAGGGAATAGGTTTAACAAAAAACAAAGTAGAAGGATATATTTCTGTTTCAAATGATAAGGTCGTTTTAGGCGATAAAGAAGGGGGTGAAATATATGACCCTTATTTAGTTGCTGGATTTTCAGGAAAAATACCAGAAGACACTCCGGGGGATGGTTCTTTTGGAGGTCGAATAACTATTTATAAAGATGGAAAGGTATATGCAATTAAACGATTTCATAGTGATGATGTTAAAGAAAAAGATTATAGAGTTGGTTATATGAGTATAGTCAATGTCGAAATAGCTTTACCAAAAGAAGGGAATATCACTTTTGAAGTTACAATTTATTCAGGTACTTCAACTGGGCATGGTGCAGCTTCTAGCATGGTTCCCTTTAGAGAAACCACATTTATTCCAAGAAATAAGGATATTCTAAGACAAGATAAATAATATGAAAGTAATTATAGTTTTAATAAGTATTATATTATTATGTTCTTGTTCTCAGGCACATAATAATAATATAAACGAAGAAGATAACACACCTGATTCAATCGCTATTAATTATAATGATAAAGGAGTTAAAGCTTTAATGCAAGGTGACTATATTGATGCTGAAAAATTATTTTTAAAAGCAATAAGCATTGATAGTACTTATAGGCTTGCTTATTTGAACCTCGTGAATAATAAATGGGCGATGAATGAGTATAACGAAGCTACTAATATACTCAACTCATTAATAGAAAAAAATGGGAGTGATGCAGGAATACTTTTTCTGAAAGGAGCATCGTTATATTGCGAAGGAGAAGTACAAACAGCTTTAGAAGTTTATAAAGAATGTGAAGTCGAATATAAGAAGCTCTACTTGGAAACAGGCAAAACTGAATACCTTTTAAATAGGATGTATGTATTAAAGTTTTTGGATAAAACTTCAGAACTATCTGATTTAGTCGAAGCAGAAAGAGCTAATCATAAAGAGGTTGACCCTGTATATGAAAGCCTGAAAAAAAATAGTAAATATAAGTTTCTTCCCTGTTCAGGTTCGGGAAACACATCGAAAACATGGTAGATATGCTTTTATCAATTTGTGGATTCCACCACATGAGACAAAAACATTAGAAACAGCTTTCTACCTCCCAAAATCCTAAAAGTTATTAACAATTTGCTTTTCTTCCTGTATCCTTACTATAACTGCTTTTCGGGAGGTTTTTACTGTTTTTTAAATTCTCACCACCCACCCACCTTTTAAGGTCTTTTATCAGCCCATTTTTGGGGTGGTTTTTTGGGGTTGAAAAAAAGATAAAAAAGAAGCTGAAAACAATTTTTATAATTGTAATGCTATCAGGGTAAAAAAAGGGTTAAGCTTGGAGTGAGAAAAAGATAAAAAAAGGGGCGAAAAAAACTTAGAGAAAAAGAGGGCGAAAAAAACCAAATCGAAAGAAAACGATTCTTAAACACAGAAAACTGGATAAAATCCGCTATTTTTAAACCTAAACATTAAAAACTTATCAGTTATGCACAAGAAAAAGCACAGCTTTTGAAGACTAAACGTAAGTGCAAGGAAAGAATTAATTGAAACAGTAGCCAACAAAACAGGCAAAAGTCAAAAGGACGTAAAAGAAACTTTAGAAGCAATTTTAAGTACCATAAACGAAACCATGCACACTCTACATAACTACGCAACAAAACTGTTCCAATATTGGTCAGATGTGAAAAGTCACCTCAATCTCAAAGATTTTGAATTTTTTCAATCTAAGTTTCCTTGATTAGACAAATTTACTGGTGTTTTGCTAAATTCTAAAGATTTTCCTTGCGAATGGCTCTGTTATCGCTAGAATTTTGATAACAGGATGCACGATCCCCATTCAATAACAAACCAAGGGACAACCATTGAACTCCCGTTTTTCTTTAAGTCTTTCTTTCTGTGCATTCTGTATCTGTTCTCTATATTTTGTTTTGTCAGGTTTTTCACCATTTAAAACTTCCATAGGTGTTAAGCCATAAAATTCAAATGGGAATCTATAATCATTGTAATAGTTGAAAAATGCTGTGATATTTTTCAAGTGATTCTCTTTGTCAAGTGAATGTTTCCCTTTTAGAAATTCAGTTTTGTAAATACTGTGTGTACTTTCGGCCATACTATTGGAAT
>Ga0307966_1003373_pt1 | contig 12040 bp, 9 predicted proteins | sample OrgLakmetagen646_FD_203141 | JGI IMG/M metagenome (GOLD analysis project Ga0307966, IMG submission 203141) | Saline water microbial communities from Organic Lake, Antarctica - #646 | ecosystem: Environmental > Aquatic > Non-marine Saline and Alkaline > Saline | place: Antarctica: Organic Lake... | reverse complement strand
AGAAAGTCCCTTTACGGGAAAACCGGAGCGAACCTAGAGCCGTCAAAAACGTCCAAAACCATTCCCCAGATTAACCAAACACAGGTCTATTTATGTCGTCCCAAAATCCAGAAAAAACAAAGGGAAACGCAAAGCTAAAAACATCGCCAAAGCCCCTTAAGTTAGTGCCATTCCGGAATAACCCCTTTTATGTCCCCGCCTCATCTTTGAGCTCAAAATACCACATCCAATAAATTGGTACCCTGAGTTAGTGCTTCGGCCAGATCGGAACTTTTGAAAATACCTAGCAACGGAAGTTCTCGTGTCGAATTCCGGCGGCGCATTCGACAGAAAAATACGGTTAATGCAGAAAGAAGGAGTAAAAAAAACGTAACGCATAGTATTTTTTTGAGCGATTTCCTAATCAATTAATGAACTTCATCATTTCTGCCCCAAACACTTTTGCCTGAAAGTAACGCACGATCAAAATCATCCACATCGAAGAATACATAAAAAGGACGGGGGCGGCCGATTGAATCAATCGGACAATTAATGCTAGCGTATCCTCGATCATCACTAAAGTGCCATATTGATGGCAGCCCCGAGAATCCTAACGTTTCTTCATTGAGTGCCACCTTATAACGCTCGTAGGGCTCAAAACCTACGCTTGGCTCTTCAATATCGAAGATTACAGCTCGCTTATCCACACGCCCAGTTGGCTTATCAATACCTGCCACGTATCGATAATAAATGAAAGCAACCATTTCGGGGCGAAGTCCAAATCGCTCGCCCCTTCGAATGCTATCATTGAACCAGTATCCGTCCCCGACTTGATGACTCTTGGAAAAACCACTCGAATTTACCTTACGCAACAGCAGACGGCTTTTCTCCTTCTTACCCAGCTTGCGAAACTTACGTGAGTCCAATTCGTATACCGCTCGATATCCTTCTCCGATCAAAAAAGTGCGCTTAGTGGCATTGAAACTGAAAAAATAGTCCCTTCCCGGAGGACGATCCATAATGGTCTCTAGGGGATTTCGACGACTATTGAACAGTACATTTGATTCTCCGCTTGCTAAGTCATATTCAATAAAGAGCAAACTCTCTGGCGGGTTGCTCGCATTCCATTTTTTATCATAAATTTCCCACGGCGTAACTAGGCTATAGAATTTTCCGTCCACACTATAACCATCCATTACCGGCATATATTTATCATCAGACCGCACCTCGAGTGTATCGAGATTCAAGATGGTTAAAGGGTTTGATCCGTTGCGCTCGACATTCTTTCGAGCCTGAATTCGCCACAGCGCCAGATGTCCTTCGCTCGCTGAGGCTGTAAAGTAAGATCTGGAGCCAAGAACAGCTGATTTAAATGAACGGCCCGTCGTCTCTAGAGTCTCCGGATTGATTTTAAAAAGCACATACTCATGATCGCCCCGAGCAACATTAAGCCGCTCACCTTCTTCGTCATAACGAATAACTCCGATGACCCACCAGAATCCATCTGCCAAAACTGGATCGTGAATGAAATTATTCTCCACACCAAAACGTGGAAATCCATACAGGCTCGGATGCCAGATCTTAGCAGGCACCTCCCCATACATATTGCTGGTTTCTGCGTCAGAATCCCCATCCGGATTCATCGCCTGCAGTCGTTGTTCGAATTGATGAAGCACTTTTTTATCACTGACCTCGGAGTCATCTGCTGTAGATATAAATGCGTCATACGCCCCCTTGAGTGGTTCATAATGATTGAAGTCCTCTGCCCGAAGCGCCTGTTCATTGTTACGCAACTGAAGATACAAAAGATTAGAACGCTGAAGTTTAACGGTTCTATAAGTCGGGCCTTTCGAAGAAAGGCGCAACATATCCATCTGGGGCTGAGGGCTTCCGCCTTGAAAAAGACTACTGGGAAGTTCAACCCCCTGAAGCAGTGAGAGAAGAGACGCACGATTTAATTCATTCGCCTGCTGCTGGTTTCTATCGATTTGACGGCAGAGCGCCTCTTTCGCTTGAATGCCGAGACGGCGATGTGAAGTAAATGAGGAACTACTAACGTGACCGACCAATAAGCCTAGAGCATAAGCCGCCGATAGGTTAGGTGCCGCTGATTCATTCAGCCAACCTAAAAAATAATCATCCCAAATGGGACCTAATTCGGGCGCACAATAAGCCCTTGGCGAATACCGCTGCAATCCGTAATGATATTCTGGTATCTGAGCATGGCCGTGCGCGAATTGTTTGACGACAGCACCGAGCCGATCAACCGAAGTCCTAAATCGAGGCAAAGGCTCGAACAATTTCATCAATACATCAGTAGGATAATCGCCTTTGAAGCGCTCCATCACACGAATTTCGGGATCATCGTAGAGCGCTAACATACGACGACTCGTAAAGCCGAGGTAAAGCACCTCTAACTCATTTAGTTCCACTGCGTAGCGACGCTTCAAAGACACGGACTGAAAGTGCGCCAATGTGTTCCCAAATTCAGAAAATGCACCTGATTCGAGTCCACGCTCAGACCGATGAACCTTCAAGCGGCGACGAGCGACATCCGCCTGCCACAGCTTCCAATATCCATCGAGTGCAACGAGGCGCTCACGTTCCAGCTCTAACCGTCGGAGATTCAATATATGCTCCCCCTCAGGAGCCCGTATTTTCGAGCTCATCTTTTCAACTGATTTCAGATAAAGTGCCCAACCGTTCAATTCATCGTATCCCAGAGCTATCGCGCTCTTAAGCGCACTCAAACTCTGTTGAGGCAATCCGACCGACTCAAGCCAACGAGATTCGCGATAGAGTTTACTGGCATCTCGCTCAAGAGTCTTGGCTCCCTGCACCTCGACATTGGCAATAGTCATCTCCTCAAGAAAAGCCGCATACACCTGCTCAACGATGGAGTCTATATCCGACGAAGTAGCATCCACTGTGACTCGAAGCTCCGCCCCTTCAGCATCCTCAATACGAAACGTCGCAGACGCTAAGCCCGACTGCTCTTCATTTAAATCCAAACGAACATCCAGGAAAACGGCTGATGCCGAAAAAGCCTCGCTCTCCAGCCCTGCAAGCTGCTTCTCACGAAGCAAAGTTTCCACACCATCGCGCTGCATGAGCAGTAGCCCCTTCGATGATACCAACTTCATCTCCAATAGACGCTCAAAGTAATTCTCAAAACGTAGACCTGCAGCCGTCCCCTGATCTGATCGCACATTCACCAGTGCTACTGGCACCACGCCCTTCAAGTCTCGGTAAAAAAGCTTCATCGCCGCAGCAGCATTCGTCGCATACGACTCGACGACACCAACCATCGCCTTACCTTTGCTCGGACAATAAGTTGTATTCAATTGTAAGCCTTGAACGGCATTGATAAGCTGAATCTCGTGAACAATTTCATTCTCAATCTTAACTTCCTTCACGAAGATCAGGGCTTCTGCACCCAAAAGATTCGCACAACGACTCATCCCGGCTCCAGTCGCAAGCTCCGCGCGATCCAGCGCATGCTCTCTCAGGATGCGATCCAGCTCATTTCTCTCCATCAAGCGGATATGATCGTAACCGCTGAGTTCCACAGTCAATAAATCGCTTAAATCCTGACTACCCGCATCCGCGACAAGCGCAACACTCACAGTGCTCCCCGCAGATTCACTCGAAGTTTCGGCTAACCGCCCCTGCCATTCACCTTCGAGTATCTTGGCCGCCCAACCCAAGTCATTCTCGATTTTATCGGGCACCTCCATAGCATCTCGCTTTTTAGCCGCCCCCTGCTCGAAGAAATCCCACAGCTTGCTCTCATACCCCAGCGCTTCGTAGATCGCGTATATCTGTGAATAACCTGCCATATCGGCAACAACGTAAGGCAGCTCCTCATACGCCGCATCCGTTCGGATCTGAGCTCCAGCGGCCAAAAGCAACTCGGTTATTTCAGCCCAACCATATTTAGCCGCAACACTAAGACAGCTGAGTTTTTTTGCTGCTAACTCATTATTCCAATCAACATTAACGGCATTCACATCAGCTCCGTGCTGAATTAAGTATTTCACTACCTCAATGTTTCCATACTTCACCGCCACCCACAGCGGCGAGGAATGAGGAGTCAACGCATTATGATTAACCTCGATGCCATGATCCTCCACAAGATAACGAATAACCTCAAGCCCACCGTGCTGGGCTGCGATAGCCAACAACGGGACTTCAGTGGGGTGCTGTCTGCTCCAATACGCCCCTTCAATTCGCCGATGAACGTCGGCCCCCGTTGTAACCATGTGCTTGATCAACTCTACGCGATTATGGAGTGCGGCATAGGCAAGTGCAGACATCTGAGCTCCATATGAAGCCTGTGTGTTCATACAGTCGACGCCACCCCGCAACAAAGATTCAGCCATTTCGAATCGATCATAAACCACACACAGCCCCAACGTATCGATGCTTTTACTTTTACCGTGAGCTTGGTCAACTGAACAAAACAAAGTCAAGTCTGCACCGAGACCCAACAGATGAGCGAAGGCCTTCTCCCGATTGAGGAGAATCGTATAGTGTAAAGCGTTGAAGCCAGCCCCCGACCGCTCATCAATCTGAGCCCCTTCCTCTAAAGCAGCATCGATACCTTCGACATCGCCGTCACAAGCAAAGTAAAGTAAACGCAACTGCGGCGTATCAAACTCCGGCGGGGCGATTGGGTCCGCGAGTGATAGAGCAGTAGAAAGAAAGAAGAAGAATAGGATACGCATGTTAGTAACTTATTAGATTTATTCACCGATCAGCTTACGCACCACGCGTTCACTGATTTCTGCACCCGCTTTTTGAAGTGCTTTCTTACCCGCAAAGTGCTCAGCGACATCCAAGCCGATTGAGTTCTCTCGGTCCGCCCAAATCAGTTTACCACTGGCAAGCGCTTTCATCTCAATCTCGACCCGAGCGCGGCAGGAATACAGTCCCGTATAGCGACTTGCAAATTCGCTAAAGGCCTCGCCCTTAACCTCGACATCCACCCTAGAATCGCCCGAAGGATAGACCTCAAACCCGAGTGTCTTCAGTAGCATGACTATCTCAGTCTGAGCTGCTGGATCAGGCACCGCTGTGCCAATATGCACCTCAGGTATAGACACAGAGACTGCGGGTAATTCTTTGCCAACTAATAAGGGCTTCAACTTCTCCACTAAATCCTCAATATTTGGCTCAGGAGCCAGTAAATCGCCGCTCTTCTCACGCACGAGCGCAGCCACTTTCGTGCCTAGCTCATCGACGATCGTTTCCAGCTCGCTGGCATTTTTTGTTGATACTTTAGAGGCGAACACGCGGCTCGTTTCGGTGCCCATTACTTTGGCCACAATGATCGTGCTGTTGCCGACTTTAATCACTCGCCCGGAAACCAACACCTTGGCGCCAATGAGCTCCCCGATCTTCGCCGCAGTCGATGGATTCACTGCGCCGCTCAGCCCCAGTTGTTGCTCGCTCAAGGCTTTCTCCAGCGCCTCGCGCTCGACTAGCACGAGTCCGTCCTCCAGAGTGAGACTCACGGTAATCAACTCCGAAATCTCTTGGCCCAGCGAGGTCTTGTCTTCTTTGGGCACACTGAAATCAAGCACAGCGACACTCACTGGCTCCTCTTCGGCAGCAGAGAGCATGGTTCCAAAGATGAGCGCTAGGAGTGCAATTAATTTGATATAATTTTTCATAATCTAATTTTCGTTCGTTTTGAGGATCGTTTCCAGGACTTGGCTAAAATCAAGCACGCTTCGTGGGTTGTCGAGGTTCAGAGCGTCGCAATCGGTCTTCCAAATAAAGCGCTGCCCGGGCCGTTCGATCAACAGTTCGTGCGGACTATGCTTGATCCGCAAAGACGTCCTCCGCTTGACTCCGATCGCCACCCCGAGCGCATCAAAAAAGGAATCTGCGCCTGGATGTTCCGGCTGGATCGAAATAGAAAAGGCCTCGGCCTGTCTCGCTGTTTGCGTGCGCAGCCACTGCGGATACGCATCGAACAACACCGCGCCCGCGACTCCATTAAATCGCATCCTATAGCGCAACTGACCCCGCGCTTCTGGACAACTGAACTGAAAATCATGTTGATAGAGCCCGTCCTCCAACTGACAGGACTGGAATTGCACATCGGCCAACTCGACTGGAGCCGCCAAAGCTTGACTCAAGACATGAACCGTCGGGAGCTCCAACCGCTGGTTCGACATGACACGAAGCTGAACCAATTCGCCCCCCCAGAACGCCAACACCTCACTCGGACTCTTGTAGTGCGAAGACACAAACAAATCAACCTGCCCGAATAACGAGGCAACCAGTAGCACCATGCTCATCGAAACGACACGTATTGCCCGAATCATCGCAGCACCTCCAGACGCGCCACTTCCAGAATCTCGCGCCCCATCGGCAAATATTGTTCACCACTCGACCAGTAGAAATCCTCCCCCGATACCAGTGGCAGCCCATCGATGTCTGGCATAAACTCCAGAGACACTGTCGCCCCCTCAATCAAGACGGGAAGCGTGGAGCCCTGCGCAGCCACGACACGCACACGAGTATCGCCGACCCGCATCTCCATGTAAGTCGGCTCGACTGCCCCTTCACCCACTTGCCCCGGATAAATGCGCAATTCGTCCTCTACAAAGACAATGCCCGCCAAACCTTCCGAAAAGGTCGCCCTCAATTCAGCATAGACCCGGATAATTTCCACACGACTCAAATCAGAAGAAGTCGAAGCCTCAAAGCTGCCCTCCGCCATCTGCGCAGGGGGTGTCGGTTGCGTAGGTTCGCCACCAGTGCCCGTCGTCCATAGGATGAAAGCGATGACCAGAGCCGCCGCAGCGCCGAGGAATGAAGCGACAAAAGGCACCAGCGTCCGCTTCCGAGCATGCTGCCGCTGGAACGCATCCAGTGCCTTCAAAGTGGCAGCCTCCAGACGTGCAGGGTCTGGCTGGATCGAGGGTGCTCGCTTTAGCGTATCTTCAGAATCATTCATATGCATTCCTCCAACATTCCCTTGAGTTGTTTTCTCGCTTCATGCACCCGCCACGACACCGTCGATTCCGCGCAATCTAAGATCGCGGCGGCGTGCGCGTGATTCACACCCTCCCAATAAACGAGGACGACTGCCTCCTTCAAAGTCTGCGGCAAGCGCCCGACCAGTTCCCAGACGCTCCGATCCTTCGGCAACGCAAACTCCGCAGCGCAAGACTCGCCGTAGTGCTGTTCATTTATTTTCTGGCGACTACGCTTACGAATCAGATCCGTGCAAGTCGAGCGAGCGATCGAATAGAGCCACGCATTGAAGACACCCGGCTTCCTCAAACTAGAAAGCTTTTTGGCCGCTTTCACAAAAACATCCTGTGTCACATCTTCAGCATCCGCCCGATTACCGAGCAGTCGGTAACTGAAATTCAGAATTAATGGATAATAAGCGTTCACAAGGGTTTCAAAGGCTACGGCATCTCCAGAGCGCGCTTGCTGAATCAAGTTTTCTTGGTTGGGCACGTTCATGAGTTATAGAAGTTAGACGCCCCCCGACGAGAATTCCTTGGAATTATTTTGAATATTTTCCAACAAAGGCACCAAGCCCGTCGATTTTAGCGACGATCACTGGAAGCTGTAGCAGCACCCCACGGGATGCGCGACTGTTTAGACGACGCGGATGGCTTCCAGTCAATCAGGGTCTAGTGATTTTAAGGTTCCAGAGAAAGCGATCCTAATGGGCAATTGCAAACATAACGACATGACTCTTTTCCAGTCGTGACCCTTTTCCAGTCGCCGATTAGCACAGGCAGATTTCCTCCGTTTGTGGAATCGGATTTAATGACGAAACTCCCGATCTCACGATCGAGGCTACGAGATCCGTGGCCTACGTCGTGAGACGGGGGTCTCATTGCCCACGAAGCGTTTCTTCGCTCAGGCACGAAATAAAAAGGGTTAGTCCAATTTTCCTTGTTTTTCTAATCTTAGCCGCTCCACTCGCCAACTACGTAACAGGCAACAGGCAATCCGCGGTCAACGCAAAGAAAACAATACTGAAATTAGCGTGCCACACATTTTTTCACTCACGGAATGGCGCCTTTCCACTCAAGGTGTTTTCTTATTTATAGCGAGTCGGGGCTGTCGCGGGCGATGTCCTTAATCGATATTGGGCAAGCTCGGATCGTTCTCGACCCGCTCGGGGAAGTTATCAATCGCACGCTTGAGCGATTCGACCACGCGCTCCTCTGTAAACTGCACGGCATCGAATATATTCGGGAGGTCCTTTCTCCAGAACATATTCCCGGTCGAGGACTCGTAGACTTCGACGGTCAAATGCAGGCGCGAGCCGAAACGGTAGCTTGGATGGTCGCGCCGATCCAGTGACTCCCGCGCACCGTCGATATGGTCGAACACATCCGGGTAGCTACTCACCGCTTTCTTCCATTTGGTCACCACAAAGAAGTCACTCTCCGTTGAAACTTCCTCGAAACCGCGCGCCGCAAGTTCCGAACTAAGGGTCGTCTCTGACAAATTTTCGAGAAACTGTTTCTCCGATTCGCGGAAGTCCATACCACTCACCAGCGTGTGTTTGTAGCTGAAACTTTGTAATGTAGAAAACGTAATCGTTTTCACGAACTCCGAATGAGGACTATTGCTGACACAACCTACTAGGAGCGCAGACAAGAAAATGAGCACAGATACATTCTTCATAAACAAAAGTATTAGCAGGGGATCAGGGAAATTCAAACCTTGAGCCACGAATGAATAAGGCTTGCTTTAGGTCTATGCAACTTACCAAACAGGAACGCATCAGCTTGAGCGTGCTCCTCATCATCTTCTTCTTTGCACTCATCGGCTGGTTAATTTTTTAGCGGATGCTACGCAGAGGGACGAGTTCGATCAGCGTCATCTCTGTCGGGCAGTTAAAGCGGATCGGCGGCAAGCCATTGAAGCGGTTCGAACCGGCACCGGCTGAAACGTTCAGGTAAGGAATACCAATACGCCTGAAGCCCCGCGCCCAGTCTTTGGGCACTTCGCTGTAGGTGGTAAGCGGCCCGAAGAAAGGTAGCCGCACCTGGCCCCCATGTGTATGCCCGGCGAGACAGAGATCGATCGGTTGCTCCGCCATGCCCATGGCGTAATCCGGAGCATGCCCCATCAGGATCCGGAACTCGGAATCCTCCGACTGCGCCAACCATGGCTCGACGGAACGCTGCGCCCATTCTGCTTTGTTCGACTGGTAAAGACTCAAGCCATGGAGGCTGAGCAAGCCAGCACCGGTATCAATTGCGGTCGTTCGTGAGGAGAGTAGTTCCAACGGCCCGAGCGATTCCTTCGGCACGCGATACAGTTCCATTTCCGTATCGCCGAAGACTCCGTAGATTCCATACTTGGGCTCTACCGAACGGAATAATTCAACCAACTTCGGCCACTCGCTTTCAAAAGTCGCCGGCGCCACCTCCTGCAGGTAGTCGCCGGTGTAGAGAATCAAATCCGGATTCAGCGCCGCGATCCGTGCAAAGATCTCCTTTTCATAATCGCCGATTGAGCCCGCCTGTATATCTGAAATATGCAGAATGCGGAAGGGTTGCTGCAACTTCGGCGTCTCGATCCGGACTTGTCGCAGCACCAACCGCTGAGGCTCAACATAAGTGACGTAGTAGCGCAGCGCAAATAGATCAACCGCCAGAAAGATATAGATCCCGCAAAAGCAAAAGAGCACCTTGCGTGAGCGTGCCCAAGTCAAGCCCAGCCCCGCGAACAAGGACGCTACCACTAGCAAGCCGATCGGCAACTGCCAGAGATTAAAATCATAGGCCTGATGGATTAGCGTAAAATCGGGCTCAAGCATACCGTCCCGTAGAAAAAAGTAATTCTGCAGCAGAACAAGCACCAGCACGAGCAGAAAGCTAATCCCGAACGCCAACCAGGCACGCCAGTGCCGCGGCCGCGAGGCGAAGTCCGTCATCCCCAGTTCGGTCAATTCGTTCATGTCAGTGATTTCTTGCGCACGAGAAGGCGTAAGGCAAACGGTATCAGGGCGACAGCTCCGATGAACCAGCACAGCAGAAGCTCCACCGGCGCACGCATTCCGGAGCGCATCGACTTTTGGTAGATCAGAGTGCCCACGGTCAGGTTAAGAATTTGCAGGTTACAAAACAGGGCCAGAAACGAGATGGGATGCCGCGAAAAATCGCGGGCGGATTCGTAGGAGATCGGCGCATACGGGTCAGGCAGAATCGCGGCCTGATGCGACTTCCACAAAAGCATCATAAGCACAACGCAATACAGTGGAGGCACGAGAAAGGGCTGCGCCAAAAAACGGACCACACTTGCTTGAGGAAAGGCAATCATCGCCACCCAGACTGGCGCGGTCATTGTCAGTATAACAACAAAAGTCCGATCCAAATCCCCGGAACCAAAAACCTCAATTAACCAGATGGGCATTATTAGGTGGGAAGGTGGGAAGGTGGGAAGGTGCGAAGGTGGGAAGGTGGGAAGGTTTGAAGGTGGGAAGGTTTGAAGGTGGGAAGGTTTGAAGGTGGGAAGGTTTGAAGGTGGGAAGGTTTGAAGGTGGGAAGGTGCGAAGGTGGTGAGTGCGTAAATATGACCTTCATACCTCTTTACCTTCCGACCTTCAAACCTTTTTACCTCCAACAATTATCGTGTAAGCCTCGATGTATCGCTTGAGCGTGCCCTCCAGAACTTCATCCGGTAGCGGCGGTGGCGGTGGTGTCTTATCCCAGTCCAGGGATTCGAGATAATCGCGCACAAACTGCTTATCGTAGGAGGGCTGCGGACCTCCGGGGCGGTATTCCGACTTGGGCCAGTAGCGGGAGGAATCCGGGGTCAGAATCTCGTCGATCAAGAACAGCTGTCCCGACTCATCCGTGCCGAACTCGAATTTTGTATCTGCCAGGAGGATACCGGCGGGAGCGACCCGCTCCACACCCATCTGGTAAAGCGCGATACTCAAGTCGTGGACCCGGCGAAAAAGATCCTCTCCGATCAACCTGGCTGCATCTGCGCAATCAATCGGCATATCATGGCCACTGGCCGCCTTCGTCGTGGGCGTAAAGAGCGACTCCGGTAGCTGACTACTCTCGACCAGCCCTTCGGGCAGTTTGTATTCGAAGAGCTTCCCGTTGTCGCGATAATCTTTCCAGCCCGAACCGGAGAGATAGCCGCGCACCACCGCTTCGATGGGCAGCGGTTTAAGCTTCTTCACGATCATGCTGCGGTGCTCCAGTTCAGGAAAGCTTTTACCGAGTTCTTTAATGCGCTCGGCATGTTGATCGACCAAGTGGTGCGGGGTGAGTGCGGCGGCTTGTTGAAACCAGTAGAGGCTGATTTGCGTCAGAAGGCTCCCCTTCCCTGCCAGCCCTTCATTCATAATCACATCAAAGGCCGAGACGCGGTCGGTGGCCACCATCAGAAGTGCATCTCCCGTATCAAAGACTTCGCGCACTTTGCCTTTAGCTAAAAGAGGATAAGGCAGCCCCTCAACGGTCATCATTGCCTCAAGGGGCAGCGGAAAAGGTAAGTCAGCATTCAGCATCCGTCCTAAATGACCCGCTAAAACGCACGCTGCAAACGGTTTCTGAAACTTTAGAACAAAATCGCTTTTTTTTCTAAAAAAGACTTGCAGCGCTTAGGTCGGAACATAGCTTCTGCACCTTCCTCATCCCTCCCGTTCGTCTAGCCCGGTCTAGGACATCTGGTTTTCATCCAGGCAACAGGGGTTCGAATCCCCTACGGGAGGCCATTTTTAAAGCCCTTCGGTTTCATCAACCGGAGGGCTTTTTTATGCCTTCGACTTACACGGGGATTTCCTTCCCTGTGGATCTGATGAAGAATCATCCAAGCGAGGCCGTCAGGAACTTCACAAGCTATCAAATCAGGCCGTCCGCACATTCACATTGATTTGAGCGCGTTGCCTGCTTCACTTCCCCTGATGCCGAATCCGCAGAAAGAAATTAATGAGCTGAGAGCTAAAATCGACGGGCATGACGCGCGCTACTACCAGCAGGCGCAGCCGGCAATTGATGATCAGTCCTACGACCGTCTGAAGGCGCGGCTGGCTGAGCTTGAGGCCGCCCAT
>Ga0307966_1003368_pt1 | contig 12052 bp, 7 predicted proteins | sample OrgLakmetagen646_FD_203141 | JGI IMG/M metagenome (GOLD analysis project Ga0307966, IMG submission 203141) | Saline water microbial communities from Organic Lake, Antarctica - #646 | ecosystem: Environmental > Aquatic > Non-marine Saline and Alkaline > Saline | place: Antarctica: Organic Lake... | reverse complement strand
CGCCGTTGTCGCTGTCTTCTTCGCCGCCGAAGAAGACAGCAACGGTGTTGCCACCGTTGAGCGACCACGATGAAAAGGTAGCGGTGGAGGAGCCGTCATCGACCGTCGTCGTGGTGCCGGTGTCGTTTGTCACGACCACAGCCGCGTTAGCAACGGGCGCGGAGAGCGCGATGGCGGCGATGGCGGCGATGCCCAAGAGGCATTTAGTTTTCATTTTCATAGTTTTTTGGGTTTGGGTTTGGGTTTGGGTTGATGAGTGTGCCGCATTAAAATTCGCGAACAACCTTAACCATTTCATTTTAATCTTTTTTAGCAACTGTTATATTCTTGCCAACTATCCCTAATTCTGGGTGGTTACAACGCGATGGCACTTTTTCAATTTCGCAGCACTACAGAACAGGTGGCGGATTACCTTCGCGACGAGCTCACCCGTAGGCGCTGGACCGGGTCGATGCCGGGCAGTGGTTGGCTGGCCAAGGAGCTCGGAGTCGGGAAAGGCACCATCGAAGCGGCGCTGGCTCTGCTCGAAAACCAGGGCCTACTGGTCCCGCAGGGGGCGGGCCGGCCGCGGCGGATCGAACTGGGAAGTCGCCAGAGCGGTCCGATTCTGAAGATTCAGATCCTGCTCTACGAAGAAAGCGACCGAAGTTCGTCTATTACGATCAAATTGGTGCACCAACTTCAGGAGGCGGGTCATGACGCAGATTTCTCGACTAAGACTCTGGCCGATCTAAAAATGGACGTCAATAAGGTGGCCAAATTTGCCAACCATGCAGATGCAGATGTCTGGTTAGTATTGTCGGGATCTAAGGATATCCTGGAATGGTTTGCCAGTCAGCCCCTACCCGCTTACGCGCTCTTCGGGCGCCAGCCCACGGTGGACATCGCCGGGGCCGGGACCTTGAAGTCTCCGGCACTCAGGCAGGCGGTGGAACGCCTGGTCGATCTGGGGCACCGACGCATCGTGATGCTGACGCGCGAAGATCGGCGCAAACCGGTGCCCGGCCACATGGAACGGCGCTTTCTCGAAACGCTAGCGGAACAAGGCATCTCGTCCGGCTCCTATAATCTACCCGACTGGGAGGATAATCCAGAGGATTTCCGGCGCTGCCTCGACTCGCTTTTCGCCACCACCCCACCCACCTGCTTGATCATAAGCGAGCCACAACTTTACTTCGCTGCCCTACAACACCTCAGCCTTCGCGGGGTGGTCGCCCCTCGGGATGTCTCCTTAATCTGCTGCGACTGGGATCCGGTATTTACCTGGTCCGAGCCTAAAGTCGCCCACCTCTGCTGGGATTCCAAGCTTCTGATCCACAAGGTCGTGCGCTGGGCTGGCAAAATTGGCCGCGGCAAGGACGACCGTCGCCAGTCGCTTATCGAAGCCGAATTTATCGAAGGAAGCACGGTCGGGCCTGCTCCCCGCTAAGATCTTGAGATGAGGCGGACACGAGGGAAAGACATCGAAAACATGCTGATCGCACTAGTAGCGCGTAACATTCAAAACTGCGCATCGTGGTCGGATCGCTACGAACGTCGAACATTGAACGCTCAACTTCGAACATTGAATGAATTGAAAAATTAAGAATGCATTGTATTTCAAAATTGGACGTTCGACGTTGAGCGTTCGATGTTTGTGCCGATTGAAACTAAAGCCCCTTCAGATTCTAGGAGATGCCTATAAACGTCATAAATGCGAAAAAATACGAGTGACAAGGCACTAGGCTCCATGGGATTGGGATCCTTGCTTTGAATCCTCCACGAGTAGTCCGTTTTTTGTCATTAACCGCGTCATTTTACCGAGCCGCTCATAGATGCCTGAGGAAGCGGCCAAGTATTTATTCTTAAAGTAGAAATAGGCCATCAGCGCCGGAATCGCAATTAACAACCCAGTAGCGGTGGTGATGAGGGCTTCCGAAATATTATTGGCCAGAAGTTCCGGCTTCCCCAAGCCCTGATCGGCGATATTCCGAAAGGCCTTGACCATACCGCTGACCGTCCCGAGGAGCCCCATCATGGGCGAGATCGAGGCCAGCACTTGAAGATACTGCACAAACACCATCGGCCCGGCCAACACCTTCCCAGCCCGTTCCTCCATGGCTTCGTTGACCGTGCTCACTGAGCTGTGCCCCTCCTCAATAGTCGTGAAACCGATCTCCAAAATCTGAGTCATATAGCCATCGTGCGCGGCACAGGCGTTCAGCCCTGCCTCGACATCGCCACTCTCAATCGCGCTTTTCAGATCCTCGTCGGCCTCCGGTTGCAGGAAGCGCTTGTCCCGGATCAATACCGCGCAGTAGCCGGCCAGGCCCACTGTCCCAATCGAAAAAAGAAGCAAGGGATACATGGCCCAACCGCCCTGCTGAAACATCGTCCAAAGAGTGACGGTCTCTTCGACGGGAGCCGCTTCGTTCTCCGAGGCTGTCTGAGCACTCAGGTTCGCGGCGGCCAGCAGGAGGCCGAATAAAGGAGCGCCGAAGCGTCCAAATTTGAGTATAAGATGAGGTATTACTGTATTCATAAACTAGGTTTATATTGAGGTTAATTTTCCAGGACTTGAAGACTTTCCTTAGCCCATGGGCTGGAGGGAAAAAGGATACTCAGCTCACGATGGGCGGCTTCCGATGCGTCCTCCATTTCGAATTCAGCATACAGGTTCGCGAGCACAAAAAGAAGCTCCGGATACCAGGAATCCGCCGGACTCGAATAGGTTTTTCCTTCAGCGGCGCTGCGCATGGCGGCATCGTATTCCTTATCACGAAGACGCAGCCTCGCTTTAATCAATTCGCGCAGGGAATAGCCGGGGGTGGTGACCTCCATCTCCGGAAGCTCGCTGAGGAATGTTTCGGGAACGAGTTCCTGCCCGAGATAGAAGCTGCAATACCCGACCCACAACTGCGCACGGGTCTGCAAAGGGCCTTCGCGCCGCTGGACCTTCCGGTAGAGTTCATAGGCATTCGAATAGACACCGGCTTCACGCCACTGGTCCGCTAAGTGCATCAGTTGCGCCACATGCCTCGAGGAATACGCGGAAGGAGCCTCAACGTGCGCATGCAGTCGTTGTAGCAAATCAGCCTCCCCCGCTTCGTGTAAATCAAGCGCCAGATCGCCGATGCGCTGCAAAGCTTCCGGCGGTGCTTCGGCCAACGGGATTTTAGTGGCCACCTCGACCGCTTCGGCCCACTGCTTGACTGCACGCAAGGCATCGAGGTAAGAGTAAATCGCTGGCAGGTGGTTGCCCGGCAAGACACTCAGCTCCATCACATCGACAAAGGGGGCGGCTTCTCGGCGAATAATCGGCAGAGCCCGTTCCGCGGCACCCTGCTTGTCCTGCTTGATTTCCCCGACCGCATCGTAAAATTCAGCCGGAAACATGAAGTAAAAAGTAGTGCCCTGGTCGAGCAGACTCTCGATCAAAATATAGGCGCGTCCACCCGTATCTCGTCCCGCAGGTCGAAATATTACCTCTTTGTTTTCCACTCCCGTAAGCACCACGTCTGAGACTTTAGTAGGATAATGCAAACGCACCGGCAGTTCGACAGCCTCGGCGCGGACGATCAAACAGGCCATCGGTAGGGTGCCGACAAGAAGTCTAACGATTTGATTCAACATGATCGGTTGGCGTTAAATTTTGCACGCGTTGGCGGACCACATCGTAATGGGGTGATTCCTCGGCGTCGGGTAATTCAAGAAATGTTCCGTAGGTGCGGCGCGCCGACTCGTCGTCCCCCTGAGCTTCCAGTAGTTTCGCGCTCGCGACTGCGGCCTCGGCCGCCCATACCGGATAGCCACCGTAGGCCAGATAGGTCCGTTCAAAAAAGCCCTGTGCTTTACCAGGTTCGTCCTGCTTCAGAAAACACACGCCCACTTTATAGGTGGCCTCCGCCCAGACCGGGCCGCGCCAGTCCCGCTGGTTTAAAATCATGATGTAGGCTTCGACCGCTTCCACATATCGTCCGGCCTGCCGCAAGGCGTCCCCTCGAAGCATGGCGGCCTGAGGCGCACGGTCGTAGGTGTAAAAATCCTCGACGAGTCGCCCGAAATGATCCGATGCCCGCAGGAAATTGGCCGACGCCATTTCCAGCTGGCCCAGTTGAAAAAGTGCTTCCGCTGCGGCGGTGGATGCAGGCGAGCGCTCCAGCACCCGATTGAACAGTAACCGCGCTATTTGGGGCTCGGTCTCCGCCTTGAGTCCGGCCATCCAAACCAGAGTCATCGGACTTGCCCGCTCGAATTCGTTCTCGCCAAAATCGTCGGGATTGTCCCCTCGTCCGGCACGCAGGTTGAGCGCACGCAATAATCGAAGTGCCAGGGCGGTTTTTTCGTCGGCCTCCGCTTCATCATACATCTGAGCAAAGACCTGCTCGGGCCGTCCCTCGGGTAATTTTTTAAGCGCGCCTAGCGCTTTCCGGCGCTCTGTTAAAAGCGATTCGTAATCCTGCAGGTCGAGCACTCGGCCCTTGTAGGGCGCTACCTTAGCGGTTCGTTTGGCCAGCTGGTCGTAGGTCTCGCTGCGCGAGCTCAGTAGCGTGCCGATACTTTCGGGTATTCCAGGGTGCGCATTCAGGTAGCGAATTTGGCCGACGCGGTCGTAGAGCATGGAGGCGCGAAACGCTTCATCCTCCATCAAGTGGCCCAGAAATTGTGCGACCTGCTCTGCCTGCTCCCGGATCTTACTGTCCGCCTCCCACCACGCATCGATTAACTGGTCGACGTGGTCGCTCTCGGTGCGGTTTCCAAATTCCCGAATACCTCTTTGGTAATGTTCAAAGGCCGAGCGAATTTGCCCGAGTTCAAGATCCACACGGGCGAGTCGAAGCACGGCCTCAGCGGCCGAAGGCGATTCGGGGTAGCGCACTAAATAACGCTCCAGCAACTCAAGGTGTTCGTCAAACTGCTTGTTGGCGACCAGCAGCGATGCGGATTCAAAATAAGCGTGGTCAATCAAGGCTTGGCTGCCACCCAGCAATTCGACCTTGCGATAATGATCCAGAGCAGACGCCACCTGGGCGTCCATCGCATCAAGATCTCCCATAAACACATGCGCCTCCGGGAGCAAAGCATGGCCCGATGCCTCCTCAATCCATTCGGTGAGAATCTTGCGTGCCGCAGCATAGTCGCCTATACCAAAATAGGCAACTCCACGCCGGAACCGGCTCTCCATAAAATAAACACTACCGGGATGCGATTCGATAACGCCCTCGAAGGAGCCAAGAGCGCGTTCGAAATCGCCGTCAAAAAGATAGGCCATGCCCGACCAGTAATGAACGGCGTCGATAAAAGCACCATCAGGAAACTCCTCCGCCCAGAGCGGAAAGGTGTGCAGGATTTCATCAACATCGCCTTTGCGAAACAAGCCCTGCCCCAGCCAATGCGCCATTTGAGAAGCCACCGGTTCGTAAGGAAAGCGGTGCAGAAACTCATCTGCGAGCAAGGCCAGTTTATCAATCGACACATCTCGTTGATAAAGTCGCGCAAGCCGCACCGCGATTGGTTTCTCATAGAGAAGAAAAGCCGGTTCATTGAGATAGGCTTCCCCCATCACGATGGCTTCTTCGAGATAACCACACTCCAGACCCTGTAAAAAACCGGCATACCGAAATTGTTCCACGTGTTTATGCTGCGGGTATTCCTCGACCAGCCGCTTAAAGCCAAAAAAGGCTTCGTGGGCCCGCCCCATCAGTTGCAACACACGGGCTTGTCGCCAGCGTAAGTTTGCGGTGTAGCGGGGAGCGTCGGCGAGCGCCTGGCGCTGCTCTCGCAGCGCGTCGCGATTGGCTTCGAGTTCGGCCCGATTCGAGGCGAGATACTGCTTTCGAAACAACCGCTCCTCTTCTTCGATCAGCGCATCTTCCACCGAATAGAGAAGACGCTCAATCGGTAGAACCATCGAAAACAACAGGCCGGCTTCCAAATAGCGCTCCTCGTCTTCAAATCGATCACCCGCGCTAAGCAAACGAAGATTGATCCCAAGATCATACCGAAAGGTGCGCTCGCGGTTGATCTCAGCCACAATCCGCATCAAATCATCTACTCCTTCTGCCTCGAGCCCTCTGTCGAAGAGCGTATTCAGGCAGAAAAGGCGGACGTTTACGGAAAAATCTAAGTCCATGAACCGCCAGAGCGTCGCTTCCATCGATCCGACGTCCGTTCCTTTCTCAGTGGCATCCACCAATCGCTGCAGCAATCCGAGTAATTCATCCGGTTCAAGTTGCTGTGTATAAATCTCCAAAACATGCCGATACGCTTTCACCGCCTCGTTCCACTTTTCAGATCCGTAGTAGGAATCCGCACGATTGAGTAAAGCCAGGGGGCGCCGGGAATCGCCCACGAACTCCTGAATGAACTCAGACCAATAAGGGATCCCGGCCTCGAGATGGGACGCGTCGCCGTCGTTCTGATACCAGAGCATGTGAGCCAGCCCGAGCCGATAGAGGTTTTCTCTGTAGATGTCGCGATACTCCTCGCTCATGGCTCCCGTCAGACGCCCCTTAATCTCCTTCATGTATTCAATCGCCTCGGCGGGGTCGTTGGCATAGTTCGATTCCGCACGCTGAGCCAGCGCCGGCAGGTCAAGCTCGGGGAACTTGTCGACCTGTGCCTGGCCATGTAGCGCGGCGTGCATGACGAGGACGCAAAAAAGCCCCCACAGCAAAACCGCTCTTTTTACTTTAGTTCGCATTCGGCTCTTTTGGTTTAACAAAGGTATCCTGGACAAGGCCACCGCCGATATCCTCGATCACGGCGACGCTGTTAAACCCACCATGACCATCCGGTTCGTGTCGGGAGTTTTGACGGTCGGCCACCCAGCGACCGTCGATGATGAACTTATAAAGATAACGACCGGGAGGCAGCGTCTTCTCCAGCACCCAGCCGTTTCCGTCCCGGCGCATCGGATCCGCCGTCGTATTCCAATTATTGAATTCACCGACCAGAGCGACCGATTCCGCATCGCCCTCGCCTTGAAACTCGAAGCGATGCGCCGGCAGTGAGTCCACTGCGAGCGGCAAAACAGGCACTCGCGTCGCATCGGCCGGCGGCTCGTCAACCACATCAAGTGTCCAGTAATCGACCCGGAGCGGGCCCATTTCCTTGAGATAGATGCCCTCCCGCAGGGCATCCGCCACTGGAATGGCCAGCGGCCCTTCGCGATCATCGTTCAGGCGTTCGTTCAGCAGCAGCCATTCGCCCGCGCGGTCTTCCAGCCCAAGCGCCTGAACCGCCAACTCCGGCAGACGCAGGCGCAGGTGCTGCAAGGTCGCATCGGGATGAAAATTTGTCGCCACCAGAAAGTGCGACTCTGTGCCGGGGGCGGCCCGCAGATAGGCGAAAAACCAATGCCCGGCCGCGCCGACATCGGCCACTTTGCCATAAAACCCGTTGTGCCGGTTGGCGTGATTGAGAAAGACCGTATCGCCCATGGTAAAGGCAGGCTCGGCCTGCAACTGCAGGAGCCGCACATACCAGGCGCGTAGATTCCGCTGCTCGGGCGAGAGGCCAGCACCGTCCGCCGCGCCTTCGTTCCACCACTTGTTCAGTTCCGGCATCGACCAGTAATCGAAGATCGTGGTCCGCTGATCGTCCCCGCCAAAACCCTCGCGACCGAGCGCGGGCTCGCCAACTTCCTGTCCATGATAGAGCATGACCGGACCACGAGAAAGGCCGAAGAGCGTCCCCGTCACCGGCTTACCCACCTCCATGCCCAGCCCAGCCCAGCTCTCGGGATGCGCCAAGCGAATCTCGTCGTGGTTCTCCGCATACCGCACCGCGTTGTCGAAGAAGAAGGGACCAAGCCCTTGTTCGACATCCTGCAAGTCGTTCGCCCAGGCCCCCTGCGTGTAGAGATGCTCGAGGGTATCGTATCCAGGATCGTCATACACGGCATGGAATCCCGCGTCGAGCAACGCCACCATGACATTCGTGTCCCTGCCGATCACCGGCTCCTGACTGGGCACCTTGGCCGGATCGTCGTTGTAGGCCTCCGCATAGAAAAACACCTCCGGGTCGCGTTGCTTCGCGCGGTGGATCATCCATTTCCAAAATTCGGGCGGCACCATGTGCGCCATGTCGGCGCGAAAGCCGTCCACACCAATCTCCTGCCAGTAAGCGATGATTGAGTCCATCTTCATCCAGGTATCGGGGACCGGCTTGTCGGGCGTGACCGCACTGGGGTATTCGGGTGCGCGGTCGCGGTTCAGGAAGTCGAAGCCGTAGTTCAGCTTCACGGTCTCATACCAGGCACCCATCGACGGCTGCCAGCTGACTACGTTGTTGCCCGTCACCCGGCCATGCGACTGCTCCAGCGCAAACAGGCCATCGGCCCCGCCGGCGAGCCGCGCACTCTCGCTGAGCACCTCGCCGGTCTCGGGATTGACCGTCGGCAACCGGAGGGGTGGCCCGCCCTCGGCGACTTCAGGTGTGAGATAAAAGAAGTTGTTGTCGGGATGAAAAAATTGATCCTTCCGGTCGTCCTCACCGAAGCTCAGCTCCGGACGGATGTCCGACTCGTAGCTCCGGGCCACGTGATTGGGCACGAAGTCGATCAGCACCTCCAGCCCCGCAGCATGCATACGCTCGACCAAGGCGCGGAATTCCGCCAGCCGCTCTTTTGGATCCTCGGCGTAATCGGGCGAAACATCGAAGTAATCCTTGATCGCATAGGGGCTGCCCGCGATTCCCTTAAGCAGGTCCGGGTCGTCGGCCCGCTGCCCCGCCTCCGGATAATCCGTGGACGTCGCCTGCTGTAACACCCCGGTCAACCAAAGGTGGGTGAAGCCGTCCTCTTTGAATTGTTCCAATACCGGCCCGCTCAGGTCACTGAATTTGCCGGTGCCGTTCTCCCGCAAAGTCCCGTTGACCTTGCGCGTCTCGTTTTCGTTGCCGAATAGGCGCGGCAGCATCTGGTAAATCCGCGGCCGGTCTGTCGGCAGCCCGAAGCGGCCCCGCCCTTCCAGGGTGCCCCCGTCGCCCACTGAATAATACTGGGGAAGGTAAACCGCTTCGCCTTTCCCTTGGTGACGCTGCGCTTTGCCCATGGCAACGCTTCCATCCGGCCCAACCGTAAACCACTGCACCGCGCGCACCAGGTCCAATGATTTTCCACGCGTTAGCTGAAGCGCCAGTCCGTCGTTCACCCGGTCGATCTGAACGGTATCGTTAGCGGCGGGCTGCCATTGATAGTCCCGGTAAACGCGCGTTTCCGCCACGCTACCTTTCTTGATTCGGAGTAGGCAATCCGCTTGAAAGGGCAGAAAGACACGCGCACCATTCGCTAGTTCAACAACTGTCGAGCCGAATCCCGGTCCGGCATCGAGGGCGACCCACAAGATGCTGTCGTCCTCCCATGCGTTGACATCCGGCAAAACCACTCGGCTCGTGCAGGCGGTCAAACCGGCGGCACAAAAGATAATTAGAATGCGGGACAAATAGTTAAACATAGGACAAGAGGAACGAAATCGGAGGATTTTGAACCTTCGATATAAGGATTGATAAGAGTGATCGGATAAAGCGCCAAACATCACCCGTTGGACAGTTGAACAATATTGAGGTTTTCCCGCAATCGAATATCACCTAACTTATACTCGACATAGCCCTTATGAGTGATCTCCAAAAGCCCCCAACACCCCGTGCACAAGGTATCCTGCGCCGTCCATTCCTGCTAATACTTCTGGGCAGTCTGGTGCTGCATCTCATCGCAGGATTGATCCTGGGAAGTTGGAAAATTTTCACCATTTTAACAAAGGATGAAGCGGAACTCACCGTTTTCGTTCCACCCGAAGCCATCCAACCCAAGCAGCGTGAATACAAGCTAAAAACGATGCGCTCACAGCAAACCACGGCGCTTTCCACGCAGGTGCCGATCGCAGTGGACCAGCCTTCTGACGTTAATCTTCCGAAGATTGACGTCCCCAAGCCCGATACCAGCCGCACCAACATTAAGGCTCGGGGCACGGCCGGCGAGATCGGAGGCAACCTTGGCGGAGGCGCAGGTGGCAGCGGATTCGCTACCCTCTTCGGCAATACCTCGCCTCTGGCGGGCGCACTAGAAGGGACTTTCATCGATTTCAAGCAAGACCGCTATCGGGAGAACCCGCCGAATGAAGGCTGGATGCAGGCAGGCAAAGATTTCCTGCGCAACTACCGGATCAGAGAGTTTCGAAAATTCTTCAACGCCCCCCAAAAGCTCTATGCGACTCACTTTTATATACCACTCATGAATGCCGACGAAGCGCCCCGTGCCTATGGCGTTGAGAACCTCGTCGAGCCCAGCAAGTGGGTCGCCGTCTATCAGGGGAAATTTCGCTCCGTCACCGGCGGCGAGTTTCGCTTCGTCGGCACGGCGGATGATATTCTAATCGTCGGCGTCGAAGGCAAAACTGTTCTCTCGGCGGGCTTCACCGAATCCAACCCCGAAAATTGGGAACCTCGCGAGGCACCTCGTTTCTCCGGCCCGCCAGTCTCCGAATACCTCCCGAAACTGACTGTGGGCGACTGGTTCAAGCTCCCGGCCGGTGAGCCGGTGGACCTCACGGTGACGATCGGAGAAATGCCCGGCGGAGAGTTCGCCAGCTATTTATTTATCGAGGAAAAAGGCGTTCAATATGAGACAACAGCGGAAGGACGCCCCATTCTACCGGTATTCAAGCTGAAGGATCTCTCACAGGCGGAACGACAAACCATCAATGCCGACGGCTACCCCAAACGCCTCGACGGGCCGACCTTCGGTTTCTTTTAACCACGCCTTGCCTAACCGGCAGAGGGTTCAACTGTTGAACAGGATCAGTATTCCTTATCCGCACAATTTGTAATAATTCATATTTAATACGATTAGGTCATCACTTCGTTCCCCCACTCCACAGTCCACGACTCCATCACCTCATCACTCCACAACCCCAACTCTCATGAAAACCAAGGTATCTGTATTAATAATCTCCCTGCTCAGTGCAGGCAGTCTCTTCGCCCAAACCGCTTTGGACAATGCCAGCAATTACGCCGCCTGGGCCGATGGCAGCAATGAAGGAAGCGGATTCCTGCCATGGAGCCAGAATGAGAACAATGACGGTGCCACGATATTCGCCGGTCACTTTCTGGGCGACTCAACGGACGGAGCCGGCAACATTAATACAGGCGGTCAATCCTTTGGAATGTATGCTAATCCCGGCAGCGCGTTTGCCACCGCCGTGCGTTCTTTCTCGTCGGCCCTGTCGGTCAACGATCAGTTCAGCTTCCAAATGGCCGTGAACTTCGACAACGGGAACAAGGGCTTCAACCTACGCACGGCAGGCGATAGTATTTTCGGTTTTAATGTCGGCGGCGGTGGATCTGTCAGTAGCGCCAACGCGACTCTAAATCCCGATCCGGGAGGCGGCTACGACTATGGCGGAGGCGATGCGATGCTCGACGTGGTGCTACAAGTCACGTCCGCCAATTCACTCGACTATGAGATCAGCCGCGTCTCTTCAGATGGCATTCAGGGCATCTTGTTCAGCGGCAGCGTCTCCGGCGTCACCGCCTCAATTGATAATTTCGAATTCTACAACACCGATACCGACGACGGCAGCGCGGGCAACAACCTCTATTTCAACAACCTCAAAGTCAGCGTCGTTCCCGAACCAAGCATCTACGCCCTGCTCTTCGGTTGCACCGCGATGTTCTGGATCGCCTTACGTCGTCGTTAATGCCCGTCTAAAATACGCACCTGACGCGTTTAACTGTTGAATTCAAAAATGCTTATCAAACAAAAAAAACACTGCGAACATAATCACGTTCTGATTTAAGGCCGCAATCGGCCCGAATCCTGAAATCAGAATCTCAATAAAAATAATCCAATAAAAATAACCTCATTACACCATCATTATGAAAAAAATAAAACTACTCCTCGCGGGGTCTCTCTTCACAGGGGCATCGCTCTTTGCCGGGTCCGGGATCTTTGATTCCTTCGCGATCGTTGAATCCACTTTCTACGACCTCAATGCAACAACCGCAAACGCAGACTATTCAGGTGCCAATTTGGGCAGTTTTGACACCACCGATTCCATCAGCATCGGCGGCC
>Ga0307966_1003367_pt1 | contig 12054 bp, 7 predicted proteins | sample OrgLakmetagen646_FD_203141 | JGI IMG/M metagenome (GOLD analysis project Ga0307966, IMG submission 203141) | Saline water microbial communities from Organic Lake, Antarctica - #646 | ecosystem: Environmental > Aquatic > Non-marine Saline and Alkaline > Saline | place: Antarctica: Organic Lake... | reverse complement strand
CAGTTCGGCTCATCCATTTCCAGCCAGCGACGATAGGCCTTCAGCCGCCACTCAAGCATCCATTCCGGCTCTTCCTTGAGGCCGGAAAGGCGGGCAATCACGTATTCGTTCAGTCCGGGTTCGAACGTGTCGGACTCGATATCAGTCACGAAACCGTGCTCGTATTCCCGCTTGACCAGCTCGTTCACTTCTTTATCGGTGGTCGCCATTATCGTCGCTCCGTATCTGTCATTGAAGGCTCTAAGAGCCTTGGTTTTTCTGCGATTTTCATTTAATACCCAAGGTCATCATCGCTTTAACCGTCTCAAGCGCCACAAAGCGTGCTGCGTAAAACCTCCTCCGGCTTCGGTGGCTGCAGATACCGATCGTGTGCCGGCATCTCGAACGGCCGGGTTACAGCCTCCAGAAGTTGGTGGAACTCACTGAAATCTCCCTCCTGAGCCCGCCGGATGGCGTGTTCTACCAGATGATTGCGTGGCATAACCACAGGGTTTGCAGCAGCCATAGCATCCGCACACTGGCGATAGCTGCGGCCGGTGAGTGTCAGCCTGAGATGCCAGCGCCGGTACCAGTTCAGATAATCACCGGCATCAGCACCGAAAAGCCCCGCAGTGATACCTCCGCCCTCCACATCCTCTGCCAGTTTCAGGAAAAAAGTGTGGTAATCCACTTTCTGCCGGGCCAACAGCTGCTGCAGATCCTGAACCAACTGACGGTCCGCTGGCATCACAGCCTCTAGGCCAAGGCGGGCCCGCATCAGGTTCAGCAGATGTTCTTCGTACATTGGCTGGAACTCCTGCACCGCCCGCGCCGTCCGGGCCGCGGCCCGGGATTCTGGCCCCTCGAAAAGTACAAGCAGAGCCTCAGCCAGGCGAGCAAGGTTCCATTGCGCTGCGAAACTCTGGCTGTTGTATGCGTACCGGCCGGTGATGTCGATCGAGTTGAACACTGAATCGGGGTCGTAATGGTCAAGGAAGGCGCAGGGGCCATAATCCAGGGTTTCACCGGCCAGAGACATGTTGTCGGTGTTCATCACCCCATGAACAAACCCCAGACTCACCCAGTGTGCGACCAGCTTTGCCTGCCGCGCTACCACCAGGCGCAACAGCGCAAGATACGGATCGGGGTCGATCATCAGTTCGGGGGCCATGCGGGCAATGCTGTAATCAGCCAGCTGCCGTAATGGCTGCCGCTGTTGACGCCGGGCAAAATACTCAAAGGTACCTACCCGAATATGGCAGCTGGCCACTCTTGCCAGCACGGCTGCCGCCTCCGTACCCTGGCGGTCTATTTTTTCGCCGGTTGTCGTCAACGCCAGTGCCCGGGTAGTGGGAACACCCAGCGCATGCATCGCCTCACTCACCAGATATTCACGTAGTGCCGGCCCTAGCGGCGAACGGCCATCTCCACTCCTGGCAAACGGTGTCCGACCTGCGCCCTTCAGTTGCAGGTCACGGCGCTGTTGGCAGCGGTCGATAACCTCACCCAGAAGAATCGCCCGGTCGTCTCCCAGTTGCGGCACAAACTGGCCAAACTGGTGCCCGGCATAGGCCATGGCCAGTGGCTGTGCATCCATCGGCAACCGGTTACCGGCAAACAGTTGCGTTAAATGATCGCTATTTGCCATCAAGTCTGAATCATCCATCCCCAGCTCTCCGGCCAGGGGTTTGTTCAGTACAAGCAATTCTGGCGCCGCCACTGGCAGGGGCTCACAGCGTTGATAAAAGGTGCCGGGCAGGCGGGCGTAGCTGTTATCGAAGCACATTCCCGTCATCATCCGCGACGGCCCTCGGCTTCCTTCCTGATGTCTGGCAAGCGCGCCCATATCACTTTTTTCCTTAATTAGTGTCGTAACGATACTAGGTGGGCATAACAAATTTGTCAATGTAGTATCGAAACGCTATCGTATTGGCCATGACCTCATTACTTTCTGAATATTAGGCAGTGTTCCGTTTTTTGCACTTCCCGGGCTCGCGTTGCCTCATCAGGATGCGTCGCCGGAGCTGCTTGTGTAATAGGCTGAAGGCTAGTCTGTGGTTTCCAGGTGGAGCTGGCAGCTAATTTTGGCGGTGACGATTATTGGTTCATCATAAATTTGGTAACCGCATGCCATATAGTCAAACTCCAAAAAAAACACCGATAAAATTTAAAGTGAAGAGGTGATCTATCGAGGGTTGTCAGGACCTCATGCCTTTCACGAATACGGTGAACATTTAGTATCGTTCCGAAACTACAATGTTGTCAATATAGTTTTTAAACGCTACTATGTAAGCACGATCAAGGATCTAGAATTTAGACGCCACTACATAAGTATGATCAAGGAGCTGGAAATGAACGGTCGCGCTAATGCGGAGTTGGTCTTTCACTTGGGACGCATAGCGTCCGGCGAGGGTCTCGCGGAGAGGCTGACGGCAGCCCAGTGGGCGGCGCTCAGATACTTCGCGCAGGCCAACCGCTTCTCGCAAACGCCGTCTGCCTTCGCCGCGTTCCATGCCACAACCCGGGGTACGGCGTCACAGACAATCAAAAGCCTCGAAACCCAAGGCTATCTGACCCGCATACGGTCAGAGGGCGACAGGCGCAGTGTCCGGCTCGTTCTGACCGAGAAAGCCCGGGGCATTCTTGCGAACGACCCCTTCGAATCCCTGGTCCGTGCTGCGGACTCCCTACCCCCCCAGTGTTCAAGGCCACTTCGCCAGTGCCTTGCGGCGCATGCTCGGTCAGGTGGCGCAAGAGAGGTGCAAACCTCACTTCGGCACCTGCACGTCGTGTCAACATCTGGAAAGCGACGGCTGCAGCCAGGAGGGACAGGCGCCCTATGCGTGCGGGTTCATGAGCGAGCCCCTGTTTCTGGAAGAACTCGACGGGGTCTGCATCAACTTCATCCAGGGCAAGCCCGAAACGGTGAAGGACCCTGTCACTGGAACCGAACCGCGATGAGTCCTGTTCCGCATCAGCGATCACCCAAGTCTGCTCGACCTCGTCCGCGAGATGAATACGTGGGGAGAGATCCAGGCAATCATTCGTGCAAACCACAACACTGCACATAGAGGAGATCGCTATGTTATCCCATCCAGCTAATTTCCAGGGTTCCATCATCGACAGTCTGAAGACTCGAACGCCCGCTCGTTTTGAGTCGGGTTTGGCCGGCTATGGTTGGCCACCCGCTATTGAGATACAACACACTATTGGCGTCCGGACATGAATTCTTCGCCGATCCCGAATACGGCTCCGTTCGCCGAAGAGGAGATCGAGATTCTCAACCGCGTGGTGGGGCCCGCCAGCCCCACCCAGCGCACGTGGCTTGCGGGATTTCTCGCCGGAGTGGACGCCTCCGCGACGGCGCAGCAGCCGGCGAGCGGCGCGCAACCCGCCGAACCACTGACCATCCTCTACGCCACCGAATCCGGAAACTGCGAACGGCTCGCGTCGGACATAGCCAAGGCGGCACGCAAGATGGGCTTGAAGCCTTCGATCGTCGACATGGCTGATCTCGATGTGGCAACACTCACATCGGTACGGCGTCTCGTCGTCATCGCCGCGACCTGGGGTGAAGGTGATCCGCCCGCGCGGGCCATGCGCGCTTACGCTGAACTCATGGGTGAGGGCGCGCCGCATCTCGATGGCACCGAGTTCGGCGTTCTCGCGCTTGGCGACACCGCCTATGCCGAGTTCTGCGCGATTGGTAAAGCGTTGGACGCAAGACTTGCGGCGCTCGGCGGCAAGCGCGTCGCTGATCGCGTCGATTGCGATCTCGACTTCGCGGAGCCTGCCGGGCACTGGATCGAGACGGCGCTGAAGGCGCTGGCACCCGTTGAGGAAGCCGGCGGCCGCGTTATTGCGGTCGATTTTGGCGCGAAGGCGGCGAGCAGTTCCGGCCTCGGTTCGGTCGAGGCCGAGATCACCGAGCTCATCCAGCTCAATTCATCGCAGTCGGAAAAGGTAACGATCCATCTCGAGCTCGGTTTCGATGGCGCGGCGCCTCCCTATAAACCTGGCGATTCACTGGATATCTACCCTGAGAACGATGCGGCCTACGTGGACGATCTGCTGAAAGCGGCAGGTCTTGCGTCCGACGTTGCGCTGCGCGCCGAGCTGACCAAGAGCCGGGATGTCACGACGCTGTCGCTCAAGACCCTGGAAAGCTACGCCGCCACAACCGGCCACCAGGAGGTAAAAGCGCTGCTTGAATCGGCTAATGCACGCGCCTGGATCGTCGGCCGGCAGCTCATCGATCTTCTCCAGTCCTTTCCCATTGGGTTATCTGCCGACCAGTTGCGGCAGATAACGCGGCCGCTGGCGCCACGCGCCTATTCGATTGCTTCCTCACGCCGTGAGGTGGGGGAGGAGGTGCATCTGCTGATCTCTGCGGTGCGCTACCAGAGCTTCGGTCGCGCGCGTAAAGGTGTCGCTTCCGGCCATGTCGCCGACCAATTAAAGAAAGGCCAGCGGCTGCGCGTGAAGTTGCGGCCGAACCGGCATTTCGCTCTTCCCCCGCCAGAGCGTGACATTATCATGGTGGGGCCGGGCACTGGCATAGCTCCGTTCCGCGCCTTTGTGCAGGAGCGTGGTGCCACCGGCGCGAGCGGCCGCTCCTGGCTGTTTTTTGGCGACCGCCAGTTCACCCACGATTTCCTCTACCAGCTCGAATGGCAAGATGCCTTGAAGGATGGTTCGCTCACACGCATGGACGTCGCCTTCTCCCGCGACACGCCGGAGAAGCTCTATGTGCAGCACCTCATCTGGGAGCAGCGCCGCGACCTCGTCGACTGGCTCGACAATGGCGCCTATTTCTATGTCTGCGGCGACGCCAAGGCGATGGCGAAGGATGTGCGTGCGGCGCTCGTGCGCGCCTATGCCGATGTAAAGGCGCAAAGCGTGGAGGCCGCAGAGCAAGCGGTAAACGATCTGGATGGTGAGCACCGCTATCTTCAGGATACTTACTAAGGTGATTTCCTAAATAGTTCATACGGAGTCCACATGACCAAAGAACTTTCACGCAACGAGCGCATCAAGGAAGCGAGCGAGTATCTGCGCGGCACGCTCGCCGAAGGCCTGCGCGAGGAGATCACCGGCGCGATCGTCGAGGATGATGCGCAGTTGGTGAAGTTCCACGGCATGTACTTGCAAGACGACCGCGATCTGCGCGCCGAGCGCGGCCGCAAGAAAATGGAGAAGGCTTTCTCCTTCATGATCCGCGTGCGTGTGCCTGGAGGCGTGTGCACGCCCGGGCAATGGCTCACCATGGACCATATCTCGCGCACCTACGGCAACGACACGATGCGCCTGACCACGAGGCAGACATTCCAGTTGCACGGCATCATCAAGTCCAATCTGAAGGCGACGATGCGCGAGATGGACGAGGTACTGCTGACGACCGTGGCGGCATGCGGTGACATTAATCGCAACGTGATGTGCAATCCGAACCCTTATCAGTCCCATGCCCACGCCGCTTCGCTCGCGCTCGCCCGTGCCCTATCCGACCATCTATTGCCGCGCACAACGGCCTATCGCGAGATCTGGCTCGATGGCGAGCGCATTGCCGGTGGTGAGGATGAGACTGAGGTCGTCGAGCCGATCTACGGCAAAACCTACTTGCCGCGCAAGTTCAAGATCGTCATCGCCGTACCACCGTCGAATGACGTTGATATCTATGCGCATGACCTCGGCTTCATCGCCATCCTCGACAGCAAGCATGAGATCGATGGCTATAACGTCACGGTCGGTGGTGGTATGGCCATGACGCATGGCGAGCCGCAGACTTACCCCCGCACGGCAGACGTCATGGGCTATTGCCGAGCGGATCAGGTGATTGCAGTGGCTGAGGCCGTGGTCACCGTACAGCGCGACTGGGGCGACCGCGTCGACCGCAAGCATGCGCGCCTGAAATACACGATCGAGGATCGCGGTCTCGATGCTTTCCGTGCCGAGGTCGAGCAGCGCAGTGGTGTCAAACTGGCGGCAGCCAAGCCGTTCACCTTCACCTCAACCGGCGACCGCTACGGCTGGACCGAAAGCAACCCAAGCGACGAAATAGATGAAATCAACAACAGGCGCGCACATCTGACGCTGTTCGTCGAGAACGGCCGTGTTAAGGATGTGCCAGGCGGCCCGCAATGGCTCACCGGCCTGCGGCGAATCGCCGAGGTACATGACGGCGACTTTCGCCTCACCGCCAACCAGAATCTGATCATCGCCAACGTGCCGCAGGAGAAGCGCAAGGCCATCGAGGCGCTGGTGGCAGAGCATGAGCTCTCGAGCGGCGCCTCGGCCCTGCGGCGCAATGCGATGTCCTGCGTCGCGCTACCGACCTGCGGGCTCGCGCTCGCCGAAAGCGAACGTTATCTGCCCGAGCTCGTCACCGCACTGGAACAGCGTTTGGCCGCGCACGGGTTGGCCGAGGACGACATCGTCATCCGCATGACCGGCTGTCCCAACGGCTGCTCCCGGCCTTATATCGCCGAGATCGGCTTGGTCGGGAGAGGCCCCGGCCGTTATAATCTCTATCTGGGGGCTGCCTTCGATGGCTCGCGACTTTCCAAACTCTACGCCGAAAATCTCGACCACGGCGCAATCATCGAGAACCTCGAGCCGATCTTCGCCGCTTACAAGAGCGAACGCCAGGACGGCGAACGCTTTGGTGATTTCGTCATCCGCGCGGACTTTATCGCCGCGACCGTCAACGGCACAGATTTCCATAAGGATACGGGCGCCCGACGCTAGCAATTTAAACGCTGAATTTCCCGTTCAGAATTACCAAGGAGAAGCATCATGGCGCTGGATTTAGGCGACATCGCACCCAATTTTGTTCAGCAATCGACAGCCGGCGAGATTGATTTTCACGCCTGGCTCGGCGCGACGGCCAAACTCAAGGGTGAATTCACGCGCCGCAACGTCAAGGTTTTGGGAACGCAACTTCAACGAAATCCTGCGTGTGATTGATTCGCTGCAGCTGACCGACGGTTACAGCGTCGCTCCGCCATCACTGCAGGACACTGGAAGTGTTGAAGAAAAAATTTCCGAAGAGATACACAGTCATCGAGCCCTACCTGCGCATCACACCGCAGCCTCACATGGAGCCCACCAATGAATACAATGAACTCCAAACCGAAAGTCTTGTCTGCCACCAACACGGTGGATAAATGCGCCATTTTGCCGCTGCCCGATTCCCGCAACATCCATGAGGAGTGCGCTGTGGAGCACAAGCACGGCATCGAAGCCGAAATCCAGCATGCCCAGCAAAACGGCCTTTACAACCCCGCCAACGAGCATGATGCCTGCGGCATCGGTTTTATCGCCCATATTAAAGGCCATAAAAGTCATTCGATCGTTGAACAAGGCTTGCTCATCCTGAAAAATCTCGCCCATCGTGGCGCGGTCGGTGCCGACAAGTTGATGGGCGACGGCGCGGGCATTCTGATTCAGCTGCCGGATCAGTATTATCGCGAAGAGATGGCCAAGCAGGGTGTCGAACTGCCGCCGTCCGGAGAATACGGCGTAGGCATGATTTTTTTGCCAAAAGAAGATACTTCCCGCATCGCGTGCGAGCAAGAGATCGAACGTGTGGTGCGCGCCGAAGGCCAGGTTGTGCTGGGTTGGCGCAACGTGCCGATCGACACCGAGATGCCGATGTCGCCTACCGTGCGTGAAAAAGAGCCGGTGATCCGCCAGATCTTCATAGGTCGCGGTCCAGACATCATGGTGAGCGACGCGCTGGAACGTAAACTGTACGTGATCCGCAAGTCTTCCAGTCACGCGATCCAGGCGCTAGATTTGCGCCACGGCAAAGAGTTTTTCGTCCCTTCGATGTCGGCCCGAACCATTGTCTACAAGGGTTTACTGCTAGCGGATCAAGTCGGTGTCTATTACAAAGATTTACAGGATGCGCGCTGCGTTTCCGCATTGGCACTGGTGCATCAACGTTTCTCGACCAATACTTTCCCGGAATGGCCGCTGGCCCATCCCTTTCGCCTGATCGCCCACAACGGCGAGATCAATACTGTCAAGGGCAATGTCAACTGGATGCGCGCGCGTGAAGGCGCGATGAAATCCGCCGTGCTAGGCGACGATTTGCAAAAATTGTTCCCGCTGATTGACGAGGTCCAGTCCGACACCGCGTGCTTCGATGATGCGCTTGAACTGCTGCTGATGGCAGGCTATCCGATCGCGCAAGCGATGATGATGATGATTCCCGAAGCCTGGGAAAATCACCCGTTGATGGATGACAACCGCCGCGCCTTTTACGAATATCACGCCGCGATGATGGAGCCGTGGGATGGCCCCGCCGCGATGGCGTTCACTGATGGTCGTTACATCGGTGGCACGCTGGATCGCAACGGTTTGCGTCCCGCGCGTTATATCGTAACCGATGACGACTTGGTGGTGATGGCATCGGAATCCGGCGTGCTGCCGATTCCGGAATCCAGAATCATCAAGAAATGGCGCTTGCAACCCGGCAAGATGTTCCTGATCGACCTCGAAGCCGGGCGCATCATCGATGACCAGGAAATCAAAGATACCTACGCCAACGCCAAGCCTTACAAGGCGTGGATCGATTCTGTGCGTATTAATCTGCACGACATTAAGCTTCACGAAATCACGCTCGACGACATCAAGACGCAAACATCGGCAGCAAAAACCAGCGCATCCTTGCTCGACTGTCAGCAGGCGTTCGGCTACACACAAGAAGATATCAAGGTACTGATGTCGCCGATGGCACTGAATGCCGAAGAAGCGACGGGCTCAATGGGCAACGACTCGCCGCCGGCCGTGATGTCTAACAAGCTCAAACCGCTGTATCACTACTTCAAGCAGATGTTCGCGCAAGTGACCAACCCGCCGATCGATCCGATCCGCGAAGCGATGGTGATGTCACTGGTATCCTTCATCGGCCCCAGGCCGAACCTGCTCGACGCCAATAACATCGATCCGCCGATGCGCTTGGAAGTATCGGAGCCGATTCTGGACTATTCAGACATCGCCAAACTGCGCAACATCAGCGCCCACACCAGAGGTAAGTTCAAATCCCACGAACTGAATATTTGCTATCCGGTGGCCTGGGGTAAAGAAGGCATGGAAGTGAGCCTGGCATCGGTGTGTGCGCAAGCGGTGGATGCGGTCAAATCAGGCCACAATATCCTGATCGTGTCCGACCGCAAGGTGGATGCCGAGCAAGTAGCGATCCCGGCCTTGCTCGCGACGTCGGCAATCCATTTGCATCTGGTTAGCACGGGTTTTCGCACGTCAACCGGTTTGGTGGTGGAAACTGGTTCTGCCCGTGAAACGCATCATTTCGCGTTGCTTGCTGGTTTTGGCGCGGAAGCGATCCACCCGTATCTGGCAATGGATACGCTGGCAGAAATGGCTAACAGATTATCCGGTGATTTGTCGCCGGAAAAAGCCATCCAGAATTTCCAGAAAGCGCTCGCCAAGGGTTTGTTGAAGGTGATGTCGAAAATGGGCATATCGACTTACATGTCTTACTGCGGCGCGCAGGTTTTCGAAGCGATCGGCTTGAATAAATCGCTTATCGACAAATATTTCAAAGGCACTGCATCCAATATCGAAGGCATCGGCGTAGTCGAAGTGGCAGAAGAGGCATTGCGTCTGCATCAGCAAGCCTTCGGCAACGACCCGGTATTGGCGCATGCACTCGATGCCGGTGGCGAATACGCGTTTCGCGTGCGCGGCGAAGAGCACATGTGGACGCCGGATGCGATTGCCAAGCTGCAGCATTCGACCCGATCCAACAATTTCAGCACCTACCAAGAATATGCGCAGATCATCAACGACCAAAGCAAGCGGCACATGACCCTGCGCGGTTTGTTTGAATTCAAGCTGGACCCGTCCAAGGCGATTGCGCTGGATGAAGTCGAGCCGGCGAAAGAAATCGTCAAGCGCTTCGCCACCGGCGCAATGTCCCTTGGCTCGATCAGCACCGAAGCGCACGCCACGCTGGCGGTCGCGATGAACCGCATCGGCGGCAAGTCCAACACCGGCGAAGGCGGTGAAGATCCGAGCCGTTATCGCCAGGAGATGAAAGGCATCCCGATCAAGCAGGGCGAGACCATGGCATCCGTCATCGGCCGTGACCAGATTGAAGCCGATATTGCCTTGCAAGATGGCGATTCGGTGCGCTCCAGGATCAAGCAAGTCGCGGCAGGCCGCTTCGGCGTGACAGCAGCATATTTGGATTCCGCTGATCAAATCCACGTCAAGATGGCGCAAGGCGCCAAGCCGGGAGAAGGTGGGCAGTTGTCAGGCTACAAGGTGTCTGAATATATCGCAAAATTGCGTTTCTCGGTGCCGGGCGTGGGCTTGATTTCGCCGCCGCCGCATCATGATATTTATTCGATCGAAGACTTGGCGCAGCTGATTCATGATTTGAAAAATGTAAACCCAAGCGCGTCGATCTCCATCAAGTTGGTGTCCGAAGTCGGCGTTGGCACGGTCGCGGTCGGCGTCACCAAGGCCAAGGCCGATCACGTGGTGATCGCCGGTCATGACGGCGGCACCGGCGCCACGCCGTTGTCTTCACTCAAACACGCGGGAACACCGTGGGAATTGGGCTTGGCCGAAACCCAGCAAACACTGGTACTGAACGGTTTGCGTGGCCGCATCCGGGTACAAGCCGATGGCCAAATGAAAACCGGCCGAGATATCGTGATCGCCGCCATGCTGGGCGCGGACGAGATCGGTTTTGCGACCGCGCCGCTTGTGGTTGAAGGCTGCATTATGTTGCGCAAATGCCACCTCAATACTTGCTCGGTCGGCATCGCGACACAAGACCCGGTGTTACGCGCCAAGTTCTCCGGCAAGCCGGAACACGTGGTCAACTATTTTTTCTTCGTCGCCGAGGAAGCGCGGCAGTTGATGGCGCAACTAGGCGTCCGCACGTTTGATGACTTGATCGGTCGCGTCGACTTGCTCGACAAGTCGAAAGCGATTACGCACTGGAAAGCCAAGGGGCTTAATTTCAGCAAGATTTTCTATCAGCCGGAAGTACCTGCTTCCGTACCTCGTTATCACGCGGAGGAGCAAGACCACGGCCTGGGAAAAGCACTCGACCATAAGCTGATCGCGCAAGCGAAAGCAGCGCTCGAAAAAGGCGAAAAAGTCTCGTTCACTTTGCCGATCAGGAACGTTAACCGCACGGTCGGCACCCTGCTGTCTGGAATCGTTGCAAAAAAATACGGTCACGAAGGCTTGCCCGACGACACCATTCACATCCAGTTGCTAGGGACTGCAGGCCAATCGGCCGGCGCGTTTCTGGCGCACGGCATCACGCTAGATCTAGTCGGCGAAGGCAATGATTACGTCGGCAAAGGTTTGTCGGGCGGGCGCATTATCGTCCGTCCGAATACAGAGTTTCCCGGTTCGGCAGACGACAACATTATCATCGGCAACACCGTGTTATACGGCGCGATTGCCGGTGAGGCATTTTTTAACGGCGTCGCCGGCGAGCGCTTCGCGGTGCGCAATTCCGGCGCCATCACAGTGGTTGAAGGCGTCGGCGACCATGGTTGCGAATACATGACTGGCGGCACAGTGGTGGTGTTCGGAGAAGCCGGCCGTAACTTTGCCGCCGGCATGTCGGGCGGTATTGCTTACGTGTGGGACCCTGACGGTGATTTCGCCAAAAAATGCAATATGGCGATGGTCACGCTGGAACCTGTCCTCGCCCACGCCGAGCAAGAAGCGAACGTCGATCGCTCGATCTGGCATAGCCAGCTGCGCGGCGACCAAAGTGAGACTGACGAGGTGATTCTAAAGCGCCTGATTGAGCGCCATTTCAAGGTCACCGGCAGCACGCGCGCACGCAATTTGCTGGATGACTGGTCCAATGGCCGCAACAAATTTATCAAAGTCTTCCCGAACGACTACAAGCGCGCACTGGGTGAGATGAATATGGCGCGAGTGGCTATTCGGCAGAAAGCAAAAAACGCAACATAAGTTTGCTCCGCCAGTACCTTCCTCCTACGGGGGAAGGTCAGGATGGGGGATTCTACCCCGAACCCTCTCCCTGGCAGGGAGAGTTAGATAAGACAGAGGTAG
>Ga0307966_1003366_pt1 | contig 12055 bp, 6 predicted proteins | sample OrgLakmetagen646_FD_203141 | JGI IMG/M metagenome (GOLD analysis project Ga0307966, IMG submission 203141) | Saline water microbial communities from Organic Lake, Antarctica - #646 | ecosystem: Environmental > Aquatic > Non-marine Saline and Alkaline > Saline | place: Antarctica: Organic Lake... | reverse complement strand
GTAAAACTTTTCGGTCTATCCGGCTACCTGGCAGAACGCTTTAGTGTGCTGTCTCAGCAATACTATGAAGAGAGTAAAAAGCTATCCTACAAACGTGCCGTTTGGGGATCATTTTTCAATATAATAAGTACCTGCGCTTATTATGGTGCTTATTTACTTATTGTTTTTAGAACCGTTGCAGGCGTGCTCACCATCGGTGATCTTACTTTTCTTTCCGGCTCATTCAACCGTCTACGCAGTAAACTTCAAGGATTATTCATACGATTCACCGACATTACTGAGCGAGCTTTGTACTTACAAGACTATTTCGAGTTTCTGGATTTGAGGACCGGACAAAGATTCAATGAAATTTCTGAATCTCAAAGCGAAGAAAAGCTCCCTTTACCTAAAGAAATCAAAGAAGGTTTTGAATTTCGTGATGTAGGCTTTAAATATCCGCATTCCGAGAATTGGGTGATCCGCAATGTGAGTTTCAAACTTATGGTGGGGGAAAAGCTGGCTTTGGTTGGGGAAAATGGAGCCGGAAAATCAACGCTCATTAAGTTGCTATTGCAATTTTATGCGCCTACCGAAGGGGAGATCTTATTAGACGGTACTCCCATCGATAAATTTGATGCTTCCGCTTACCATGACCGATTTGGTGTCATTTTTCAAGATTTTGTGAAGTTTGATCTGAGTTTGAGAGAAAATATCGCAGTGGGCGAAATCGAAGAACTGGAAAACCAAGATCGTATTAAAAAAGCAGCGGAGAAGAGCCTTGCAGAAGAGGTAGTAAAGGAATTTCCAAATGGCTATGATCAAAAGCTGGGAAGACGATTCAAAGATGGTAAAGACCTTTCCGGTGGCCAATGGCAAAAAATTGCCATGGCTCGTGCGTATATGAAAGATGCCGATGTCCTGATTCTGGACGAGCCTACCTCAGCACTGGATGCACGCGCTGAATCCGAAACATTCAACCGTTTTATATCCTTAACGCATGGTAAAACAGCCGTGATCATTTCGCATCGCTTTAGTACCGTACGGATTGCAGACCGTATCATGGTACTCAAGGACGGAAGTGTATTGGAGATCGGAACGCACGAGGAATTAATGGCGAATGGGCAATTATATTCAGAATTATTTAATTTGCAGGCAGCCGGTTATCAGTAGTTTTGTGAAATGAGGGAAATAGAGTCAAAACCTAGAAAATGAGTATAAATCAAGATAAGTTTCGCTTATATTTTTACGGTCTGTTTACCTTGGCTTCTCTAATAATTTTACTTGACTTTTTACTACCGGGAAGAAAAGTGGTAGATGAGATAATATCCGTTCAAAAAGAACGGCAACAGTATTATAATGCTGCCCGAAACTTTCATTATTCCTGCAAAGTCTCCACAACTCAACATGAGTTTTATATTACAGGAGATTATGCTCAGGAGATAGCCATTAGTGAAAAAATTGAATATTCGGTTTCACTGATCTTTAAAGAAGTGAATGCTTACAGATTGCTCCGCTCGAAGGAGAGTGAGACCTATTACTTGCGATTTATATCGGGTCTAATTATCCCTTTTCTAGTAATTGTCATCATTGGAATTGCATTCCTATCAAAAAAGAAAATGAGTACTCTGGTTTTTGTCTTTCAAGTCCTATTAATTGCTGACGTGGTACTTTTAATCCTCTGACCAAAAGTGTCTTGTCTATTAGATTCAGTTCATTTTGTATGAATACCAAGATATTCCGCCAATAAAAGCAGCAACATACCATTTCAGAAAGCATATCAGATTTGTTTTTGCAAAATCTGCAGCCTCTCTCCTCAAGCTAAATTCCCTTCGGTAAGTAAAACACCACCTTCGGACAATAAAACACAGGCTTCGTCCTAGATCGGTTTCCTGTTTCTATCAAATAGTAGTACTTAGACGCAGAAACATCTAAGTACAAACCACTATGACCATTAAACCTGTCATCACCTCCAATAGAATCATATATTTAGATATTCTGCGTGGCTTATCTATTCTATTTATTTTTATGGCGAATAGCTATAGCTTTTCAGGTTGGTATGGTATGCCGGACGAAATGTATACTCAGTTCAGCGGAGGCCATTTGAATACGGTCGTCAAGAAATTAACAGTAGTGCTGGTAGACGGAAAGTGGTATTCCATTTTCTCCATTCTCTTTGGCATCGGCTTCATCATGCAATATGAAAACGCCAAAAAAAGCAATAAGTCTTTCTCCCTCTTTTTTAGCAAAAGAATGTTAGGGCTATTGCTTTTTGGCTTAATACATTTGTTTTTTTTCTGGTTGGGGGATATTCTTACCTTATATGCATTATTAGGATTTCTATTGATCTTCTTCAAGAACTTCACCAATAGAAAATTACTGATGTGGGCTGGCATATTGCTCTTGCTTCCCATCGTCCATTTACTGTTGATGATAGGCTTTGATAATTTCTACCCACTCTCATTTTTTGAACCGCTTGCCCGATATCTTAATAATAATAATTTTCCCATTGCGATGAATATTAATGAGGTAGATTGGTTCGCTTTCGATCACAATTTTCTCAATGCAAACAGTTGGAGCCAGTTTTTTACGACTAATTTTGGTTTACCCATCCTTCGATACCTGGAAATTTTAATGGAAGGAAGAATCTTCAAAGTATTGGCTTGCTTTCTAATTGGCATCTGGGCTGGAAGGATGATCCTTCATGAAGGCTTATTAGAAAACAAAAGCTTATTAAAGCAAATCGTCCTTTATGGATTCATCATTGGCTTGCCCATGAACATTTTGCTGGCTTTCGCTAAAACCCAGCCGGAGGGCATATGGACAATTATTAATTACATCAGCTACGCTTTTGGAGTAGTTCCATTAGCGTGTGCTTATGCGGCTGGAGTTGCGCTACTATTGCAAAACGGGCATAAATCTTTGATGCTATTGGCTCCTGTGGGTCAAACAGCAATGAGTAATTATATTTTTCAGACGCTAATTTCTGTGATCATTTTTTATGGTGTTGGATTTGGCCTCGCTTTCGAAATGCCTTTATGGGCCGTACTTATTGTTGCACTTTCGATTTTTTGTATACAAATTATCATAAGCACACAATGGCTCAAACATTTCAGATTTGGGCCTTTAGAATGGATATGGCGGATGATGACGTATCAAAAATATATATCGATCAGGAAAGAAGAGTCTGGTGCAATACAGAAGCCAATCACTCCTGTAGTTTGACACCCTGAGATTAATGAATCTAAAGTGACAGTTTATTACCACTTTTCATATTATCGAAATGATTATCAGAGTTTGAACTCAACAAATACTTTAACTTTTCAGCTCCTAAAAGTATTACTTAACATGATGCTACTTTTAAACAATATTGACTAATTTTGCACCCCGAATCGCATTAAAAAAAGAATTCCATGAGTCAAGCTGTACGTGTACGTTTTGCCCCAAGTCCAACGGGCCCACTTCACATTGGAGGAGTAAGAACGGCTTTATATAATTACCTATTTGCTAAGAAAACAGGAGGTCAATTTATTTTAAGAATTGAAGACACCGATCAAAATCGCTATGTAGAAGGAGCGGAGGATTATATTCACCAAACTTTGGAGTGGTTAGGTATTATACCCGATGAAAGCCCTTGGAATGATAAAGGCGAAGTAGGACCCTACAGACAGAGTGAGCGTAAAGAGCATTATGCAAAATACGCACAACAATTACTAGATGACAACAAAGCCTATTATGCTTTTGATACTTCTGAAGAATTGGACGAAATGCGTGAGCGCTTAAAAGCAGCAAGAGTTGATACGCCACAATACAATGCTATCACACGCATGCAAATGAAGAATTCCTTGACTTTATCGGAAGAGGAAGTTAAACAAAAACTGGATGCAGGTGAGCCGTATGTGATTCGTTTAAAAGTACCTAGAAAAGAAGAGGTGCGCTTAAATGATAAAGTTAGGGGTTGGGTAATGGTGCACTCTACCCAAATTGATGATAAGATTCTGATGAAATCGGATGGCATGCCTACTTACCATTTGGCTAATGTGGTTGATGACCATTTGATGGGTATTACGCACGTAATTCGTGGAGAAGAATGGTTGCCTTCAGCACCATTGCATGTGTTATTATATCAGTTTTTTGGATGGGCTGATACGATGCCTGAATTTGCACATTTACCGTTACTATTAAAACCTGATGGCAACGGAAAATTAAGTAAGCGTGATGCTGAAAAGCATGGATTCCCGATTTTCCCTATGGAGTGGAAAGATCCCGCCTCCGGGGAGTTTTTAGCTGGCTTTAAAGAAGAAGGTTACCTTCCAGATGCCCTTTTGAACTTTTTAGCATTTTTGGGATGGAATCCAGGTAATGAGCAAGAATTATTCAGTTTAGATGAGCTTATTGAAACTTTCACATTAGAACGAATTGGAAAGGCAGGAGCAAAATTTGATATCCAAAAAGCTAACTGGTTCAATGAGCAATACCTTAAAAATAAATCCAATAAGGAATTAGCAGAATATCTGAGGAAAGATGTTGAAGCCAATGGTATTGAGGTTTCGCAGGAAAAATTAGAGCGTATTGTCCATGCGTTGAAAGAAAGAGTAACTTTTCCTACAGAATTTTGGAAGCAAGGTGAATATTTTTTCAAAAAGCCAGACAGCTATGATGAAAAAGTAGTTCGTAAAAAATGGAATGCTGATGTAGACAAAGCCCTACGCCTATATGCAGGTGCTTTAACCAATTTAAATCATTTGGATGCAGGAAACGCAAAATCCACATTTGTTTCCGTGCTGGAACAAGAAGGAATAGGTATGGGAAAAGTGATGCAATCGCTTAGAGTAAGTATCACTGGCGAGGCAGGTGGTCCTGATTTAATGGAAATTATTGAGATCTTAGGCAAAGAAGAAATAACAGAAAGGATTCAATTAGCGTTAGATAAGCTAAAGGATCAAATTTCTGAATAATGCCAAAAAAGAAAAACGATAAAAAGAAGGAAAAAAAACCCAGTATAAACCCCAAATTGGAAGGATTTGATGTGAAAATTGATTCTTTTGGTGAAATCCAAACCAGTTTTGACATTGATCGAATCAACCAGTTTTTGAATAAAGAAGTGGAAGATAAAAAGCTAAAGGATCGAGAAGATATCGAGGATATCAAAAATAAAGATGAGGAGGAGTAAAATAAACCCAATAGCAGCATTGCTCTTGGGTTTATTTTTTATCACTGGACCATTATTTTTCTAACTATTACATTTTCCGAGTCCAGAACCTTTAAGATATAGATTCCAGAGTTTAGAGTCCCGATACTAAGAGTGCTTGATTTTTCTGACAATTTTCCACTTTGCTCTATTTTCCCAGAAACGGAGATGATTTGATAAGCAGTAGCATTCATTTTACCGGTAAAAATTATGAGCTCGGAAATAGCTGGATTTGGGTAAACATTAAAATCCGCGGGTTCTATTTCTGAGGAAATACTCTGAGTACTAGGCACGCTTCTAAAATTATTACCAATGCAAAAGCTAGAACTTTCTCTGCTTCCGAAACTTCCTCCTGATACAATGATATTATTCCCATCACTTAAGCTATAGGAACCATTGCCGTAAGAACAACAAATACCATCTCCATATGCATCATAAATATTGAAATCATAGCAACCTTCCGGAACTGTAATAGAAACATTAATAGTACTTCCATCAGCGTAATTTCCATACGGACCACCTTCAGCAATCACGGTAGATCCATCTACAATTTCCCATGTAGTTTCTTCAGGGTAATTATCAAAAGTTAAAGCCAAATTCAGTGTGGTTTCTACTGTAGGTTGTGCAGTGGATAATTCTAAATTATCGATGGCTATATCACCCTGCCATGTATTACCAGTTTGACCTACAAATCGTAATTTAATTGTTTGTCCCAAGTAGGCTGATAAATCTACATTTTCAAGTTGCCAATCTGTCCCCTGATTGCTGGATTTTGACCACAAGGTAGCCCAAGTGTCTCCATCAATTGTGGCTTCTAAGTTTAATGACCCCATATTGCTGGCACCATACATATGATAATTGAAATTGAACGAAGCCTGGTCTTCACTACTTAGATCAAAACAAGGACTTTCAATAGTGGCTGTTTTGTAGGAATAATTAGGACTTGACGATTCTATATAGAAGTAATAATTTCCTTCATATGCACTAGATGGGCCTGTATTTGAAGAGCCCGTACCCCCTGAATTTACAGTCCAGTTAAAATCATCGCTTGTAGATTGTAACCAATTATTTCCATTTTCAAACCTTTGCTGATATGGGAAAGAATTAAAAGTGTTTTGGCAGTCCAAGCTTGAAGTAATTGCTGAGGTTGTTACTCCTATATTTGGGCTTAAGGTAGATTCGTTTCCTGCTGCATCTTGAGCAGAAATGCTTATCACATAATTTGTTGAAGCAGATAATCCACTCACTGTGGCAGATGTTGGACTTGAATTAGCGTAAAAATTACCATCTAAATAAATGAGATATTGCTCTACTCCAACATTGTCTGTTGAGGCATCCCAGCTTAAGTCAAAAGAAGTTTCGGTTACATTGCTAACTTGTAAATTGGAAGGAGTTGTAGGTGCTTCTATATCAGGTCCACCTGAACCAGCAACAGTATGACTTCCTAAAAAGCTAAAAGTATCAGAAGCGTATCCATCCCATTCAGAAGTTGAATAGCTTGAATTAGGAGCAGTTATGGTTTCTTTTCTGACCAAAGTGATATTTTGCCCAAAACTAGAACTGCTGTTGAAATTGCCAATTACATCAATCAATTGTCCATTATTAAATAAGCCAACGGGATCATTTCCATTATATGATAATGCAGAACTGCTCGAAATTAAATCTGCTCCAGCTTGCATAGTTGAAGAAGCATTTGAATTTACAATGACATACACATCTCCATTAGAAATTGAGCCACTCAAATTTAATTCCCCCGTCCATGAACCTGATCCGTTTGCTTGTTTCATAATAGAATAGCCAGAAAGATTGACTGATGAACCAGTAAAATTGGCAAGTTCCAAACCCTTATTGTATAAGGAACCTTCAATGTATTCTGAGAATATAAGGTCGCTGACTGTTCCTGTCCCGCCACCTGAACTTACTACACTTACAGTAAAGTTTTGGATGTTGCTGCCAGTACCATCCGACACGCTTAAGGAAACGGAATAATCACCTGTCGTTTGAGTATTTCCGATAATTGTAGCTGTTCCATTTCCATTATCAGTAAGATTCAACCAATTTGGGAGAGAGGTGCTTGAAATGCTAACATTGTCCCCTTCAGGATCGGTAGTTGAAATAGCGTACGAATAATTACTTCCGGCTGCAACTGATGTCACAGGGCTTGAAGTAAAGTACGGTGCATTGTTTCCTCCTGAAGTAGAACAGCTATAAATTTCACAAACATATTCAGGATGATCGATGAACGGATTTCTATTATTCTGATAATTATAGATAATGTCGTTTCGCTGAATTTCTGCTGGGCTTACCGGATCTTGTTGGTGCCAGTCTAGTAAAACAGATAGTTTGGCGTGATAGGGGGATTTATCAGTAGTTCCCAACAATATTTCCGTTAATTCTAAATCAACATCTCCATTTTCTCCTTCATAGCGAGTTGCCATGTAAAACATCATGCGGGCAACATCTCCTTTAACTTCGTTACGAGGTTCCCATACCTCTTCAGTGCTACTAGTTTTTGATAAAGTGCTGCCCGAATAAAAGCCTTGAGTGTCATTATAGTAAGTATCGCCATAATCAAAGTTTTTATTGCCTCTAGCGCCATTGGTAGAAATGTCCGCAACACGTAAATGATGGCAATCTGTACCGGGACCTTCGCTCGTGCCGAAGTCGCCTCTTGATTTAGCCCAAACATGTTCTCTGTTCCAGCCATCCCCATTATTATATTCTGAGGCAGCATTCATTGAAAAACCCGAATAGATTCCAATTACATTGGCTGAATTATTCGGGTCTTTATCTGCTGCTTGAAGAATGTCCCAGACGTCTGTACTTGAACTGCTGTAAGGATATGTAGTGTGGCCACTAATAATATCATTTAAGGCCGCCTTCAATTGTGATCCTGTTTTACCCACTGCGGCATCATAATACCCGGCCGGCACTTGTGCTTGACTGGGATAACTTACTCCTAATAGAAGCATCAGCAGTACGGCTCTGATCACGCTTTGGGTTTTAAACTTGCATAGCATATTGATATGGTTAAGTTGGTTTAGTACAATTTTATCAACCCCTAACTCCCCTCGACCTCTCATGGTTGATTTATATTTTATTCAAACTATGACTGTAAATTAAGGAACTAAATTTCATATAGTGAAGTGATTATAAAATATTAATGATTTGATAATATTTAAATTATTCAAAATAGGGGATGTAATGGATTACAGATATAATTCAATTTGAAAGGCACAAAAAAAGCGTAGTTATTTATAAAAACCTCGCTTTTTATCTTGATAAGTAGTAATTAACTATGATTGTTTTTGATCAATTATGCCATCATTAGTGATGAACTAATGAAGAATTTTATTCTTGAACGAAAGTTTGCAATAGTTTTCTTACTTCTTCATTATTTTCCACGGCATATTTAGCATAAGAGAAACCACTACCAACTTTGACAGTTAGAGCTTCTTTAGGAAGGGCGTTAAAAGTGTCTTCATCTGTTCTGTCATCTCCAAAAGCCATCACAAAATCCGCTTTTTCCCCTTTTAATCTTTCTATAGCAGCTTTTCCTTTATTAATAATAGATGGCTTGACTTCTACAACATGATCTCCTTCTATAACGTCTAGACCTTTATTGGTCATAAAATGCTTAAGGTGACTGGAGAGTTCGCTTGATCGCAAACTGCCTAAGCCTTTCTCTACTTTTCTATAATGCCAAACCAAAGTGTGTTCTTTTTCCTCTAAGAATGAACCCGGAGTTCTTTGTATATAGAATTCCAATATGTCACGTGCTTCGTTTTTCCATCCATCATCCTGCAAATCTCCGTTCACTTGCCATGTGGCTCCTGCTCTTTTGGTTTTTATCCCGTGTTCAGCAATTAGATCAATATTGTATTCATCTAGCCATTCTTCTAATGTGGAGGCTTTTCTCCCGCTGATTACGACCAATTTGGCTTTTACTGCCAATTGATGAAGAATTTGCGACAACTCAGGATCAGGAGCGCATTCATCAGGATTTTCATGGAATGGCATAAGAGTTCCGTCATAATCTAGAAAGATAATGGGGTTCTTGGCCTTTTTAAATTCTTTAGTGATGTCGTTTTTCAGTTTGTCACTAAGCTTCTTAGTTGCCATAGATTGCTGACGGTCTTTAAGATCTTTTAAATTATTCATGAATAGATCTACCCATTGAAAGATGGTGTATTTCTTTACCGTTTTTTGCATGATTTTCATTCTGCGCTTTTGCTCAGTCAATGGCATCTCTAAAGCCTTTTTAATGGCTTCCACCATTTCGTTTTGGTCATTAGGGTTCACCAAAATGGCATCGGAGAGCTCTTTAGAAGCACCCGCCATTTCACTTAATATAAGCACACCGTCCTCATGTTCGCGGCTGGCAATAAATTCTTTGCAAACTAGATTCATCCCGTCTCTTTTAGGCGTAATCATAGCAATTTTGCACATACGGTAAAATGCAGAAAGATCATCCAGCGGGAAGCTTCTGTAGTAGAAATGAACCGGAACATAATTTATTGTTCCGTATTTACCATTTACATGACCCACTAGAAACTCCACTTTTTCTTTCAGTGCCTTATAACTTGCTACCTGATCTCGGGAAGGAACAACTATTAAAAAGAGCGAAACTCTCCCCTGATATTCTGGGTACTTCTCAAGGAATTTATCAAAAGCTTGTAGTCTTCCGGGAATCCCTTTGGAATAGTCAAGTCGGTCCATAGATAGGATTAATTCTTGGCTACCTAATGAATCTCTGTAACTGATTTCTTTTGCTTTAGCTAGTTGACTAGTAGCCGATTCCAAATATTTCCCATAATCGATTCCCATAGGAAGGGAGTCTGCTTCTACTAATCTGTTTTTGACCAAAATCTGATTTCTTTCATAGCTGTAGCCAGCAAGCCGATGGCAGCTACTCAAAAAGTGACGCATATCGTCATAAGTGTGAAAACCAATATAATCTGCGCCTAGTACTCCATTTAATAGTTTTTTTCTCCATGGAATCATCCTGAATACTTCGTAGGATGGGAACGGTATATGTTGAAAGAAGCCTATCGTAACATTTGGGAATTGCTTCCTGATCATTTCAGGGACAAGCATTAATTGGTAATCATGTACCCAGATGATATCATCTGGTTCCAGCCACTTAGATACGGCATCTGCAAATTTTCTATTGGCATTATAATAAGCTTCCCACTCTTCATCGACAAAGCGCATGTGGTGAATAAAATAATGAAAAGCCGGCCATAAGGTTTGGTTGCTAAAACCCAGATAAAAGTCATCTACATCCTGTTCTGTGAGAAAAACCGGACGCATGTTTCGGTCTATTAATTCTTGTTCTACCTCCTTTTCCTCCTCATGTCCTAAGGAGATGCCCGGCCAGCCAATCCAAATATTTTTACCTTCTTTGTAAATGGAGCCCAAACCAGTGGCAAGACCACCTTCGCTAGTTTTATATACTTTTTGCCCGTCCTCTTTTTCTATTCTAATAGGCAAGCGATTGGATACAATTATTGTTTTAGCCATGTGTTGGATAGTTTATAACCAATTTAAGAGATATGGCTTTTAAATCATAAGAGAAGCGGAATTGTTTTGATTAAAAATTTTAGTTATGTAGTTATTATATGGTAATTTAAAACATTTCTGAGTGGAACTGATGACAAAAAAAAAGTGGTTGGCGGAAGCCGACCACTTTAAAATTTGTATATCTAGGTACGTATTAAAACCCTTTAAATCTTTCAAATGCCGCCTTTTCAAGTTCTTCCTTCGCGTCTGGGTGTGCGATAGATATTAATGCTTTAGCTCTCTGTCTGAGATTTTTCCCATACAGATCTACTACTCCGTATTCAGTTACGATATAATGGACGTGTGCTCGGGTGGTAGTAACCCCTGCTCCTTCTTTTAAAAAAGGTACAATTTTGCTTATTCCTTTTGTTGTAGCTGCAGGCATTGCCAGGATTGCCTTTCCACCTTCAGATAGGGATGCTCCTCGGATAAAATCCATCTGTCCACCAACTCCGGAAAACTGCATCTTACCAATGGTATCAGCACAAACCTGACCGGTTAAATCGATCTCTATCGCAGAATTAATAGCGGTTACTTTTGGGTTTTTTCTGATTACGGCTGTGTCATTTGTATAAGCTGCTTCTTTCATATGAACCAATGGGTTATCATCCATAAAATCATATAATTTTTGAGAACCCACTGCAAAACAAGTAACTAATTTACCCGTTTTGACCTGTTTGTTACTACCATTGATTACTCCGCTTTCCACTAGAGGTAAAATCCCATCTGAAAACATTTCGGTGTGAATTCCTAAATTTTTGTGGTTTCCTAGATTTTGCAAAGCGGCATTCGGAATTGCTCCAATTCCCATTTGAAGAGTGGCGCCATCTTCCACTAATCCGGCTACGTGCGCTCCTATTTGTTGCTCAATCTCGGAAGCCACAACAATATCATGCCCATGGATGGGTTCATTGTCTTCAATTGCATAATCTACCTGGCTAATATGGATTATGCCATCGCCATGGGTCCGTGGCACATTCGGATTCACTTGTGCTATTACCAATTTTGCACTTTGAATAGCGGGAATGGTTACATCAACCGATACTCCTAAAGAGCAATACCCATGTCGGTCGGGAGTAGAAATCTGAATGAATGCAACATCCAGTGGCAAGATATTTCTTCTAAATAACCAGTGAACTTCGCTTAAAAATATTGGAATATAATCTCCCATTCCTGCTTGAATGGCCTTTCGGACATTTCCGCCTACGAATGCACTATTAATTTTAAATGATTTATTATAAGGTTCTTCGGTGTAGGCAGCTCTGCCCTCAGTATGCAAATGCATAACCTCTACATTCTCCAGTGATTGATGTCGCTGAGCTAATG
>Ga0307966_1003365_pt1 | contig 12057 bp, 9 predicted proteins | sample OrgLakmetagen646_FD_203141 | JGI IMG/M metagenome (GOLD analysis project Ga0307966, IMG submission 203141) | Saline water microbial communities from Organic Lake, Antarctica - #646 | ecosystem: Environmental > Aquatic > Non-marine Saline and Alkaline > Saline | place: Antarctica: Organic Lake... | reverse complement strand
CGTCAATGATGCTTTTAGCTCTCCCCAATCTTGGCGTGATTCAGGCCGGACTGGGGCTTGAAGCGATCCTGGGCATCACGATTCTGATCTCCATGATTCTGGATCTTTCGATCAACGTGTCATTCAATCCAACCCGGGCTATCATAGCCGATGTTACTCCTGAAGGGCGCGAACGAACAAAGGGCTTTACATGGATGCAAACCATATCCGGGACGTTTGGCGTACTCTCCTACTTTATCGGAGCGACATTGGGGAATATTACACTGATCTATTTTGGAGTGGTGCTTGTGTTCGTTTTTTCCGTGATTCCGCCGTTTTTCGTTAAGGAACCTAAGTATCTCGGGCGGTACGGCGAAGACGAATCCGATATTGACAAAGAGGAGGCAGCCGAAGAGGTTCCCGGAAGTGTAAATGATGCCTCACTCACCGAGATAATAAAAGGAATTCGACCTCTCTGGGGGTTTCTTATCTACGGTATCTACGCCATCATTCGGCGGCTCAGCGGATTTGAAGTGCCGGGCTACTATTTTGAACTATTTGCGCTGGGGCTATCCATTCTGCTGATTGCTCAGGCTCTTTTTAAATCAGAAGAAGGAAAAAGCAAAGAGGAGGCCGGTAAGATCGGGTTCCAAAAAGTGCTGGCCGCTCATTCGTTTTCATGGATCGGAGTACAGAGCATGTTCATTTACTTTTTTGCTTTCGTTGATTTCAGAATGCCGGGTATGGGTAACGAAGAGGTTGGTACGGTTGTGAACTGGAGTTTCTTTTCACTAAACCTCGTAGCTGCAATTATACCTGTAGCAGCGCTTGAGCCAATTGCCAATAAATTCGGCCGGGTAAAAACTCATGCCACCTCTTTGTTGATAATGGCTGTCGGATATTTCGCCATCGTGTTTCTGGGCAATTCTCCGTATGTCGTCTACGGTTTGATGGCGATTGTCGGAATAGGCTGGGCATCTATCATCAGTTTGCCATTTGCCATCATGTCTCAAAAAATACAGCAGAATAAAATGGGATTGTATATGGGGCTTTTCAACTTGTCTGTGGTGCTGCCTCAGCTGGTATCGAGTTTTGCGGTTGGAGATATTGTGGAGTCGGTTGAAAACAAAACCATCTTAATGATTATATGTACGGTTACAGTTGCATTTTCAGCCATCGCCTGGTTTCTGGTAAAAGAGCCTGTTGACGAGCCTACAGAAAACCCGGTCTTAAATGACGCGGAATAGGAAAAAATTGATTTATGCGACAATTTCATAATCTTTTAAGTTGATTCGTAGCGTCTATCTCTTATTTTCTAAACATCAATTTTTTGAACCTCTCACTAAAACTGATTTAAACAAATGGCAGACTCTGATAATCAGCCTGAAAAGAAAATGCCCTCTTCCGGGGGTCGTGGTACACTGTTTGATAAATTTTTAAACGGAATCGAAACTGCAGGAAATAAGCTGCCGGATCCGGCGATGCTTTTCTTTTTTCTGCTAATCATAGTCTGGGTTATGTCAGCCCTTCTGTCACCGATTGATTTTGGTGAAGTGCATCCCAGAACAGGAGACGAGCTGGTTATCAATAATTTACTGACCGGGGATAGTCTTGCAAGTTTCCTGGCTAATATGGTGAACACATTTGTGCTGTTTGCACCGCTCGGTATTGTACTCGTAGCCATGCTTGGTGTGGGTGTTGCCGAACACTCCGGCTGGATTGATGCGGGCCTGAAAAAGCTATTGGGTTTTACACCAAAAGCGCTGCTTACGCCGATGCTGATTCTCATCGCCATTGTGAGCCATACGGCAGCAGATGCTGGTTACGTGCTGGTTATTCCGTTGGGAGGCGTGATTTTTTATGCTGCAGGAAGACATCCTCTGGCAGGCATCGCCGCAGCGTTCGCTGGTGTGAGTGGAGGGTTTTCCGCGAACTTTATACCCTCCGCCATCGACCCGCTCTTGATGAGCTTTACGCTGGAGGCGGCCAGAATCCTCGATCCCACGATTGAACTCAATCCGCTGAACAACATCTATTTTACAGGGCTCTCCAGCATTTTGATTGTGAGCATAGGTTGGTTTATAACCGATAAAATTGTAGAACCACGACTGGAGGGTATTCAAATTGATGGCGATGAGGATGAGATGCCTAAAATGGAAGCAGTTTCCTCGAAAGAAAGCCGTGCATTTTGGTTAGGCTTCGGGGCGATGATTCTTGGTATCGTAGGTCTGTTTCTCTGGGCGTGGCCTGAAAGTTCTTCACTACGCGACCCAAACTGGGATAATCCGGAAGTAAGCTCATTGTTCTCTTTTAATGCCCCTCTCATGCAGGCAATTGTTCCTCTTATCTTTGTGTTACTGTTGATTCCAGGCGTTGTGTATGGATATGCGTCAGGTAAATACAAGAGCTCAAAAGATATGATCGACAACATGACCAAATCGATGCAGAGCATGGGCTACTATGTTGTAATGGCGTTTTTCTGTGCGCTTTTTATTGATGCGTTTGGCAAGTCGAATATTGGATTGATGGTAGCTCTGAAGGGTGCGAATTTTCTTGAAGCGCTTGCTCTGCCCGGATCCGTAACCATCGTTGGGATCATATTTTTGAGTATGATTGTGAACCTGCTTGTAGGCTCTGCTTCCGCCAAATGGGCGCTGATCGCCCCGATATTTGTACCAATGCTCATGCAGCTTGGAATCTCTCCCGACCTTACACAGGCCGCATATCGTGTGGGTGATTCCGTGTCTAATATCATCACGCCGCTGCTGCCATACTTTCCGCTGGTTGTAGTATTTTGTCAGCGCTATGTGAAGAAAACAGGTATTGGAACACTTATTTCCATGATGATCCCTTATTCAATTATCTTCGCTGTTACGTGGACCATCTTTCTGCTTATATACTGGTGGATCGGTATTCCGCTGAGTTTTGAATCGAATTACGTGTATCCGGCGCCGTAATTGTTATTAACTCTGTAGTATAGAACGTTGGGCTACATTCGGATCATTCTATTCGAATGCGGCCCGTATTACTTGATACGTGATACACAGGTGTCCTCACCTTAGGGCTTCCTTGATTGATCTGTACTTGATCAATCTGAATACGTGGTCAATGATCCGCTCCCGGTTCTGCCAAGGAACCATTTTTTTAGTGTGACCGTGAACGGTGCACCATTGGCCGGCTTCTATGAGCTGGCCACGCTTTGGGGTTTCAGCAGACTCTTGAGCACCTGTTCGCCCATAACGTCAGTTGATAAGAGTGTTTCATTATCTGTTCCGCTGAAGATATCACCGGACCGGTACCCGGCGTCCAATACAGCGTCAATAGACTTTTCTATGTTTGTAGCGGCTTGCGGCAGATCAAGCGAATAGCGGCAGAGCATAGCCACAGACGCGATGGCCGCAAGAGGGTTGGCTTTGTTCTCTCCAGCAATGTCCGGAGCAGATCCATGTACCGGCTCATAAAGACCTGTTTTATCCCCGATGCTGGCAGATGGAAGCATACCTATAGACCCGGTCAGCATGGATGCTTCATCACTGAGTATATCACCAAACATATTACCCGTGAGTATGACGTCAAACTGCTTCGGATTGCGAACCAGCTGCATGGCACAGTTGTCAACCAGCATATGACTGAGCTCTACATCAGGATAGTCATCAGCCAGATTAGCAACCGTTTTTCGCCAGAGGCGGGAGGTATCGAGAATATTTGATTTGTCGACCGAGCAGAGACGCCCGTTCCGCTTTCGTGCTGCTTCAAAGGCCTGGCGCGCCACGCGTACAATTTCTGATTTTGAGTAAACCATGGCGTCGGTTGCAACAATATCGCCATCTATTTCTTTCGTGTGGCGTGGCTTGCCAAAATAGATGCCGCCGGTCAGTTCCCTTACAATTAGAATATCAGTGCCCTCTAAAATTTCGGGCTTGAGGGAAGAGGCTTCCATCAAAGCTGAATAAATCTTTATCGGACGAAGATTGGTGTACGTGCCAAGTGTTTTACGCAATTTTAAAAGCCCTGATTCGGGTCGGTGCTCACTGGATACTTTATCCCATTCTGGCCCACCAACAGCTCCCAGCAGAACCGCATCCGATGCCACGCAGGCCTCTAACGTTTCATCTGTCACAGGTACACCCTGTGCATCATAGCTGCAGCCGCCAAAAAGGTAATCGGCAGTTTCTATCTCTACATCATAAGCAGCGCAAGCTGCTTTTAAAATGGAAACGGCAACGGATGTAACTTCTGGTCCTATTCCGTCGCCTGGAAGTACTGCAATCTGTTTAGTGTTCATGCTATCTGTTTAGTAATTTTTTCAAATTTGAGAAAGAAAGATTCTTTTTAGAAAATCGTGTAAGATCGAGGTGTTCAATTGAAATTTTGAAGCCATGATGAGTTATTTATCTGTTTCATAACTCAATTAACACCCCTCACAAAATCATCTGAACGGTGATTTTGATCTCCCCTCGAGGGGAGAACTTGTATTGCCAGTGTCAGGGTGTAACGAATTTAATCAGCCGCTTTTAGCCTCCATCATGCCGGTTTTACGGGCATAAGCGAAAATTCCTCCGGCTTCAACGATATCGGCAACGCTGCCAAGCGGTCGGATTTTGTACTCTTCATCCTGTGTGATATTCTTCACGATTTGCTTCTCCTGATCGATTTCCAGTTCATCGTGTGTATGCACTTTCTGGCTGAGGTCGTCGAGACTTTCGTATGGTATCAAAAATCCGCCATCGACTGAGTTGCGATAAAAAATTCGGGCAAATGTAGGTGCAATGATTGCCTGTACACCCGCAATTTCAAGACAGGCAGGAGCGTGTTCACGGGACGATCCACAACCGAAGTTTGGTCCGCCAATGATGATATTAAACTCACTTTCTGTGGCATCTACTTCGGTTAATGGAATATTTCCCTGCGGAAGTCCCGACTCTTTATCAGGGACACCGGAAAGAGCATATTTCCCATACAGCTTACGTTCCTCAGGATCTTCAAGGCTATAGACGAGGTGTGCTGCCGGAATGATCTGGTCCGTGTCGATATTTTTGCCGAGGACAAATGCCTTACCTTTTATTTTCTTTGATTCGTTACTCATTGAGTTTATTGTGTGTTTTGAAAATTTATTAAGAAAGTCCCCCTTACCATAGGGGGATTGCCCCAAAGGGATCCCTTCGGGAAGGGGGATGTTAGGTCATGGCTTAAAGTTATTTCACAGTCCAATAATTATAAAAAGTCCCGTGAACACCCCTCCCTCCGCAGGCGGAAGTCTCCCCTCAAGGGGAGACTTTATCTCATATCTCATTTTCTCACGTCTAAAATCTATCACTATATCACCGTTTCCTGGATGAAAACCCGCGGATCGGTGATGGTCCCCGTTACAGCAGATGCAGCAACCGTATAGGGTGATGCAAGATAGACAGACGCTGCTTTGGATCCCATCCGACCGGGGTAGTTCCTGTTGGTGGTGGAGATACAAACTTCCTCCTCGTTCAGGCGACCGAATGTGTCTGAAGGACCACCGAGGCATGCTGCACATGATGCCTGCCCAATTTTACAGCCAGCCTCTTTGAAGATATCCATCAACGTTTCACCAAACATCGTTTCGGTTTCCAGGCCCCGTGCAATTTCTGTTGTGGCCGGTACAATGTAGGTGTCTATTTTAAGAGTTCTGCCTTTGATGATTTCAGCTGCGGCGCGGAAATCAGACAGCTTACCGCCGGTACATGATCCAATATACGCGCGGGTTAATTCGGTTCCTTCAAGCTCATCAGCGGTAGCCTTGTTGTCGGGGCTATGCGGTTTGGCTACCATGGGCACCATATCCTCGAGATTGTAAAAGTGCTCGCTGTGGTATTCTGCATCAGGGTCGCTGAAAAATTCCTGGAATGGCTTGTCAGTACGTGCTTTTACGTATTCCCTGGTCACATCATCCGTTTCTACGACACCGTTTTTTCCACCGGCTTCAATGGCCATATTCGTAAGCGTCATCCGGTCTTCCATCGAAAATGCTTTAATTCCTTCACCCGCAAACTCCATCGTGCGATAGGTGGCACCATCCACGCCGATGTCTCCTATAATTTTCAGGATAATATCTTTAGCCATCAGGTAAGGAGGCATCGAATTACCTTCAAAAATGAAGCGCATGGTTTCCGGGACTTTTACCCAAAGTTTACCTGTGCCCATTATAAATGCGGCGTCTGTGTTTCCGATTCCGGTAGCAAACTGACCAAAAGCACCGGCTGTACAGGTGTGTGAATCCGTTCCGAAAAGAACCTCACCTGGCCGTGTAAATCCTTCTTCCGGAAGGGCTACGTGGCAGACACCTTTATAGCGATCGGTTCCAACATCATAGTAATGGGGAAGATCCTGATCTGCAGCAAACGCACGGAGAATATCCACATTTCGATTGGCATACTTATCTTTCGTGAAAATATAGTGGTCCGGAATAATAACGAGCTTGTCCTTGTCCCACACGCGTGCATTCTCGCCAAACTCACGCTGAAAAATCTGAATGGCCGGCGGACCGCAGACATCGTGCGTCATCAGGACATCGACGTCTACCCATACGCTTTCACCGGGGGTTACTTTTGAATTGCCGCTTTTATTTGCAAGAATCTTCTCAGTTAATGTCATTCCCATAGTGTCGTGCTATCTTTAATTATTTAAAAAAAATCGTTTTATGTAATCCCCGGTAGGAGAGTTCCAATAACCTGTTTTATCCGCCTGAAACCATTTTTTGGTGTTCGGAAGCGGGCTGGGCGCTCATCATCGACATAATGGAGATGAGGTCGTGATCTTCAACAACTTTCTTTTCATCGGCAAGCCGGGTGACACTTTTGTATGCCGTATTCAAATCTTCTTTATTGAGATTATATCCCATCTCCTCCAACTTTTTGCCAAGTGCGAACCGCCCTGAATGCTTACCTATCACAATTTTATTACAGGTAAGGCCTACTGATTCCGGCGTCATAATCTCATAGCAGAGCGGATTTTTAAGCACGCCGTGCTGATGGATTCCTGCCTCATGCGCAAATGCATTGTCGCCAACTATAGCTTTATTTGGCTGAACGCCTTTTCCGGTAATCTGAGCAAGCAACTGGCTGGCCGGGTAGATCTCTTTGGTGTTGATGCCCGTACTGTAATTCATGCTGTTTTTACGGGTTTCAATGGCCATGACGATCTCCTCAAGCGACGCATTACCGGCACGTTCGCCGATACCATTGATAGTACACTCAATCTGCTGTGCACCATTCTGCACTGCTGAGAGAGAGTTTGCTACGGCCAGTCCCAAGTCGTTGTGGCAATGAACGCTAAGCACGGCCTGTTCTATATTGGGGACATTTTCACGAATACCCTTAATAAGTTCACCAAACTCCCATGGGAGCGCGTATCCCACGGTGTCCGGCACGTTGATGACGGTTGCTCCCGCTTTAATTGTCTCTTCAAATATTTGATAGAGAAATTCCGGATCACTTCGTGATGCATCTTCTGCTGAAAACTCGATATCGTCGCAATAAGATTTGGCAAGTTCCACACCTCTGACAGCAGACTCTATCACCTCTTCACGAGATTTACAGAGTTTGTATTTCATGTGAATGTCTGATGTAGCGATAAAGGTATGAATGCGCGGTTTGGCAGCCTTTTCAACTGCTTTGGCCGCGGTCTCAATGTCGACGGGGGTCGTTCTGCAGAGTCCTGCTACACTGCTCTGTGTAATGGTTTCTGCAATTTTCTGAACGGTTTCAAAATCACCTTCTGAGGCGATCGGAAAGCCCGCTTCAATTACATCCACCTGAAGCTCTTCAAGTTTTCGAGCAAGCTGAAGCTTTTCGGGTTTGTTCATACTGTAACCCGGCGACTGCTCTCCGTCTCGAAGCGTGGTGTCGAAAATTTTTATTTGCTGTTCCATGAGTGTGAAAAATTTGGTTGGTTGATTATTTGTGTACGGTCGGGGTTGGTTATTTATTTAATAGCCGGACCGGCCAGCAGGTCAACCAGGTTGTAAATACCGTTCGTGTTAGTGAACTTGTACTTCATCGCGAACCTCCTCATTATTTGAAGTTTGCGTGGGGTGATTGTGCATTAAATAGTAGTTCATGCTGTCGGCCAGGGCCTGCCAGCTTGCGTCTACAATATTCTTGGAAACACCTACGGTTCCCCAAGACGCTTCATTTTTGCCTGAATCAATAAGTACACGGACTCTGGCCCCGGTACCATCTTTTTCATTCAGCACCCTTACTTTATAATCTTTTAATATAACATCGGCTATATCTGGGTAGAACTTGCAAAGTGCTTTACGGAGTGCACTGTCGAGTGCGTGAACCGGGCCGTTTCCTTCGGCGGCGCTATGCTCGAGCTGTCCCTGAACATTCACCCGAATGGTTGCTTCCGAACGTGAATTGCCTGTTGCGTCGCGTTCCATAATGACCCGAAATCCCTCCAGTTCAAACAGGTTGGAAAATGGCTCAGTCATTTTTTTAACCAGAAGTTCAAACGACGCTTCAGCTGCTTCAAACTGGAAGCCTTCATTTTCAAGTTTTTTCAATCGTTCGACGATCTGTGGCACATTCCCATTCGAATTCTCAAGGTCAATACCCAGTTCTTTCGACTTATACAGTACATTGCTTTTACCGGAGAGGTCCGAAACGAGAACACGTCGCTTATTACCCACAACCTCCGGCTTAACATGTTCGTATGTGGCCTCATTTTTCATGACAGCACTTACGTGAACACCACCTTTATGGGCAAAGGCACTCCGGCCAGTAAATGGCATGCGTGTGTCGTGGCCCACATTGGCAAGTTCACTTACAAAGCTGGATAAGGATGTTAACTGAGAAATACTGTTGTCGGGAACGCAGTGATAGTTTTGCTTTATCTGAAGGTTAGGAATAACAGAGCAGAGGTTGGCATTACCGCATCTTTCACCATATCCGTTGATAGTTCCCTGGACGTGCTCACAACCCGCGGCGACGGCGGCCACAGAGTTTGCTACGGCAAGCTCGCAATCGTTATGGGCGTGAATACCAAGTTTGGTAGATGTAGCTGCGTCTACAGCTGCTGTAATTTCTGATATCTCGTGGGGAAGAGTACCGCCATTGGTATCACAAAGTACAAGAGTATCCGCACCGGCATTTTCCGCTGTTTTCAGCGTTTCTATTGCGTATTCAGGGTTGTCTTTATATCCATCAAAAAAATGCTCCGCGTCGTAGATCACCTCTTTGTCGTGCTGTTTTAAATAGTTAACAGAACTGCGGATGATGTCGAGATTCTCTTCAGGAGTTATCTTGAGAGCCTGTTTAACATGCAAAAGCCATGATTTCCCAAAAATAGAGACTGTTTTCGTATCTGCATCAAGCAAAAACTGGATGTTCTTATCCTCTTCGGGGCGTGATCCCGCACGGCATGTGCTGCCAAATGCCACAATTTTTGCGTTTGAAAATTCCATATCTGAGGCGAGGCGAAAAAACTCCATATCCTTGGGATTTGAGCCGGGCCATCCTCCCTCAATATAGTCAATGCCAAAAGAATCAAGACGTTTAGCGATACGAATTTTATCCTTGGCTGACAGGCATACTTTCTCACCCTGCGTCCCGTCGCGCAGCGTGGTGTCGAATATGGAGATGTGTTGTGGCATATGGTGTCTGTTATACGTGAAATTTTTCTGAAATATGAAGCCCCCTTGAAAGGAGGGATTTCATTGTACTATTCTGCCGGTTCCGGCTCTGATGACTTGTCGTTATCAATCCAGTTCATCATAGACCGAAGATCTTTTCCTACTTTTTCAATCTGATGCTCACCGAGACTGTTCCGCATTTTTTCCATGTTAGGCATGCCGTCAGCACTCTCTTTCATCCACTCTTTGGCAAACTCGCCTTTTTGGATTTCTTCCAGAATCTCGACCATTCTTTTCTTTGTGCCCTCATCAATAACACGATCACCGCGTGTGAGGCCACCGTATTCAGCTGTTTCACTTACGGAGTAGTACATCCCTTCAATGCCGCCCTCATACATAAGATCAACAATAAGTTTAAGCTCGTGTAAACATTCGAAGTAGGCGATTTCAGGCTGATATCCTGCTTCAACAAGTGTCTCGAACCCTGCTTTCACCAATTCAGATGCACCGCCGCAAAGCACAGCTTGTTCTCCAAAAAGGTCCGTTTCAGTCTCTTCTTTAAAAGTGGTTTCCAGAACGCCTGCCCGGGTGCCGCCAATAGCTTTAGCATAGGCGAGGGCTGTATCTTTTGCCGTTCCGCTTGGATCCTGATAGATAGCAAAAAGGCATGGAACGCCCGACTCCTGGGTAAATACGCGCCGTACCAGATGACCGGGGCCTTTGGGTGCAACCATAAAGACATCTACGTTTTCGGGCGGTACAATCCCATCAAAATGGATATTAAACCCGTGGGCAAACGCAAGGGCATTACCGTCTTCAAGATTAGGAGCAATGTCGGATTTAAATACGTCACCCTGGAACTGATCCGGAATCAGGATCATGATGATGTCTCCCTTCTTTGCGGCTTCAGCAGTTTCAAACACATCCAGTCCGGACTCTTCAGCTTCACTCCAGGATGAGCTGCTTTTCCGGAGTCCCACGACTACATTCACGCCGCTGTCTTTCAGGTTTAGTGCATGAGCATGCCCCTGGCTTCCGTAACCGATCACGGCTACCGTTTTTCCTTCGAGGTGATCCAGGTTGGCGTCGGTATTGTAGTAAGTCTTTGCTTTCATTGAGTTTGTTTGTGTTGTGTTTGTTTTCTGAATTTGGTATTGAAACTCCCCTCTTGAGAGGGGCAAGTGAGCTTATAGGCGTCGCCTTTTAACACGATCGAGGTGTGTGTTTCTATTTACGATTTGGAAGCCTCGTCGAACACACCCCTGATTAATCGCTGAACGCTGATGATCTGTCCCCTCTCGAGAGGGGAGGCTTTGGAAAAAATCAGAATGTCTCATCAAGCCTTCCCCTTAAATTCACGCTTGGTGGCCACGGCTCCGGTTCGCGCAACTGATGAAATACCGTGCGGACGTAATACCTCAATCAGGGCATCGATCTTATCACGGATTCCTGTTACTTCGAGGGATATTTTATTAGGGCTTAGGTCGATCACTTTTGCCTTGAATGCCTGAGCGATCAGCATAATTTCAGTGCGATTTTCGGAGGAGCTGGAGACTTTTATGAGTGCGAGCTCACGTTCTATAAATTTTTTATTTGTAAGGTTGGTCACTTTTTTGACGTCTACCACATTGTGAAGAAGCTTCGTGATCTGCTCTACAATTTCTTCACTTCCGGTTGTGGTAAGCGTGATGCGTGCCATTCCTGGTTCGGCTTCGGAGGCAAATGTAATACTGTCGATTTCAAAGCCCTTTCCGCTGAAGATCCCGATGATGCGACTGAAGGTATTCAGATTATGCCGGACTAATACCGAAAGTGTGTTTTTGGTTGAGTCGGACGTGGAGGTGATGGAATTAGTGCTCATTCTGGCTGATTTATCGTTTCAATAACAGACACGGTATTTCTATTGCCTGCAATAAAACTGCGATTCAAGATTACTTCTGGTACTATTTTGGTGATAAAAATCAGCTCGAGAAATACCATGTCTATTGTGGTGTTCATTGCTGCGCTTCCTCATCAGATTCCACCATTTCGTTCAATGCAGCGCCAGAGGGTACCATAGGGTAGCAATTTTCAGTTTCAACAACTTTGAAATCCATCAGAACTGGACCGTCGTCAATGGTCATCGCTTTTTCAAGGACATCGCGCATCTCTTTTGGCGTGGTGGCGCGCATGGCTGTGGCCCCATAGCTTTCAGCCAGTTTTACAAAATCAGGGTTATTTTTTCCAAACACGGAGTAGCTGGTGCGGTTTTTATAGAAGAGTTGTTGCCACTGCCGTACCATCCCGAGACAGCTGTTGTTCATGATGACAATTTTGACCGGAATCTTGTATTCAACGGCTGTCATCAATTCATAGGAGGACATTTGGAATCCACCGTCACCGGTGATACAGATTACATCACGGTCGGGGCAAGCAATGGTTGCACCTATTGCAGCCGGAAATCCATAGCCCATAGTGCCGAGCCCTCCGGATGA
>Ga0307966_1003364_pt1 | contig 12059 bp, 8 predicted proteins | sample OrgLakmetagen646_FD_203141 | JGI IMG/M metagenome (GOLD analysis project Ga0307966, IMG submission 203141) | Saline water microbial communities from Organic Lake, Antarctica - #646 | ecosystem: Environmental > Aquatic > Non-marine Saline and Alkaline > Saline | place: Antarctica: Organic Lake... | reverse complement strand
TAATCCAATCATTTCGTTAAACCTAAAAATTTCAAGCTATAACGGCTATTTAAATAAAAAAAGCACCGAAGGTACACTCCGATGCTTTGTAAAAATGAGTATCATTAATCCCTTAACATTGCGGGCCCGAGTAAGTCGGATTTTGGCACATATTAGGATTAGCGTCAATTTCGCGCTGTGGCATAGGCAGTACCAGCTTAGGATCGTTATATGGCCTTTCCCCAACGTTTCGCTGCGTTCGCTTGATGTCGTGCAGTAAATGTCCTTCAAACATAAGTTCCAGCTTACGCTCGAGTAAAATGGACCCCAGGTTCAGCTCAGAATCAGTAAGCGGATCAAGGTTTACGCGGGCGCGAATGGTATTTACGTCGTTCAAAGGCGTATCACCCACAGACTCACCAAGCCTAAAGTTGGCCTCGGCCCGAGTAAGATACATTTCAGCGAGACGAATCAGGTTCACCTGATCGTCAACCGCACGATTCCATTTGCCGGAACGGATAGCTCCATCAGACGGATCTGTATAGAAAAGATTCAAGCGATCATCGCCTGGCTCATATTCATCCAAATGCTGCTGATTGATGTCGATATCTCCGCGACTATCGGCGCTAAAGAAAGTAAAAAAATCGTTTACACCATCTTGCGCACTATTTTGCATCACAAAGATATCTTCCGTTGTGTTTTCGGGCTGATTAAATACTCCTGCGAAAGTCGGCCGCAGCGAGTACAATCCCGACTCTATTACGCGACTAGCTTCATCACGTGCTGAGGCATACTCTCCGCGCTGCAAATGTACACGCGAAAGCATGGCACTTGCTACCATGGAGTTCACATAGTACGAACGCTCCGGGTTAACATCCCCAAGCAATGTTTTTGCTTCGGTCATATCTTCCACAATCTGAGCATACACATCCTCAACAGTAGAACGAGCCAGGTTAGCTTCCTCATTAATCGCATTGGTCGGCGTAAGGACAAGGGGTACACCAGGCTGGCTATTGGTTTGTCCGGCTACATAGGGCGATGCATAAAGCTTAATCAGTTCAAAGTACATCATTCCGCGTATTAAGCGGGCTTCACCTTCAACTCGTGCCCTGTCGGCGCCTTCAAGCAGATCAAGACCCGAGGTTACCGTATTCAGAATATTAATCGTGTCGTACGAGTCGTTCCAGGTGGCTGTAAGCTGGGCGTTATCGTATAGCTGATTTTTACTCCAGATCTGTCTGGGGCCAAAAAATGTGCCGGTAAAGTCGAAATCACCAGCATCGGCCAGGAAGTCTCCTGTCATCATATACCAGCCGCCATAAAGGTCGGCATCTCCCATACCGTCGTAAGCGCCCACAAGTACAGATTTTACATTTTCTGCATTTGTAAGTACCTGACCAGAGTCGATAGACTGCTGAGGTTCAACGTCCAGCATCGAATCGCATCCCTGAAAAAGAATCAAGGCTGCTGCTAATGCGCTTGCATAAATTTTTAACTTGTTCATAATCGTTGTTTTCTAAACTTTTTGATTTCCAATGACTTGTATGGACTAAAATCCAATATTTACACCGAATGAAATGGTGCGTGCCTGTGGTGCCGAATAGAAATCGTTACCAATATTCAGGTTATCTGAGTTATCATACAAATCAGTATTCACTTCTGGATCCCACCCGTCGTAACCGGTGAACGTAAGCAAGTTCAGTCCACTCATGTATACTCGCACTCTTCGTAAACCAACTTTGTCGAGCATAGTCTGTGGAAGCGTGTATCCGAATACTACATTTTTCAACCTCAGGTAAGAAGCATCCTGGATATATCGGGAAGATGGATTAGAACCATTTCCTAAATAGAGCCGGGCTTCCGGTACGTCTGTAATGTCTCCGGGTTCTTTCCAGCTGTCGAGCTGATCTCTGGTCTGGTTGTCGAAAAAGTCGCCGTTGGCAGACTGGTATCTCCCGCCGCCATTGTACACATCATTTCCGTTTACAAACTGGAGAAGTACGTTCAGGTCGAAGTTTTTGTAGCTAAACCTGTTGCTCATACCGCCAATAAAGTCGGGATTTGGATCACCGATAACTACATCATTTGCATCCTGATAGGAGTTTGTAGTTCCGGCGTCGTAATTTTTGCCGTCTTCGCTGTGCAGATAATAAAGAGCATCTCCATTATCGGGATCTACGCCGGCGAACTCTTTGCCCCACATTACGGCAATCGCTTCACCTTCAACGGCACGATTAAGAAAACCGCCCTCGATAATCTGACCGCCAAGGTCAGTAATTTTATTTCTGTTGAACGCAATATTAAAGTTTGTCGTCCACTGAAATTCACCAACAAGGTTATATGTGTTTATAACAAATTCGAACCCTCTGTTTTCAAGTTCACCCACATTTCTAAGCTGACTTGTAAATCCGGTGGTTGCCGGTACATTTACATTCAGCAGAAGGTCGTCGGTATTTTTGATGTAGTAATCTATTTCACCACTAACACGATCACCCAAAATTTCGTAATCAATTCCAAAGTTATACTGTGCGGTTCGCTCCCACTTCAGGTCCGGGTTGGGTGTCTGACTTGGGAAAAGACCCGATGTGCCGGCATATCCGGTTCCCTGAAAAAGTCCCCGAGAAGGAAAATTCCCGATATTGGCATTCCCTGTTAATCCATAGCTGGCTCTGAACTTCAGGAAGCTTAGGAAATCAACATCGTCCATAAAATCTTCCCGTGTCATAATCCATCCGGCAGAAACTGACGGAAAGAAACCATATCGCGAATCATCACCAAAGCGGGAAGATCCATCAACACGTGCACTTGCCGAAAACAGGTAACGGTCATTTAACGCGTAGTTCGCACGCGAGAAGTAGGAAAGAAATCGATACTTCGTTTTCGAGGTACTACCGTCCGTAATATCGGCAGCACTTGCCAAATTTTTAAAGCTATCGGTCGGGAAGTTCGTACCTGCAACGTAGGTCAGGTTGTTTTCTGAGTTTTCAAAACTCATACCGGCAATGGCCGTTAAATCATGAGCTTCCCCAAACTGGGCATTCCAGGTTAAATAATTGTTCAGCGTATAGTTAACTACATTTACTACACGAGAGTCACCAAACCCGTTGGTATTTTCTCCCACGTCGGTAATGCGCCCTGCAAAATAATCTTCGTTTGAATTATAAAGATCCAGGCCAAGCTCACTGCGGAACTGCAAATTCTCAGCAATACTATAATCCGCAAACAGATTACCAACGTTTCTGAACACAGTTTGAGTAGCATCTACGCCCTGTACGTGCCGTAAAAAGTTATAATAGAGTGTATTTTCATTGGGCACATCAGAAAAGCCTGTCAGGTTCCCGCCATCATCAAACTGCGGCGTATATGGAGCCATTGTGGGTGGCTGGGCTATTGCCTGAAGTGGCGTAGCAAATGCATTATCGTTGGAAACCCGGATATTTTCTGTACGAGTCAATCCAAGGTTCATACCCACCTGAAGTTTTTCGGAGGCTGTATGGTCCAGATTAATACGGCCGTTCATTCGTCCATACTCATCACCCCGAACAATACCTGTCTGATCGCTGAATCCACCGGATATAAAAAATCGTGTGTCTTCAGTACCACCACTAACCTGTGCTGTAAAGTCGGTGTTTGATGCATCCTGGAAAGATTCGTCCTGCCAGTCTGTATCAATCACGCGGTTTCTCCAATCAGTACCGTTTGACAAGAATCCATCAAAAAGCCCTTCAACCCAATCTACTTCACCAGAGTATGCTTGCTCGGCAGAACTGTATCCATAGGGGTTTCCGTTTCTTTCAAAGTCTACCACACCGGCTCGTCCGGCGGCCTCACGGAAGTATTCAATGTATTCATCCGCATTCAAAAACTCTACGCGGTTTGTCGGTGAGCTTACTCCCCTTTCGAGACTCACATTTACTTGTGTTCTGCCGGCCTGGCCCCGTTTAGTTGTAACCAAAACCACACCGTTTGCGGCTCTTGAACCATAAATAGCGGCAGCAGCAGCATCTTTCAATATTTCAATGGACTCAATATTATCCGGATTAATATCCGTTAGCGGGTTGGTATCACCGAAACCTGCATCAGACTGACTTTCAGACGTTACCGGTATGCCGTCAATCACATATAAAGGCTGACTGCTGGCAGAAACCGACGATGTACCACGAACACGAATATTAATTCCCTGCCCGAGTTTACCATTTCCTTTTTGAATAAATACACCAGATGCCTGTCCCTGCAGTGCAGATTCGAAACTGTTTACAGGAATTTCTTCAATTTGGCGAGCTGAAACACTTGTAATATTTCCCGTCATCTGTTCCCGTACAATAGAGCCGTAACCTGTAACAACCACTTCAGACAAGCTCTGCTCGTCCATAGCCAGGCTGAGGTTTAAATTCAAATCCTCAGTCACGTTTATATTTCTCGTTATTTGAACGTATCCAACATAGCTAACCCGCAGCGTATACGTACCCTCAGGTACATTGGTAAATTCAAATTCTCCGTCGACATCCGTCGCCGTTCCGTAATTAGTATCGACAAGCATAACGGTCGCTCCCGGTAAAGGAGAGCCGTTATTTTGGTCAGATACCGTCCCTTCAACAGTGTACTGAGCAACGGCTGCCGTGCTGAAAACAGCAATAAACAGAGCCGCGCCTATGGTACTTAGTAACTTTTTAAGCATGTGAGCCTCTTTAGATTATTATTGATTCCCGTGTCCACAATAAAGGCAGCGTGTAGCAGCTGAACCTTTTAATGTTTTTTATGCTGAACACATCAGCTAATAAAATACCATTGTGAACACCGCAAAAGCTAATTTTTAATAAGAAGTGTGATAATTACCCTTATTTTTTTTTAAAAAGCAATGGTACAATCAAATAGGAAGCGCTTTGTATCACGTTTTTAAAACATTTAACTAAAATTTTTGGCTTCTAATGCTTTTAAACGTCCTTTTATAACGGAAAGGCCGGCATTACCGGGTGAGCCAAGGTGAGTAAAGCTTTTTAAAAATTCTCCTGCAGAGTACTTCGGTATTGTCTTCGGGTTCTCTTTTATTTTTTTATATGCCTCTCTGAATGAGAATCCTTCGTGCTTCACTTTTTGATAGGCTGCCTCTGCTGCAAACATCTCGCGGGTGCAGGCATTTTCCGCTTCATCTGCATTTACAGTAATGGACTTTATCAACAATTCAGCCATCTTTAAAGTGTGAGATGTTATTGAGAACGACTTCATTACCGGCTCCTTTGTTAGCTGCAAATCGCGATGATAGCCACCACCAAGATTCATGGCTACCGACTGGAGGGATGCCTGCAAACCAATCTGTTCTGCGTGTTTTCCCCGAATCAGCTCGGCCACATCGGGATTTCGTTTTTGCGGCATAATGGATGAACCGGTGCAAACCACATCATCAAGAGTAAAAAACCGGTGCGATTCACTACTGTACGTAATAATATCGGAAGCGAGTCTGCCGAGAACTGAGGTGATGCCGCTCAAATATTGTACAAGCTGTGTTTCTACCCATCCGCGCGAGAGCTGCGCAGTGGTTGAACAAATCATTGGGTATTCAAAAGAAAGATCCGCCGCTTCTTTTTCTCTGTCGATGGGCAGTGTAGTTCCGTAGCCGGCGGCCGTGCCAAGAGGCGAGCGGCCTATCAAACCCGTTACCCCTGTTTTTGCCTCCAGCTGCATCAGCAACAGTTCTGCGTAGCCTCCCGCCCAAAGCGGTACCGAGCTCAGCATTGCCTTGCGTGTATGAGTAAAACCGGGCAGCGGAACTCCTTCATGTTTTTGCCCAAATTCGAGCAGTGTTTCAATCAGAGAATGCAATTCCTTGGTAATTTCTGCCAGCTGCTGTTTCTCATAAAGACGAACGGCGGTCAATACCTGGTCATTCCTGGAACGGCCGGTGTGAATTTTCTTCCCGAGATCCCCCAGCTTATCGGTTAAGTGCATTTCGATAGCTGTATGCATATCCTCATGCTCAAGCAAAATTTCAAATTTTCCCTCCTTCCAAAGTTCTTTAATGTCCAGCAGGGCACCGGTTAGTTTTTCGAGTTCCTCATTACTCAAAATTCCTGCTCTTTTCAGTGCTTTTGCATGGACTACCGATGCCTGTATATCATAAGGAGCCAACACCTGATCCAGCTCATAGTCATTGCCCACGGTAAAGGCCTCAACCTGTTTCGCGATTTCATCTTCCTTTTTTTGATTTCCCGTTACCCAAAGCTTCGACATTTTTTTCTTTTTAAATGATACTGACTATTCACTGCCTGAATTTTTCACGTAATGATCAAACCACTGCAAATAACGTTCATACCTGTCTTTTTGAAACATCGGTCTCCGAATGCCGTGGTGCTCCCCCGGGTACACAACCAGCTGTGTTTCTATTCCAAGCCGCTTCATCGCCTGGTACATCTGTTCCGATCCCAAAATGGGTACGTTCCAGTCGTCGGATCCGCCCATCCAGAGCGTGGGCGTTGTGACGTTTGCCACATCGTTAAATGGAGAAATACGCTCCCAATTTTCGGGCGTTTCCCACGGCAAGCCGAGTTCAAGTTCCCAGTGAAGCTGATAGTGATCGTGCCCGTAATTTGAGCGGTACAGCGTTTCACTTGCGCCGGAGATAGCTCCTTTAAACCGTTCAGTTTTTGTAATCACATAGTTCGTAAGAATACCGCCGTACGACCAGCCACCAACACCCAGCTGCTCGGGATCGGCTACGCCCAAATCCACAGCATAATCCACTGCGGCGTTTACGTCTTCAAAATCTTTATTTCCCCAGTCGGCAAACAGTACTTCCGAAAATTCCTGTCCGTAGCCCGATGACCCGCGTGGATTTATCATCAGCACGGCATATCCATTAGCCGAAAAAAGCTGCGGTTCAAAACGGTAGCTGTGTTCAAATTGAGCAACCGGTCCGCCGTGAATCCACAGCAGTGTTGGATACTCCTCTCCTTCCATGTAATCAACAGGTTTTACAAGAAAACCGTGAATCTCTGTGCTATCCTTGCTTGGGAACCTGATTTCCTCCACTTCGGGTGAAAGGGTACGGCTCAGGAGTTCTTCGTTCAAATTCGTAAGGCGGTTTTCAGTTCCATTTATGTAGGTGAAAATTTCGTCAGGCTCATTAAAAGTTCCTTTTTGAAAAGCAATCACCGAACCATTCACATCATAGTTACTAATCGACAGATCTCCCTCAATTTCTACTTCGTAACCACTGCCGTTTTTGTTGATCAGCGCCAGTTTGCTTTCCGCTGCGTCTTCAACTATAAACCGAATTTGATCTCCGTTTCCAGTAAATTTGGGCTGACTGATATTTCTGTCGATCTCGTCAGTAAGCACGATTTCATCTCCATTCCCATCGGCCGCTGTTATGGCCAGGTGGTTTGTAGCGTACCAGATTTTTTCTGGTTCCCTTGTTGATATGTATGCAAGCTGTGTTCCGTCGGGGTTCCAGACAGGAGAATAATCGCTTCCACTATTTGATGTAACCTGAATCAGGCCGCCTTCTTTTTCGCCTGTTTGCGCATGAACCACCCAAATATCAGAGTTCATATTTCCATCTGGTTCAACGGTTCTGTTGCTAACAAAAGCTATTTTTGAACCGTCCGGACTCCAGGCGGCGTCTGAATGATCATAATCACCAAATGTTAGCTGTACAGCGGCAGAATCACCAGGCGTAAATGAATAGATATGTGTGCGCCTCCTGTCCAGATAACCTTCGTAATCGCGCTTAAACTGTAACCGGTCAATCACATACGGCTCAGGGTCTTCCGATTCACTCTCTTTCTTATCTTTAATCATTAAAAGGAGCATGCTACCGCCTGGCGACCATTCGTAGCCAGAAATTCCCTGCTCAACAAATGTCATCTGCTGCGCTTCACCACCGCGCCGGTCGAGCACCCAAAGCTGGGTTTCTCCATCATTCCGGGTGGCTGTGAACGAGAGATATTTACCGTCCGGGCTCCATTGCGGTGAACCTGCAGAAGTTCCCTTAGAAGTCATCGGAAGATGATCCCCGCCCTCAACTGGTGTCATCCAAAGCCGGGTTTCTGATTTTCCCTCTTCAAAATCCGTTTGCCGAACGGTGTAGGCAACCCATTCGCCATCGGGGCTAATAACAGGGTCACCGACATATTTCAGATTAAAAAAATCATCAATAACGACGGGCTGCTTTATTTCCTGAGCAAGAACAGTCGCCGCAACGGTAAACTGTACTACCAGGGCTACTAAAATATAAACAGGGATTATCCGGTATTTCATAAGTGTCATTGGGCATTCAAGTTCAGTTCCGATTAAAACGTTTACCGGTTTAATTATAAATTTAAAGGTCCTTTCAGAGTGCGATAGCTCCTGAAAGAGTCCCTCGCCATGAATTCGAACTCTGCGAGGACTTACCAGACTCTCGCAGGTTCTTTAACAAGATACTTTTAACCGGTAAGCGCATTCCGGTTAATATCACTTAATCGGAAATAAAACCCAAAAAGAACAGTCTGCCGACGCATTAATTAGCGAAGCGCCCGACTGCTGTCTATATGTTCTGGATTATGCCAACTCCTTCTTCACCGTTTTCTTCAGCTGATAAGCCGTCTTTTGAGGCAGATTCCACAGCTCAATAAATCCGGATGATGCATTTTGATTGAATGCTGCCGATTTGTTGAACGTCGCCAGGTTTTCATCAAACAGTGAATAAGGAGATTTGAGAGCTACTACGTCGCAATTGCCCTTGTAAAGCTTTACGGTAACTTCGCCGCTCACCTTTTTATTCTGTTCGTTGATGTAGGCCCGGATGTTGTCCATCACCGGCTCGTAATATTTTGCACCGTAAATAAGGTAGGCCCATTTTTGATCCATAAATCCTTTCAGCTCGTTCTCTTCTCTGGTAGATACCAGCTGCTCCAGGTTTTTGTGCGCCTGGATAAGAATATGCGCGGCAGGATTTTCGTAAATACCCCGGACTTTCAATCCCACAACCCTGTCCTCAATCAGATGAAAAACGCCCACCCCGTGCTTCCCGCCAATTTCGTTTAGTAAAAGAATCAGATCTTTGGTGGCATAATCTACGCCATTCAGGCTCACGGCTTTGCCGCTTTCAAACCCAATAGTTACGCTTTCGGACTCATCAGGGGCCTGCTGCGGGGTGTTGCTCCACTTAAGGATATTCTCGAGCGGAGGCTCCAGTTCGGGGTTTTCAATTTCACCGCCTTCGCCGGTATTAGCCCACATATTTTCGTCGTAGGAGTAGGGAGATTTCCTGGTTTGTTCGACTGGAATCCCGTTTTCAAGGGCGTACTCAATCTCTTCTTCCCGGCCCATGCCCCACTCTCTGACAGGGGCAATAATTTTCAGATCAGGATTAAGCGTGGTAATGTAGCTTTCAAACCGCACCTGGTCGTTTCCCTTGCCGGTACAGCCATGGGCGATCACTTCGCAGCCAAACTCTGCGGCAAACTTTACGGCGAGTTCTGAGATCATTACTCTCCCCAACGGACATCCAAGCGCATAGCCGCCCTGGTAATCGGCATTGGCTTTTACCGCTTCCATGCAGAGCTCGGCGAATTCATCCTTGGCATCGTACATAATGGCATCTTTGGCACCAAGATCCAGCGCCTTCTGTTTTATCGCTTCCAGATCGTCAGCTTTTTGACCAATATTTATCGTTAGCGCAATGACGTCGCACTCATACTCCTCCTGAATCCATTTGAGCATAACGCTGGTATCGAGCCCGCCTGAATAGAGCAGCAGGCATGTGTTAAAGGTTCCTTTATGAGCTTCGTGAGAGGCAACTTTTTTGTAGGTGGTTTCCTGGTTTAACATAGTTTTTTATTTATTTGATTCGTTTTTGAATTTGATTTAATGGACCGCGACAGATTCCGGTGCGTCTTCAGGTTCAGGCCAGAGATCTTGTTTGAGAGATGGATTAAGCATGAGCGCAAAAACTGCTTTTGATACAATCATTCGGTTTTTGGCCTGATCGTACACCCACGAATTGGGATGATCAATCACTTCATCTGTCACTTCTACACCTCTATGAGCAGGAAGGCAGTGCATAAATCCGGTTGTATTTTTGGCTCCGGAAAAAAGCTTTTCGTTGATCTGATAGGGTTCAAAATGCTTGATTTTCTCCTCGTAGAGGTGCTCTTCGCCCATGGAAATAAACGTGTCCGTGTAAATAACGTCGCTATTTTGAACGGCTTCATAAGGATCTTCAATCATTAGAAATTCCCCACTGTACTGAACAGAAAGCAGCTTAAAATACTGAACCTGATCATTGGTCCATGAATACTCGGCAGGCCCCGAAAACTGAACCTGATGACCTAAAATCAGTGCTATCTCGATAAGTGAAAATGCTACGTTATTTGCATCGCCAACAAACGAAATGACCGATTTATTGTCGGCACCCAGTTTTTCATGAATGGTAAGCATATCGGCGAGAGCCTGCATAGGATGGTGTTTATTACACAGCGCATTCACAACGGGAATGGTGCCGTGCTCCTGCATTTTTTCCAGCGTGTTGTGCGAGTAAACCCGTGCAAAAACGGCGTCGCACCATTGCGATACGTTCATCATAGCGTCTTTAAGCGACTCCCTGCAGGTAAAGGGAACGGCTTTCCCATTTGCAAGGAGCAAGTCGGGATTGATTTCAATAACATTTCCGCCCAGCTGATTTATTGCAGCCTCGGTGCCTACTTTTGTTCTAAGGGATGGTTTTTCGAATACAAACCCCACATTGGCTCCGTGCAAAAGGGGCTCTTTCGATTCAGCCAGTTCTACACTGAGGGCTAAAATCGTTTCAATTTGATCGGCATTTAGTTCGCCTATGGTTAATAATTGATTCATGGTATTCAGGTATTGGTGTTAATTGGGTTTGAAGGAGGGTCGGGTTAGGGATTTAGAGATGCACAGCTTTCAAAAAGTAAAAAGCATAAAAAAAGCCCCGATCAAGTTTCTTAATCGGGGCTTGCGATAAATCCTTAGTAGTTAAACTACACAGTTATCACACGCCCAAAGGGCGGCGACGGCGAAGTGAAAAAGTTGTGGTATTTCGCGTAGTTTTTAACATGACTTACAAATAACGCCTTTTCATTTTAAGATGCAACAGGCCTCATCAAAAAAGTTGGAATTACTTTTTACCTCGCACATTTATGCAGGTTTAATCGTAAATCAAAGCTTAATGATATTTTCCCGCACGGCGGTATCAAACAGAGACTGATGCAGATGTTCACCATCAAGCTCTCCCCTGTTAATGAGTGAGGCGATTTCATCACCGGTAAACAATAGCAGGCAGCCCTGTTCCCGAAACTGCTTGTCAATATTTCGCGGGTCTGTAAGCCTCATTTTATCGACATCTAATCCGTTCGGGCTTATTTTCTTATCAATCAGGCAGTAGTATATGTCTTCCGGTTCATCACCAAACTCAATTTTTTGCAAAAACGTCTGATTGAGCTTCACTTTTTGACTCATTTCGAATACCTCTCAATAAAATCGCGGGCTTTAATAATTTCCTGTATCTCTCCGGTTTCAACATCGGTAATCTGCACCTGAAACAGGCTTATGATCGCCTGACTCTCCAGGCACTCGATGGTTTCCGGAATAGTTAAACACTCTTCCATTTCGCTCACAAGATCGTTCACGCCCTGTACCACATATACAATTTTTTTCTGTGGTGTAGTTTCTTTTTTTTGATTGCGCTCGGCTTTCTCATCACCCTGATCAAAATAATCCCGTATCGCCTCTTCGGTCACAAACCACTGAACGCCCAGCTTTCGTCCTTTCAGCCGGCCTTCTCTCAGGTATGCTCTCAGTGTCATTTTACTAATTCCCAGCAATTCGTGCAGATCATCCACAGAATAAAGGGTTAATGAACCAATTTTTCGTGGCATTCTATTCTTTTATTTATAGATTAATAAATAATATTACTTATATATTAGACACGTTTAAAATAAATAAATTATCATTAGTGGCATAACATAAATCTCTTTTGGATCTCACACCGAAATCGTGGTACATTAATATTAGTTGATCAAAAATAAGTGAATCAACTGTCTTTCCTTCCTTTGGTAGATCCTCCCCAAAAATACTTTTCT
>Ga0307966_1003362_pt1 | contig 12061 bp, 8 predicted proteins | sample OrgLakmetagen646_FD_203141 | JGI IMG/M metagenome (GOLD analysis project Ga0307966, IMG submission 203141) | Saline water microbial communities from Organic Lake, Antarctica - #646 | ecosystem: Environmental > Aquatic > Non-marine Saline and Alkaline > Saline | place: Antarctica: Organic Lake... | reverse complement strand
CAGACATACACTGAAGCCGGCACTTTTGAGGCAGAGTGCAGTAATTGATCCGGCGAACCCGCTTCCTGCAATCAGATAATCAACGTTTTTTTGTTGTTTCATAAATGAAATCTGGTAGTTATTGACATGCTTAAACTAACAAAAAACTTCATCCGAAGAGTTCTGCTGCGGAAGAAAAGTTAACAGTGTTTAGATCGAGGTTTTGAATTTGATTGGGACACCGAAGCTCCATTCTTATTCCGCCAACACCCCCTTGATATTTACAAAACACGCGGTGCGTGATTGTTCATATCTGTCCCCTCTCAAGATGGGACTTTCGATTCCTGATTAAAAACATGATTAAATTCCAGATGTAGAAATGGGCCTTGAAAATCCCCTCTTGTGGAGTTGTGAGAAAATTGATTTCCAAAGAAATTGTACCTAAATAAATTAAGAATTTTGCCAATTTCAGCACTGCCAATCTTTCTAACTCACCCCCGCCCCCTCTCTATCGCGCCCTAGCGGGACTTGACAGAGAGGAGAGCTTTGGAATAAGCTTATTAACTTAATATTGAAAGGAGTGCTAAACATGGTACGGGAATATTTTCACAGCCTCTTGAGAGGGGAAAAGGAGATGAAAACGGTGGCACACCGATTTTCAATACGAGAGGGGTGTCCGAGCCTTAAACTGAATTCATTAAAGACACGCATCACAAACAACATGAGGCAAAACCTCCTGAGTTAAATTCATTTGGTTCAGCCTTTCTTGACGTGCTGAAAGGCATTGACCGCAATCTGAAAACTTTTCAAGGTCCCAGGTGTCAGCAAAGACTCGTCCACGGTTCATTTCAAGCGCCCTATCGAAGGTTTCTTCAAGGGCGCGAAGGGTGGGAGGGACGAACGCTCCCTCTTCAAGTAACCGGTCCATAATGCCGTTGCCCGGCCGCGTGGGTATAATTGAGCATGTATCTATTCCGCAGTCAAAAGCAAATTCGACAGCGCGTAGCGACCATTCGATATTCTCGCGGGGATCTGTCAGATATGGTGGGTTTAGGAGAATAAATGCACGGGTTTGGATCCCATTTGATTTCAGAAAATCGGCAGCTTCACTGAAGTCCTCCGTTGTTATCTGCTTGTTCAGTCTCGGAAGAACATCGGGGTGGATAGATTCCAGGCCCATCGCTACTTCAAGTTCACCGGTTATCATTTGCTGAAAATCAGAAACTGATGAAGTACAGAGCTTCGGGTGATTTTCAACCAGTACGGTTTGGTATGAATTCAGCAGTTGGGCGATCTCGGAATAATCCCCAGGGGGAATCGCCTTTTTGTCAAAGAAGTTTCCGTTGTTATACAGCTTAATCATATCTGCAGCCGGGAGCCGGTCCAGCCCAAATCGGATCTGTTCCGGAATTGCACCTGCAGGCGTTGGCGAGTCAAGCGTATCTTTCCAAAGGTCGCACATCACGCATTTGAACGAGCACTCCTTATTGGTCAAAAACAGCGTATTTACTTTATGTATCCGGCCGTCTGCTCCGGGCTCTTCTTCATGAAGCCAGTTGTAGGGTCGCCACGGGTCAACGTCCTTCTTAGATGGCCTTAGAGTCGTGATGGCAGTATTATCTTGCATAGAGAGACCGAAAGTAATTTCGGTAGGTCATTTCATTATCGGGAAATAATTCGCTGAATCCTTCGTCGGTGATGGCACCGTGCTGAAACCGACGTTTTGGAAAAACCGGCATGTCAAATCCGGTTACGGCTTTGACACCGCGCTGAACTACATCGCCTTTGAGCGCATAGAGTTCTTCATGTTTCCAGTCTGTTAGCTGGATAAAGGGAATACCCTCTGACACCTCAATGACATTTGGCAGCGTATAAGGGCTAAATCCTTTGAAGCCATATTTTTTAGCAGGAGCGTACGTACGAATATGGCCTCGGCTCTGACCGCCTGAATAGGTAAGCGAATGTTTCATCTTATCTACCCCCCAGCCTTCATGATAGAGAAGTGGATTGTTCAACACACTGCGGATCGTCAGTTCCGGATTGTCCTCGATCGGGTACGATTTCATATTCTCATCCCCTCCATCACCGTCTGCAAGCCATTGCCAGTCGGGGTATTTGTCACGAATCTTTTTGAGTAGCGTAAGCCCCATTGTTGCAGCCTCCACGTCCCGCTGCTTGTAGTCCTCTATCACACGAATGGTCTCTTTGTAGTCGAGTTCTGATTGCTCAGCCTCAATCACTTCCAGGAAGATACTGAGATTTAACTGATCAAGAAATCTAAAAGCCTGATCGGCGTCAGCAGCATCACCCACCGCCATTGTAAACGCCTTGAGTCTGGATGGATTCATGCCCAGCTCAAGCATCTGATGGTAAAGAGACAGAAATACCGACCCGCTGTCAATCCCTCCGGAGAACATCACACCGATAGGCTCGTTATCCGGGATGGTCTGCAGCCATTTGCGGCACTCTTTATTCAGTGCACTGATATACCGCTCGCCAATTGCGTCGAGGTCCGCATCAAGAGTATTTCGTTTGGGTTCAAAGTACCGGTTAAATTGCGGATTGGGATCGGGGCATCCAATTACATCAAGCCGCACAAGATAGTGTGCCGGAACCATTCGGGTGTAGTCGGGCCGAAACTGGTCGGCAAAACCGAGCTTTTTCAGATAGTCATGAATTTCATCAATCCGTTCAGCCACAATTAACAGCGGTCCTGATACCTGTTTGGCCATAAAATAGCGCATTGGCCGCCCAATAGAGCGGGCAAGATACACCTGCTGCCCTGACTTGTGGACGATGGCAAAAGATCCCTCGATCTCCCTCACTTTCTGAGGGTCACCGGAGGCAATTCGCTCTTCGGCTTCTTGAGACGTCATGTTGAAAATCTGGTTGTCTGAAGGGTCGATTAAGCTGACAAAATCGTGCAGTTTCTTTTCTACGTGAGACATGGCAAAAATAAATTTTTAAAGCTTATGGTAGATTGTCTCGAGAAAGATAGTGAAAAGTTCTGAATACCCCCGAGTCTTAAGTTTGCCCGTCAACTGTCTATTGGTTCTGTTTGCTTTAAAAGCGGTAACGTTGCTGAGAAGTTATCACCGGAAATTTAGAGAGGAAATTTTGAGTGTAATGCGCTGATTAATTCGCCGGACCAAAGGTATCGAGTGTAGAAAATCTGTATTATATTTGATGCTTTACAGAAAAGTGAATTTATAAAAAGTATATCTTTGTCAGAGAATAGTAAAAAATGGGTGACCCTTGACCGTGAGCATAATGAGCACACAAGCCGGCTCAAGCGGAGTCTAAACAAGGTGAAATGGTCGCATGCACTGATGCAGATATTCTGGACTGCAGGTCCGGTTACATCTCTTGGTCTTATTGGAGGTTACTACATTGGGTATGGTACAATGCCGTCCCTCCAGCTTCTTATCTATTTCGTCAGTTTTACTGTGTTTTCAGGGCTGATAGGTCTCGTTGCCAAGGTTGTTTATGACGGAACCACGGGTCATTTAAAAGAACAGAGCGAGAAAGATGTAGAACGGGTAACGGGCAAACTTGCTGATCTTATCCTTGTAGCTCGGGACAAAGTGGTACAGGGGTATGAAGGCGATGCACGCCAGAGAGAAGCCGCGCTTCAATTATTACGGCGGGTGGATCTGACGCCCTACGGTGTGACAATTGCATTTTCTGATCTGACAGGCAACAGGAAAATTGGAGAAATCATGGGGCAGGTTTACGCCTATCGCCGGATTGGTTTGCAAACAAGAGTATCGGAACTGTATGATACCTACCAGGAAATAATCGATGATATTGCACTATCTCTTCAGGAAAAATCTCCTGAAGCCGCAAAAGAGCTGAAACAGTGGTTTTCGGGAAAAACATCAGGACAGCTTAAATACGGAGTGCCCCGGGAGAAATTCTTTCTACAGCGTGTGATGTCCGCTATTGAAAACAATAACCCGTACATCATGACCAACCGGGATATCGAAGAGATGATGATACTGGCCTTCGAGCTGATTAGCGGTCGTGAGATTCCAACACTAATATTTTCGTATTCAGGCCGGTGGAAATATGCCGACAGGCTGAATGATATTGAAGAAAAGAGAAGCCGTTATAGGGTGGCTCAGGCACGAGGCGGCAACAGAATCCGGGCACTTGCATCCTTCCTGGTGGAAACAAAAAATGCCAATGCAGATGAGTTGCCGGAGGGAATGAATATCAAAGAGCTTATCCCAAAAGTGACAAAAATTATTGACAGACTTGCATTCCGACTCAGGAGAACAAGCCGGAACGTTGAATTAACGAAGAATGAACTAACCGAGCTTGCAGATATAATGGGGACATCTATAGAGCTTTATCAAATGGCTTATGACGGATATAAAGACTCCAGAAAGAGGCATAAAGAGTTGATTTCAGCGGAGGAAAAATGGATGCAGCTGACAACCCGGGAGTCACTCAAATCCACCCTGTTTTCGATGAGTAAACATAGCAAAGGTATTCGCATTAAAGAGAGCGTCATATCGCTTAATGAAGAAGAGCGACTAAAAGTCTGCAGGCATCTATCATGGTATTTTGATAAAGAGCGCGTCAATTTAAAAAATCATTTTCAGTTTATGTCTAACGAAAATGGAGGAGGGATGCCGGCCCGGCGCCTGGCTGTAGAAATTGCGGTTGCACTGGAGCCTCATATTCAGCTTTCAAAACCCGAAATTCAGCGGAATATAAATGCTACGAAGGCGATTTATTTAGGAGGTTTATCACCTGAAATGAGCTCTGTACAAAAACAAGAACTGGGTTCAGAAATGGTAAAGGAAACGGATAACGGCCTTGAAATAGCAGCGATCCGTTTAGCAGAAACACTGGTTCGGAAGTATCATGTGGAGCTATCTGAAGAAGCGATTGATTTTCTGAAGTATAACTATGGCGCCAACCGCCAGGCCCTGAAAAGAATAGCAAACAATAAGGTGGAACAAAACACCTCGTATGAAGCGGAAATCGCAATTCCTCCAATGCCGGAAGAGACCAAAAAAGAGTGGCAATATGGATTGTCTCAAATAAATAAGCGGATATCAAAGCTTTGACGCCCAAAGCTGAACTACTTTTCTGAATCTGATTGAAAAACAGAGGGTATAATAAGAAGCGGAAGATCAGCGCCTACCACTATTTCCCCTGTATGATCTTTTTGAAATAACTTCTGCAGCACAGATTTTTTATACCGGTTAAATACTATTCCTGACACATCTTTGTGGGCGATAAATTCTGCAATGCCATGAAGCAGACTCTCACCGACAACAATTTCAATGGTAAGCGAATCATCACCAGTCTCTTTACGAAGTATTTCGGTAAACCCCAGATGCCGTATTCTCGCCTCAAAGTTAAAGTTGGGTGAAAAGTGAACCAGCGTAACTGAAGCATCAATTAAACCGGCAATAGCCGAGGCGTATAAATAGAATGCGGGATCGTTAATTCTGAAATCCGTAGCAAAGATTAGTGACGAGATTTTTGTTTTTTCAGTGCTTTCTGGAATTAAGAAAAGCGGAATTGGAAGCTCATGAGCTATTTTCTCGCTTACACTACCAAGCACTGCTCTGGAGAGGGCACTTTGGCCACGACTTCCCATTACAACCATATCAGCGCTTTCTCTGTCAGCGCATTCCAGAATTTCCCGGCTTGTGCGGCCGTGTCTTATCTGTGTTTCGATATCAATCTTAGAATCAGCATCATCGATCATTTTTTTCATTCTGCTGAGCGCATTCTTCTCCATCATGTCGAGCATTCCCTTAACAGCTGTTGCAAAATTGTAGGGTGGCTCAACCACATGAAACAAGATTACTTTTGCGTCTGCTTTTTCTGCAAGACCGACCGCAAACCGAAAGGCGCGGTTGGAATATCCTGAGAAATCAATCGGTACAAGAATATGAGTGATAGTGTGTTTCACGAGTCCGGGATTTGATCATCGTTTATGTTGAATAGTTTTGAGTCTGGCCGGATTGTCAATACTGTCTTTTCAACATTAAGAGCTACTTTTTCGGTGTTTGATCCCATTATCATATGGGCAAGCCCGCTTCTGCCATGCGTGGTCATCACTATCATGCTGGCAAACTGGTTGACATACTCCGTAATCTCATGATGTGCGGAGAAGCCAGTCAGAATTTCAAAATCGATTTCAACTTCACGGTTTTTATAGACCAGGCCACATATGCCGGCTAATTCAGAGTCAATCACATGGAGACCGTGATGTGTTGTACTGTCCAGAAAGTCCATAAGCCGGTTCATCAGGAATTCGCTTGCTTTCCGGCTTTGAATATCTTCAGGCTTATGAGGAACTTGTTCAGTAAAGAATTTCAGCTTTTCATGTACGTGCAGAAAGGTGATGGATGCGCCATAGAGTGATGCAATCATAACTGCAACAGGTACTGAAGCCATAGATAAAAGTGAACCGTCAACAGGTACCACAATCCGTCCCGATGCAAGTTCATCAGGGTCAGAGAATACGCTGAGTACAGGTACTTTTGATGTTCTTAATATATCTTCCGTAGTACTTCCTCTGAACATTCCGGACTCATCCTTGCCTTTGGCACTCATCACAATCATTGAATAATTGCCATCCACAGCTCGGTCAGTAATTGCATGCACCGGAGACCGGTCCACCTTTATATAGGTTTCACCGCGGGTCCCGTCTTGGAAAAAGCGTTTTGAAAGTGAGTTGAGCTTTAGGTCTGCTTCTTTAAAAATGAGAGGATAAATCTCATCAGTGACATTCTGATCGATTTTTACAGCCCCCCTGTTCTGTTCATCCATCAGCACACTGTTGGGAATAACGTGCAGCAGGTCAACAACGCCACCGGTTTCTTCGGCAAGTTTTTTGGCAAACTGACATGCTTTGTCAGAACTTTCCGAAAGGTCGGTTGGCACGAGTATGCGGTCTATGGTAGCCATGATATCTGATGATTATGTTTCGAATGGTAAAAAACCCACTAACTATAAGGTGTCGATCGTAATATCAATTAAGTCGATTAACTGCATACAGGCTTCATCTTTCGTTTCACCATAGGCTGTTAAGATTTCTTCTTTGCTGTTTCGTGCTTCAGCAACTATTTGTCCGCGATGTGAACTATAAGTCACAGTATCAACCTTAAACCCATAATATCCGTGGTTTAAAAGCAAACTGATTCGTTCATTTATCAGGTAGTCGGGATTTTCAATGTGATCTGCATTCATGACTGCCAAAATTTATATTTGGTGCCTCGAGTTACGGGTTAAGTATTGATTCCGGAACCTTATATAGCACGTACATTTGTTATTCAGTTCTCACTACTTATATACGTCTATTTGACATGTTACGGTATAGTGAAAAATACTGTTACGGTTGTGGGGAATAACCTGACAAAAGACTTGAAGAGGAGAAAAAGGAGAGATAACTATCGAAGGGCAGATAGGTTAGACCATGATTCGTTTCCCATGATTTGGAGAAACGGGTCATCTAAAATGAGTTCAAGCCGTCATCGCTAACAATGTGCTAGCCGACAGGCAGCTTCACGAATTTGGAGTTCAGAATCTGTTCAATCAAGCCATTTAGAACGATTAATGGTAAAAATAGATGCTTCGTTTACAGCACCCTAATAGTTACCGGATGTCTCTCAAATACTATCGGTTATTGACTCTATCTCAGATGTGAAAATACTTTGTTAGTTCAAGATCGAGGCTTTCAGCATACTGTTTCAGAAGATTCTTTTTGTAGGCAAGAAGATTGGGGTTTTCACTCGTCACAATATCATCAATAATTCGATTACTGAACAAAAAGGTGCTGACCTCTTTGCCGTAGTCCTCTTCTATTTTCTCTTTAATGGGTTTAAAGAGTTCATTTTTAGCAATATTTACTCTTTCACGTTGCCGGCGTTTTTCCGTCCGTTCATCTTGGGAGAGGGGTGAAACAGCTGATTCTGATTCTGAAAGACCGTGCTCATCCGCTTCTTTTGAAGCACGCTTTACGACCTTTTCGAGTTTCTGCCTGATCTTATCATTTCTCAATCGTCGATGAATTCCGCGGGTATTGGTCCAATTGTTAAGCTCATCGTGCTTGCGTGCAATCTCCATCATAATCTCTTTTTTGATGACTTTGAATGACGGTCGGTTCAGGCTTTCAGACAGCTGTTCCCGGGTCTCCATCAAACGGACATAAAGGTGCCATTCGCGTTCTGTGAAATGCTTTTTGTTTTTATGTTTAACAAAATCGCTACTATCATCTGATGAGTAATCTTCAAGCAGTGCCGCCTTGTTTTCCTGATGAATCCATTCAGCGACCATTTTATCTTCTGCTTCTTCACGGAGGTGATCGTGCAGAGAAAACAGGTAGAGGACATCTTCTGAGGCATACCGGACCTGCTGATCGGAGAGTGGCCGGTCGTACCAGTTACTCATCTGGGACGATTTACCAGTCTCAACATCCAGAATATTTTTGAGGTGATTTGTTAAGGATGCCGGTGAATAGTTGAGCAGGCTGATGGCATTGTCCAGATCATAAACATTTTTGGGAAAACAGCCAATGGAGTGAAGAAGGCGGAGATCTTCGCCAAATGCAAACGCCACTTTTTCAACGGCGTCACTCTCCAGGACCGGAAATATCGTTTCAATTGTAAGGTCACTGCTCAACGGGTCGATCAGATAGCATGTCTCACCATCGTAAATCTGCATAAGACAGAGGTTAAACCCATAGCGGTAGTAGTTTTTGTCAAACTCCAGATCAATGGCAATTCTTTTCTGCTCTATCAGACGCTGATAAATAGTTATGAGTTCCTGTTGTTGAGAAACGATGTGTGCAGACATTCGGGTGCTTTAAAATTAAAAATCAATCAAATGTATGCAGAACTAACGGTTTTTTAAAAGATAGCAGCAGTTAATTTTTTTTGATGATTGATCGCAATTGTAGTCAGATCCGGTGTAAATCTGTATTTCGAAGAGAGATAAACCAGAGTGCCGGGAAGGCGCTATCAACGTAAGGTGGCCCGGAATCGGGAATCATAGTCCCAAGGATTAGTCAAATATTAGAATCAAAATTCATTTGGCTGTTAGGTGATTTGAAGTACGCAATAATTGTGAAGTACTATTCTGACAGTCGTAAATGAAGCTGTGAAAAGCTTGGATAACCTGTTCGAATATCAGTTAAAAAACACAATTGCTATTGATTAATCCTTAATCACTATTATGCAAAAATACGTACAAGTTATTTTATGTTTTCTATTCGTGTCAAGTTTAAACCTGTCTTATGCTCAGGCTCAGAATTGGACGTCAGCACACGGCAACGCAACATCAAATACTCTCAATGATGTCCAGTTTGTTACGGACCAGGTTGTCTATGCTGTTGGTAATTCTGGTACAATCATCAAAAGTACCGACGGCGGTCAAACCTGGAGTGATATCTCTTATGGAGATACGAGAAATTATTTGAGTCTCTATTTTTTCGATGAAAATACGGGTTTTGTTGGTGGCCCATTTAATACGGGTGGCGGTGGCAGTTCCGAAATGCTTGCTAAAACCACCGATGGCGGCGATACCTGGGAAGTATTTTCATCATTTGATTTTGATGACTTCAACGACATGGAATTTATCAACGATCAAACCGGATGGGTGGCTTCAGCCAATGGAAAAGTTTTATACACCGAAGATGGCGGAGTGAACTGGAGTTCACGACATGCGGGATCTGAGGATCTGCTGGATTTTCATGTTCAAAATGAAACGACCTACTGGGTTGCAGGGGAGTATGGAAGCCTCTTCAAATCGGATGATTCCGGTGATACATGGAATCTGGCGGTTGATATCGATACCCTTGGCTTTTCAAAATCTTCCGACAGCTTTTATGGCGTTGAATTTTTGAATGATGAGGTAGGGTTCGCCGTCGGGCAAACGTACGATAACGGCGATATCGCATTTGTTCTGAAAACGACAGACGGTGGTGATAACTGGACTCGATTGACGACCCATGAGTTTGATTATATTGTCCGTGATATTGAAATCGGGGAGAACGGTGAGATTATTTTGGCCGGCGGAAGAGAGCAACACAATGAAACAGAATCAAACGCAATTTACATCTCTGATGATGAAGGAGATACGTGGGAAATCATTTCAGCAGCGGGTGGAACGCTGCAATGGAAGGCAATAGACAAAATTGGAGAGCAGTGGATTGCCGTTGGGATTACCGGTGCAACAACCCGGTTTACGTCTGCAAGTGATGAGCTTGAAGAGTCGATTATTACAGGCCTGGATATAATCGATGTCGAATTTAATGGTGAAAATAATGGGATTCTTGCAACAGGCGGAAAGGTTCAGGGTTCCATTTATGTAACATCTGACGGAGGTGAAACCTGGCAACAATCGCTGGCGCTCGACGGACGGAAAGATATCAATTCAGTTAGTTTTACAGATCAAGGCATTGCATGGGCAATTGGGACGGACTATTGGACCGGAGATTCCGTATGGCTGATTTACTACTCGCCGGATATGGGTGAAAATTGGACCCAGATCCCGGTTAATCTTCCGGATTATGAAAAAACAGATGATATGCAGCACGTGCAGTTTTTAGACTCTCAAACAGGGTTTATCAAAGCAGGTGGAAAGTTTTTGAAAACAACCGAAAGCGGAGCCTCATGGACAGAGCTGGAGATTACGGGGGGTTATTCGAATAACGACTTCCATTCGTTTCAGTTTATTGATGAAGACACCGGTTGGCTGGTGGGAAGTGATGAAATAGCCGCGACGACTGACGGGGGAGCCAGTTGGACTATACAATATGAGCAGGACAGCCAGAGTATTGATATTAATAAGCTGTTTTTCCACGATGCGACTACCGGGTACGCGATAAAAGATCAGGGGGATATGATGAAAAGTGAGGACGGCGGGGAGACCTGGGATGATCTCTCGACCGGAAATAATTACGACCTGATGGACCTTGAATTTGTTACTGCCGACAGCGGGTTTGTTTCGGGTCGCGGCGGTACATTTTTGACCACCACAGACGGCGGAAGCAGCTTTACCGCTGAATTTGGGAAAATTACGACCCAGGATATTTTTAGCATCGAAATGCTGGACAGTCAGCGTGGCTGGATGGCCGGGGAAAATGGCTTTTTTGTTTCAACAAATAATGGTGGGGGCATAGCCACATCGATTGAAGGTCCTGTCGCAGAATCAATTCCGTCTTCCATCAAGCTAGAGCAAAACTACCCGAATCCATTCAACCCGTCCACAACCATCACATATGAAGTGCCGGTGCGAAGCAATGTAAGCCTTCGGGTATTTAATATGCTTGGCCAAAATGTAGCGACTATGGTAAACAACGAGTCAAAAACAGCCGGTCGGCATAGCATCAGATTTGATGCAGGAAACCTTGCGTCAGGAATTTACCTGTACCGGCTTACCGTTGGTGGACATACATTATCGAGACAGCTGACGCTCATTAAATAGCTGTATAGCAGTACTTATTATTTTTGATGAGTATTGGTGATTAAATATGGGGTGTGTTCGAATGATGAATTATCGCGCACATCCTATTTTTCTTTTCTCTTTCAAACAAGAGGAATTTATCCTTTAGGTACAAACGCCTGAATGCCTGTAATCTCCCGGCCCAGAATGAGCCCGTGAATATCGTAGGTACCCTCGTAGGTGTTTACCGACTCCAGATTAACAACGTGGTGAATAACACGGTACTCTCCTGATATACCGTTACCGCCGTGCATGTCACGCGAAACTCTTGCGATATTCAATGCTTTTCCAACATTGTTGCGCTTAGCCAAAGAGACCATAGACGAGTGGAGGCGTCCCTCATCTTTTAATTTGCCCAGCCGCCAGGCCAGCATCTGCATGGATGTGATGTCGGTGAGCATATCTGCCAGTTTGGTCTGAGGGAGCTGGTTTGCAGCAATAGGCTTCCCAAACTGTTTACGGTCGAGTACATATTGACGCGCTTTCTGGTAGCAAAACTCAGCGGCACCCACTGCGCCCCATGCAATACCGTATCGTGCGCTGTTCAGGCACATAAACGGGCCCTTCAACCCGCGAATATCTGGGAATACATTCTCATCAGGCACAAATA
>Ga0307966_1003357_pt1 | contig 12073 bp, 4 predicted proteins | sample OrgLakmetagen646_FD_203141 | JGI IMG/M metagenome (GOLD analysis project Ga0307966, IMG submission 203141) | Saline water microbial communities from Organic Lake, Antarctica - #646 | ecosystem: Environmental > Aquatic > Non-marine Saline and Alkaline > Saline | place: Antarctica: Organic Lake... | reverse complement strand
ATCTCAATTTCAACTATTTTGGATATTTCACTTCCCATGAAATAGAATATCCCTCCGGAGGATTTGAGCATGTTTTTTATGCAGGATCCAGCGCAGTAAGTATTGAAAACATAGACCAATTGCCTGCAAACAAGCCTAAAGTAGGTATCCTTGGCTATGACCAGAAAAACAAATACGAGAAGCTTGAGAGCAACAATAAGGAATGGGTCAATTGCCCGGAAAGCTTGTTTTTCAGTCCTGAGTTGACGATTTATCTAGACAAAAATGAAATAACGATTCATGGAAAAGATCCGGCAGTTTACTGGAATGAGATTCTGAATACAAACCTCCCGGAAAATGGAAATAAAGGCAGCTTTTACTACCACCATTCCCATAATGAAGCCAGTTACACGGCTACATTCAATAAAATTCAGGACCATATTTTAGCAGGTGACATTTATGAGATGAACTTTTGTATGGATTTTCATGGACAAATGTCAAGTGCTGAGCCTATCAGATTATTTTTAGACTTGAGTAAAAATTCACCTATGCCTTTCAGTGCTTTGTTTAAGGCCGCTAATTTGTACCTTTGTTGTGCCTCTCCCGAAAGATTTTTAAAGAAAAAAGATCATACATTGCTAACGCAACCTATCAAAGGAAGCATAAAAAGAGGGAAAAACATTGCGGAAGATGAGAAATTAAAAAAACAACTTTTCGAGAGCGAAAAAGAACGTGCAGAAAATCTGATGATCGTAGATCTGATGAGAAATGATCTGGCCAGAATGGCATTAACAGGAACAATTAAGGTAGATGAGTTATTCGGAATTTATTCCTTCAGACAAATCACTCAGATGATCTCCACTATTTCCTGCCAATTGCCTGTTGGAATAAGTTTCGGAGAGATTATTTCTAAAACTTTTCCTATGGGAAGCATGACTGGAGCGCCAAAAATAAAATGCATGGAACTAATTGAAACCTACGAAAATTTTAAAAGATCCTGGTTTTCTGGATGTATAGGCTATATCGATGAAAAAGGAGATTTCGATTTTTGTGTGATTATTAGAAGCTTAATCATGGATCAGACAAAAAAAACCTTTTATTTCGGGGTAGGGAGTGCCATTACTATAGATGCAGATGCCCGGGCTGAATTCCAGGAATGTCTGCTCAAAGCCTCCCCAATTATCAAAACATTGGAAAATTTTTATACCATTACCAATAACCCATATTAAATGCTAGCAACGAACAAAATCCTAAAAGAAATAAAGGAAAAAACCCCCCATGAAGTGGAATTTCACCAGGAAGTAGCCGAAGTATTCGCGAGTATTCTTCCCTTGCTTAAAACCAATGATTTTTTTGTGGATGCCAGACTTTTTGAAAGAATATGTGAACCTGAAAGAATTATTTCTTTTCGGGTATGTTGGACGGATGATGAGGGAAAAGTTCAGATAAATAAAGGGTACAGGGTACAAATGAACAGCGCGCTAGGCCCATACAAAGGGGGATTGCGTTTTCACCCAAGTGTCAATCAAAGTATTCTTAAATTTTTGGCTTTTGAGCAGGTCTTTAAAAATGCCCTTACAGGTTTACCCCTTGGAGCAGGAAAAGGAGGCTCCGATTTCAATCCCAAGGGAAAATCAGATGGAGAGGTGATGCGTTTTTGTCAGGCATGGATGATGGAAGGTTACCGACATATTGGTCATTTTACGGATGTACCTGCGGGAGATATAGGCGTAGGTCAAAGAGAAATTGGCTATCTATTTGGAGCTTATAAAAAAATACAAAACGAATTTCAGGGAGTGCTTACCGGTAAAGGAAAAGACTGGGGAGGATCATTTCTTAGACCTGAAGCCACAGGTTACGGACTTATTCACTTTGCTCAATTTATGCTAACTGAAATGGATGAAAAGCTAAGCGGAAAGGTTTGCTTGGTTTCAGGTTCAGGAAACGTAGCTCAATTTGCTATTGAAAAATTATTACATGAAGGTGCTCAGGTAGTGGCATTTTCCGATTCCACCGGTTTTATTCATGACCCTGAGGGGATGACTGAAGAAAAACTGGACTATTTAAAAATGATAAAAAATGGCCGAAGAACCAGCATATCCGCTTTTGCTGAAGAATATGGTTCTGCTAAATTTACTGAAATTGGGGACAAAAACATATGGTCTGTACCCGCTGATTGTGCTTTCCCCTGCGCAACTCAGAATGAATTGGAAGAAACCGATGCAAAATTACTCAAGCAGAACGGACTAATGCTACTGGCAGAAGGAGCAAATATGCCTTGTACTCCTAATGCCATTAAATACCTGCAAAAATCAAAGATATCGTACGCTCCCGGAAAGGCATCCAATGCAGGGGGCGTGGCTGTTTCAGGACTGGAAATGACCCAAAACCGAATGGGAACCTACTGGACAAGACATGAGTTGGAAAAACAATTACGAACGATCATGAAGGACATCCATGAAAAATGCCAGAACACCATTACCAAATACAACCTAAAGGAACAAGATTACCTGAATGCAGCCAATATAGGCGCTTTCGAAAAAGTAGCGAACGCTATGAATGCCCAGGGAACGATATAGGCTAAATCATGAAAAACTACCGGAAAATCATACATGTAGACATGGATGCTTTTTTCGCATCGGTAGAACAATTAGACCATCCTGAATACCGTAACAAGCCACTTGCAGTAGGTGGCAACAAAGAAAGGGGTGTGGTAGCTGCTGCCAGTTATGAAGCCAGAAAATATGGTGTCCGATCCGCCATGTCTTCTAAACTGGCAGCACTAAAGTGTCCAGGACTTATTTTCGTTCGACCCAGATTCGAAAGGTACAAGGAGATCTCAGCGATCATTCGGGAGATATTTCTTTCTTATACTGATCTTGTAGAGCCATTGTCCCTGGACGAGGCTTTTCTGGATGTAACTGTAAACCATTTTAATTTACCAACGGCCACTGTAATCGCCACAGAGATCCGCAGGAAAATCAAGGAAGAAACCGGCCTGAATGCCTCTGCAGGTATTTCTTACAATAAATTTTTGGCCAAAATAGCTTCGGATTTGAATAAGCCCAATGGGCAGGCAGTAATCACTCCTGCAAAAGCAGAAGCATTTTTGGAAAAACTGCCCATAGAAAAGTTTTTTGGAATAGGGAAGGTGATGGCTAAGAAAATGAATGCTCTGGGGATCTACAATGGATACGACCTAAAGCAATATTCTTTACCCTTTCTTACCAACAGATTTGGTAAATCAGGCCTTCACTATTACAAGATTGTCAGGGGAACCCATGAAAGTGAAGTAAAACCCAACCGCATCAGAAAATCCCTGGGGGTAGAAAACACCTTCGAAAAAGACCTGGTGACCGAATCAGACATTAAATCCACTTATAAGAACAAGATATTGCCTGAATTTTTTCGTCGCCTGGAGCGTAGCCAGGCCTTTGGCAGAACCTTAACGGTAAAAATAAAATACAATAATTTTACAGTTCAGACCCGTAGCAAAACATTAGCAAATCCAATACTCCGCTCAAATATAACCGACATCGTTGAAGAACTCCTGGATCAGGAACCCTTTGCTCTTCCTGTAAGATTGCTTGGTGTCAGCTTGTCAAATCTGGTCTCAGATGATCAGCAAAAACCACCTGGAGAACAATTGGAGATTGATTATTGAGTTAGTCATCATCTTAAAAAGGATACCCAATAGCAAAATTAAAAATCAAATTATTTTTTCTCCAATCGCTTTCCCGTATTTTGAACTCCTTTGTCCAGCGCTCACCTTCAGGTAAATAGGGTCTCCTAAGTGGAGTAGCCAGGTCAAATCTAATAACAAAGAATTCGATATCTACCCTTAAGCCAAGCCCTGCTCCTACTGCAAGTTGCCTGTACCAATCCTTTCCAAATTTACCACCGGGTAAAGCTTCATTTTCATTCACCAACCATACATTGCCTGTATCTACAAAGGCTGCTCCTTTCAGGTAGGAGAAGATGGGAAACCTGAATTCTAAATTTCCCTCCAGCCGGATGTCACCAGCCTGGTCAAAGTAATTGCCGACAGTTTCAGCATCTGGCCTGAAGGAGCCCGGACCAAGTGACCTGATTCTGAAAGCCCGGATACTATTGGGCCCTCCTGAAAAAAACTGTTTGGCGAATGGCAGGGATAAGGAATTGCCATAAGGTAAACCCGCGCCACCAAACAAGCGAAGCGCAAGTAATTTCTCTTCAGTAAACCGCCAGTAATACCGGAAATCGATATCTGCTTTGTTGTATTGGGCATAATTAAAACCCAGAAAAGTATTTTGATTGTCACTGTTAAAGACATTATTAAACAATCTTAGCCCGGCTCCTGCAATGTCCAGGTTAGCTCCGAAATAAATACTATGCTCCCTGTATTTGTCCATTAATTTATTGAAGGCGAAGTTATAGGTAATCCCTGCTATAAACTGTTGCTCAAAACTTTGCCTCAAAAAAGGGTTATTATTTAATATTTCCTCGAACTCATTGGATGTTCTTGACAGGTTAACAAAATTTAATGCTATGGGTGTAATTTCATGGTAAACAAATCGATTTGCATTCCAGAAATACCCATAGGTTGCAGATATGGTATTTAATCGATAAAATCCCCGTCTGTCTTGAAACTCAGTACCCAGACTTATTTTAGTTTTTGGTACCGAATAGGAAAACCTTTCCTTTATGGCTATAGGAAACACGACTCTTGGAAAAATCAAATCCCCTTTCAATCCAAGCTCCAGGGCACTCAAACTTTCTCTCTGCCCGGCAGCTATCTGACTTTCATAGCCTATTTTTCCTGTCAGATTGAACGTTTCTCCTCCCAGAAAAAGATTCCTGTTGCGATAATTCAGCAATAATGCGGGTCCTGCAAAGTTGTTTGATTTGGACACCCCCTGCAATTCTGCCCTTAGCGAACGCTTGTCCAGAGGAGAAAGGTAAATGTTCGCATTTAAAGTGCCTTTGCCGCCTGAAAGAGTAGAATCTGTCTCATTGTACCTAAGGTTTACGAACCTGTAATTGCCTATTCCGCTTAATCTGCTACTGGTAAGGCGGGTATCTTTGGCATTAAAAAGACTATCTTTTTCTATCAATAGGTATTGTTGTAGCAGTTCTGGTTTAAATGAAATACCATTTTGAATAAATTCTATATTTTCTATGGAAGTGGTATCTGTCCCCTTCCCATATTCATCTGATGAATAATTAGGAAAAACCCGAATTTTTTTAACCTCGTAAGGGACAATCCCTTTTTCGGGGGCACTTTGTTTTAACCTTAGGAACAGATCAAATTTTTTATCATCGTATTGATTGGTATCAGCTTCAAAAATTAGAAAATCAGGGTTAAAATTATAAAAACCCCTATTTTTGAGTCCTTCATTCAACCTTTCCCTTTCATTTTTCATCAATTCCAAAGAGAAATAATCGCCTTCAGTTATCTCCGTAGACTTGAGCAATTCCTGAATATTACGGTCTATCGGTAAGCTGTCTTTTTCATATTGGTAAGTAGCCAGTTGGTAAGGCTGCGCCAAATCCACGGTATATTTAAGCGCTGCCGTTTTAGATTTTTGAGTGATTTCTGCATCAACCTCAGAATAAAAAAAGCCATTGTTGTCCAACCTGTTTAAAATCAATTCCTGGGTTTTAACAGATTCAACACTTTTTAAATAAACCGGTTCTTCTCCAATTTTTTTATAAATAAAGCGGTTGATAAAACCCGGGTTTTCTTTTTGCATTTTGTAGTAACTCCATAGCCCTATCCGCATACCAAGTATTTTATTATTTGGCTCAGGTTTAAGCAGGCCTTCTAATTCAGCGCTGATCTTTTTGTAGCCTTTTACAGAAAAGTTTCGGTTTATTTCCAGGCTCGCCCCTGTATACAATTTTTCATCCTCAGGAATATATTTAGCAACACCACATCCTATCAAAAACCACAAAGGAACCATCGACCATAAAAGCTTAAGGCTCCTTATGTTCAAAAAAATCTTAGGTGAAATGCGTCTATTACTTCTCATTTTCCTCCTTTTCTGAATTGATTTCAACAGCTCCTTCCTTTCTTTTAGCCTCTATTCCTTTCCACAAATCTTCAAATTTATTAAACTCTCTATTAAATATTACGGAGAGACCGGTTACCACCAATTGACCATCGATAAAACTTTCAAATTGATTTTTTCTAAAGCCTCTTATCCGGTACCGCCCATTTTCTGATAGCAAATATTCCACGCTTACATTCCCTAAAAGGCTGTTGTTCGCACCTGCAGTAGATGAGCCTCCCTCGATATCTATCTGACTCCCAACCTGTACGATCAGTCTGTCATCCAAAAAGCGTTTGCTCGCATTGACATTAAGCTGCGTTCTCGCTTGTGGAGAATTCCCCTGATAATCCTGAAAGCTATCCAGTCCTACATCGAGCTCAAGCCCGCTGTCTCCTACAATACTGTTTGTAAATGTATTCAACTGTCCCGAAAGCAACTGGCTCACACTGGACCTTGCCATAGCAGTGGTACCTCCACCTCCGGAACTTTCACCACTTGGGAAAAATCTATTTAAAACCAACAGGGAAAAGACCTGCCGGTTAAGTTCACCTTCCTGATTATTTAATTGCTGCACCTGAGAATAAACATTTCCTCCCAATGCTCCTCGCTGATCTTCCGGCATATCCATTCTAAAGGAAATATCCGGCCTGAGCAAATCCCCATTAATATTTAGAAAAACGATAAAAGGTAACTGCTGACGGTATTTGGCCATGGTTTCGCGGGTTCCTCCTGCTGCCGCTGCTACCATCAAATCCGCAGCAGAAGTCTTGATCCGGTAAATGGCCGTAATGTCCATATTGGCATCCATGGGATTCCCCGCCCAGGTAATCGTACTCCCTTTTTCTATTTCAAACCTCCTGCTTACCAAGCTATATAGGCTCAATTCATAATGTCCCCTTGAAAGTTCATAAATCCCTGTAAGTGTAATTCTTCCATTTGGGTCCATATTTAGCCGGAGATCGGCAGCGCCTTGTATTAGAAGATTATCACCCGACTGCTCATCTATTACTAAATTAAATACTGCCTCCGGAGAAACATTTAGCAACATGGAGACCTTATAGCCTGTATATCCGGAATTACTGGTTTCATCCAGTCTCTTGGTCAGTATATCCTCAGGGTCTTTACGGTTTACGAATGTCACTATACCATCCCGCTCAATTACATCGAGTTGACTTTCAGGAACCACAAAGGTTAAATTGGTCCCGCTAGCCACACTTAGATTCGCATCTATAATGGGCAAATCGAGATCACCTTGGATGGTCACGTCCACACCTACAATAGCATCTCCATAAAACAAATCATTATCTTCCCTGGTACTGTTTAATACCCTGAAATTATCCGCTGTAAGTGAGAGATCGAACTGAGGATTAATAAAATCCTCAGTTAAAATAGTTCCATCAAGAACGAAGTTATACCCCTGATCATCCTGAATCGTCATTTGATCCAGGTAAATGCCAGTATTTTCGACCCTAATCTCCTGCTCTGTGATAGCAAACCTGGAATTCAATGTCGAAATTGTAAATGCTGTTTCATTAAATGCCAAATTCCCCTTGTAAGAAGGGTCAGCTAAACTCCCCTCCACGGTAAAATTTCCGGACAGGAATCCTTGTCCATTATTAATCGCTCCCGCCGAGAGGCCGTCTAATACACTAAGCTCAAATTTATTCAAATCAAGACCAAGGTTAAGTCTGGGACTCAAGGGGTCAGCTGTGAAGCCTCCGATTAAATCCAGATTTATTCCTTTGTCCTTAATTTTTAAACTAAAATCATAATTTTTCTGGTCGTTTCCAGAAGCATCCAGCGCTAAGTTCCCGAGTGGAACCTTAAGCAATTCCATATCTTTTACAGTAATATTTGCCTGTAAACCCGTAGCCCCAAAAGGGTTCTCAACTTTAAACGAGCCATTAACCTGTCCTGCCGCAAGGAGATCATCAGGATTTAAAAAGCTGGTAAATGTTCTTAACCTAAAATCATTAAAAGTCAGACCAAAAGCATTTTCTCCGGGCTCATTACTCAGAGCAACACGCTGGCTGCCCCTTGAAAATTCAAAATCTTTAAAATTTATCCAGTCATCTCCCAGAGAAAATTCGTTGTTTGTCGGTATTTCCCATTTCATTTTATTAAAAATCAAACTATCAGGTACAATATGTAACCTCAGAGAATCTTTCACAATGCCCAGATTAAAATTAACATTTGCTAATAGCGCTTGCTCCTGAAAGCTATTAAAACTAACGAAAAGTTGCTTTTCAAGCACTTCTCCGGAGAAATAAGTGGGGCCAACAACCAGTGGACCTGTAGATAGTCCCAGCAAACCAAAATCAAAGTTAAAATTTGTTGAATCACTAATGACATTAAAATCAAGACTATCTACTACTGCTCCTGAATAAGAGAGATAAGGAAAATTGATACTTCCATTTAATTTTGCCTGGCTTTCATTGAAATTCAATTTAATCGATCCTTCTTCCATTTTTTCAAGTCCGGGAAGCATTATTTTCTGCAGGAATAAAGACGAGGGAACCGTAAAATCCAATGCAAAATCCACAAGCTTTAAAGTATCTCCTATTGTTTGAGAAGAGCTGTCCAGAAAATACCTGTTAAAATGCCGGCTAAAACCTTCGTAAATTTCGCCAGGATTTACATTTGAATTCAATTTTCCTTTCAAAAAATTACTTTGAACGGCGAAACCTGTCGAGTCTGGCAATATTCTCAATGCCATGTCTATTTCTCCGATTGGATAGGACTCATCATCTACAAGGACGGTACCGTCTGCCAGATTTGAGTGCAATTCAAAATTTTCGGGAATACCTTCAAAAGTTGTGGTCAAAGAAAACCTGGTACGCATTCTTTTGGAACTAAAGTTCAGACCGTATAAATCTGCTCCTTTTAAATCCATTTTCAGGCTTAAGTTATAATTGGCTGTATCCAAAGACATGGAAGCCAATACCCCAAGATCAAGAAAGTCGTCCTTCTGCTCCAATTGGATTTTTCCTTTTCCGTCAAGGATGTCCCCATTAAGCGTCAACCCTTTATAATTGTGGCCATTATAATTCAGATCTTTTACCTTTGCCTCAAAGAGTAAGTCAAGATTTTCTAAAGGTCCGGTATTGCCTTTGATGGATAAACCCAAGCCAAAATCTCCATAAGTGTTCGTATCACCCATTATTTCTCCGAGGGGAATGGACGTAACATTAGTGGTAAGGTCGTAAAGGTAGTTACCATCTATTACAGCGATATTGCCATCCACTTCGAGAGTGCCTCCATAGGCTTTTAGCATAGACTTCAGGCTGAATTTTCCAGGCGACCCTTCGGTAGAAAGAGAAAGATCAAGTTTTTCAGGATATTGAATCCCCAGGCTGTCTTCCGGCATAAAGTGATGCAGATCATCCGCAGTAGAAATAAAGTTAAATTCATTTACATCCCAGGAAATTTGCTCCATGTTCAAAGGCTCAGCAATTTTTGCAGACATTGAAATCTGGGTGGATTCACCCCATTTTGCGGATAGCTTTTTTACGTTCACCTTGTTCATTTGACCTAAGGCATAAAAGGTTGCCCTCAACTTTTTCCTGGCAAATAGCTTAACATAAGGGTCGGTTTTAAGCGCAGGTGAAAAATAATATGCATCCTGAATCCCGATGTTTATGGAATTTAAAGCCATGTCAATGGTGGCTTTTTCAGGATTCTCCACCAATGCAGCCAATGATGGATAAAATAGCGCAACCTTGCCTTTTAAACTACTATAGCCTGTAGCCGCATCTAAATCAGTTAATACGAATGATTTCTCATCTAAATCAGCTTTCAATCGAACGTCTTTAAGCTTAAATCCAGATTTCTCCAAAAACCCAAAATCATTCAAGGTAATTCCCGCTTTATCGTTTCTGAGAAATATATTATTCGCCTTAAAGTGAAAATCTTTGAGGCCCGCATCATTTGGATCAAAGCTTCCAGTGGATGTCGGAGCACCTTTTACCTGGTATTTCACCTCATTATTGGCGAGGTTTAATACTGAAAGCTCTACCTCCCAGTCAGGCCATGAAAAAGGCTGTGCTGGATCTTCTGTATCGGAGACCGTACCACCCTCCCCTGAATTTGTACTTTGGTAATCGATAAAAGAATCAAGAAGTGAAAAGTTTTTTATCAATACACGCTGGTCTTCCAAATTAGCTTCAGGCATTTCAAGAAGCAAATTCCCGAGTTCAGAATGGACTTCAATTCCATCGGGAACGGATAAATAATCAACTTCAATGCTCTTTAGAGACAATTTATCCAATACCAACAAAGGCAGGGGTAAATCACTGCTAGTGGTGTCCTCATTTGGAGGAAAAGGCCTGGTCTGTTGATATTTAATGGAAGAGTTTTCCCACAATATATTGTTGACATTGAAATCCATTTTGTCCAGGTCCAGGCTTTTAATTTGAAGCACAAGCTTTCCCAGGTCTAAATTTCCATTTAACCCCAACAAATCATCATTATAATTCAGTTTCCAGTTTTCTAAGTTTACCGGTCCTATCGAGATATCAGGATATCCCTCAGCTACCGATGAAGTGGTATCAGTAATAGTGGTATCGGAACTGCCTTGCTCTCCGGCAAAAGCCTCAATGAGATAATTAAAATTAAAATCACCTGCACTGTCTCTTTGGATATAGGCCCTAAGCCCCTCCCATTCAATTCTTGAAACACTAATCCTGTTACTTTTGATAAAAGGAATTAACTCAAGACCAGTTTCTAATTTATGGCTGTAAATGAGGGTATCTCCTTTAGGATCTTCCAGGTAAAGTCCTTCCAGATAGAGATTTCCCCGAAAAGTAAGAAAGAACCTGTCTATACTGACTTTTGTGTTGGTTTTTTGTGATACATATTGTGTGACCTCATTTATTATTATTTTTTGTCCAAAAGGACTCCGAACAAATAGAATGATAATAAGCACAAATAAGCCAAGAAAGAGCAATACCCATCCTGCTATTTTTAAAAGCTTTTTACCCAAATTTTTACCCAATGTTGTTTTATTTACTAAAAAAAGGAGTGGATAAGTAACCCACCTCTATATTAGTGTATAATATTCAAATTATAATTGCTAACGTATCAATTATTATACCAAGACAAATATTAAGTATCTACTGAAAAGTTGAAAGCAACTCATGCCCCTGATTCCTCAACATTTAAGAATCAACTCTTTATAAACGGAGAATATTATCGCCAATCAAAGCAATCTTACTGTCGATATAAAGCTTTGAAACGGATATTTTCTGATTAATAATATATCAAATAGTTGATATCCCGGCAATGGTACTTTTTTTAATTTTATCCTCTAAGCTAAGGCATGTATCTTAGTTGAGAAGACTGACTAAAGACAAATACAATGAGGTGATAAATAAATTTGATTACTTCTGAATAATAATAGATTTCATCAATAGCTTCGCCTAAGAGGTATAAACCCGATCATAAATCCCTAATTAGTTCGTAAAGATGAACAGTCAATTACGATTTCTAACCTGATTTTAGTTTTTTAACGGGATAATGTCAGAATAATAAAGTAAACACCTGTCAATATGTCTGTATTTTATTAAATTTGCGGACTGAAATATAGTCAGCCAATGGAAAACATTATAAAAGACATAGATATCATCAGAGGTGACGAGGCTACAAGTTGTGACGTCAAGGTAACTGCGGAAGAAAATACCGGTAAAAAGAAGCGGCTTTACATAGAAAGCTATGGCTGTCAAATGAATTTTTCTGACAGTGAGATAGTGGCTTCGATTATGAAAGAAACTGGATTTGACACCACCTCCGATTACAATATTGCAGATGTGATTTTTTTAAACACCTGTTCTATCAGAGATAAAGCAGAACAGACGGTACGAAAAAGGCTAAGTCAGTTTAATCAGTTAAAAAATGCCAATCCTGAATTAATGATCGGGGTATTGGGCTGTATGGCCGAGCGGTTGAAGGAAAAACTTTTGGAGGAAGAAAAACTGGTAGACTTGGTAGTTGGTCCGGATGCCTACCGTGATCTTCCCAACCTTGTTGGCCAAGTTGAGGAGGGCAGCAAAGGAATAAATACGTTC
>Ga0307966_1003353_pt1 | contig 12079 bp, 9 predicted proteins | sample OrgLakmetagen646_FD_203141 | JGI IMG/M metagenome (GOLD analysis project Ga0307966, IMG submission 203141) | Saline water microbial communities from Organic Lake, Antarctica - #646 | ecosystem: Environmental > Aquatic > Non-marine Saline and Alkaline > Saline | place: Antarctica: Organic Lake... | reverse complement strand
AGGGAAGATCGAAGATGACGCGCGATTGAAATAACGCCCAATCGAGATCATGGAATCTCCGCGCTGCCACCGATCCCACATCTCAGACTTCTGTTTGTCCGCATAAAACGTCCGTTTGCGATACTTCATCATAAACACTCCATCTTTCCTAAAAGATTAAAGTGTTGCGACGACCTGTTGAAACCACAGGGCAAAACCGACCTTTGGCCGCAAGAACTGCTGTGCGATGGGCCAATGGCCGACACTCCTACCGTTAGGCGCCTCTACCTGGAACCACCGGGTATTGCGCCCGTCTGGTGACGTCAGTGGTTAACGATCATTACGGACATTTCCGCTTGATATAGGATCGATCCGGCGTTGGACGCGGCGCATTTTTACCGGCTCATGGCAGGTGCCGGCGTAAAAGACTTGCGGTCCATCCTGCAAAAGGACGGCGTCAGGGCACTAAGTCCTCCGGGTATCAGGACTTCGAGCGACGGGATTGCGGAACCTGCAAAAATGGCTGAGCAAAGCGTGGTCCTGCCCCTTCTCGGCCTTGGTATCTGCCGGGCACGCCGCCCCTTAGGCATGGCGCGACCTTATCGTCAGCGAGTAAATTCAATCTGCGACATGTCGAGGCGATCCGTCCGGGTGACAGAGCTGAGTTTATGGGCTGTAGGGGCAACGCGCCATGTAAGGATCTGGGATAGGTCGCGGCCCGTCACCGGATCCTTGGCACGGAAGGTAAAATAGTGTGCTTCGCGCTGCACCTGACCAGAAATTGACGTGCGCCCCGGCCCGTCCGGATTGCGCCAGAAGCCCGTCAGGCGCCCTGCCTCGCAACGACCACGGGGCCACCGATCTCAAGGCGCTTCCCCGGCACGGCGCATTGCCCATTGATGTCGAGGCGGCGTTTTGCAGCGTCGTAGGTGTTGCTCAGGCGGCAGCGCAGCGCCTCTTTCGCGGCGCCGGGCACCTGGCGCGCCCAGCCCGATCCAGTCCACACGCCAACCATACCCGCCAAGGGATCCGCGTGCACGGACTTAGCAAATGCCACGCAGAAGGCAAAGGCGATTGCACAGCCGATAAGGCTAAGTTTCATCTCGCGGCACTCCGATGCAGAGCATGGCGGGCAAGAGAACGAGGTCAGCCAGCAGTGCTGCCACAAGGCTGATGATTAGCAGCATCCCAAATAACTGGACGGGGAAGAAGATGCTGAACGCGGTCACCGCCAGCCCCGCCGCCAAAAGCAGCGTGGTCATCACCATCACCCCCCCAGCCGACGTCAACGCGGCGCGCGCCGCAGCGCCGGGCAGCGATCCAGACGCACGCGCATGACGAAATCGACTGAGAAAGTGAACAGTATCATCGACCGCGACACCAAACGCGATGGTCAGGGCCAACACGGCAGGCGGCGTCAATTGCCCGTCCGTCAGTAGGTGTAGCGCCGCGCCAGCCACAAGAACCGGCGCCATATTGGCCACAAGGAGCGCGGGCAGCAACCGGACCGAGCGAAACGCCGCCGCAACAAGGGCCGCGCCCAGCGCAGCGGCCAGCAGCAGACCCAGAGACAGCTGGTGGACCAGCGTCACGGATTCGTGACGCATGACCGCGGCAAGGCCGATCACACGCGCCGCCCCTGCCTCCAACGCCGCGCGCTCCATCAGGTCAAACGCGGCCAGTACAGCAGCGTTGCGCATCGGCTCAGGCATTGCCACGGCAAAGCGCAGTGTGCCGGCGAATGGATCGCGCAAGCGCTGCGTGACGGAGGCGGGCAACTGCGCCTGCATAACGGCGGGCGGCGCGGCACCGGGAGCGCCCAGCCAGCGCGCGATACCCAGTTCGGACAGGACGACGGCGCCGGGAACTGCGGCCGCGACCGCGCGGATCGCGGCGCTGAGGGCGGCCCAATCCGCGCCTTGTGGCATCTCGACCCACGCCTGAAAGACACCGCCGAATTTGGCTGCAATCTGGTCATTCGCAGGACCAAGCGCGCTGCCCGCAGGCAGATTCTGATAGAGGGGAAACCACGCCTTTGTCGTGGCAAACCCGGCCCCGGCAAGGGCCAGAACGACCAGCCCTATCATCAACGTTGCGCGCGGCGCGCGCAGGGCAAAGGTACCCGCAGTGACCGCGACCTTGCCCCAACCTGCGCCGACACTGCGCCGCGCCGGGGCCAGCGCAGCAGCAAGCACAGCAAAGCCCAGCAGTAAAATAACCAGCGTCAGGACCACGCCCAGTGCGCCCAGCACCGCAAACTCAAGCAGTGGGCCATTCGGCGCCGCCATGATCGCCGCAAAGGCCACCGCCGTGGTCGTGGCAGTCAGCACGCTGGCCGGGCCGATGATGCGCAGCGTATCCTCGATGCGGGCGCGCAGATTGCCCTCGGCCGCGGCCAGATGAACGGCCAGATGCAGCCCGTTGGCAACACCCAGCACCAGCATCAAAACCGGGATCACGTTATTGAGCACTGTGATCGGGTATCCTAGCCAGGCCGCCAGCCCCAGAGTTGCGGCAGCCCCTGCAAGGCCCGGCACCACAGCGATGATCGCCAGTCGGACATCACGAAGCAGCAAGAGCGCGGCCAGCACAGTCAGCGCAGCGCCGATCAGGTTCAGGCGCAGCAGATCAGCGGACAGCCCCTCGGCGATGGCGATGTTGACCACATCCTCGCCGGTAACGGTGGCGTGCAGGCCATGCCCTTCCAGCGATGCTGCGGCCTGCCGAAGGTCCGGCAGGACATCCACCAGCGGGCGGCCTGCAGTATTGACAGCGGCGACAATCAACAGCGACTGGCCCGCAACCAGTGCCGGTAATCCGCTGTTCAACTCTTGAAACGCGGCAAGGCGCGCAGTGATGTTGGCGCCCGCCAGCTCGCTTGGGAACACCGGCGCATCGGGGTAATTGGGATGATTTGGCGGAAATCGCAGCGCGAAGGGTGACGACACGGCGGCAACCCCCGGAACGAACTCCAGGTCAAGTGCCACGTTCCGCGCCATTGCAAACTGCTGTGGCCCCAGCGGCGCGTCCGCCTCGACAAGGATCGCTACATTGCTGATCAGGGTGTCATACTGCGCCTCAAAGTTCCGCTGGGCGCGGCTCAGATCGCTGTCTGACATGAACACACGGTTCATGTCATTGTCAAACCGCAGACCCGCGACAGGCGCAATGGCGAGGATTACCAGAACGATCAGGATCAGCGCAGAGGTCCAAGGCCGCAACAGCAGGCCCGTCACCAGCCTGTCCCAGAGGCGCGTCACCGGGTCGTGCTGGTCGCGGCAGGCCGGATCGCATGATCCTCAGCCCGGATCCGAATGGTCAGGACCGCCGCGTTGAGGATGCTGAAGACTACCGCCACCCACCAAAGACCCAAGACCAGCGGCGCTACCGCGACCTCAAGCACCACCAAAACGTAATTGGGATGTCGCATCCATCGGTAGGGTCCGCGTGCTACCAGCGGCGTGTCGGTTACGATGATCCTGGTCGTCCAGCGCCGCCCCAGCGTCGTCAGGATCCAGATGCGCAAACCCTGCAGCAGCGCAAACATAACGAGCCAGACCAGATGAACCGACTGGTCATATCCAAACGCGATGAGGGCAAAGATCCACGCCATATGCATGGCGACGATCAGCGGGTAATGCCCCGGCGCGACCTCACGCGCACCGTTTGCCAGAAGGTGCGCAGTATTGCGCCGGGCGATCACCAGTTCGGACAGGCGCTGCACGACCAGAAAGCTCAGGAATATCGCGGCGCCCACTGTTACGCCGCCCATCATGCTGCGGCCCCTACATAAAAGGGCAGGAATGCCGCCGAAAAGCCGGGGCCTAGCGCCGTCGCCATCATCTGGCCACTGGCCCCCGAGGCTAAAACCCGCTCCATCACAAAGAGGATTGTGGGCGCGGACATGTTGCCGGCATCGCGCAGAACCGCACGCTCGGCGTCCAGTGTGCCGCCGGGCAGGTCAAGCGCGCCCTCGATTGCCGTGACTACCTTGGCCCCGCCCGGATGGCACACGAACCGCACTATGTCAGTGCGCGACAGTCCCGAGCGCGCCAGCGCACCGTCTGTGGCGCTTGTCATATGTTCGGCCACGAACGCAGGGATGGAGCGGTCAAAAACGACCCCAAGCCCGACATCGTCAACGTCCCAGCCCATGATCTCAAGTGTATCGGGCCATGTCGTCTGAGTGCCTGCCCCCAGCGTGATCTGCCGGTCCTCAGGTACACTGCCACTAAGGCAGACAGCCGCAGCACCGTCACCAAAGAGGACAGTCGCGATAATATCGGCCTTTTGCAGGCGGTCGGAGCGAAACCACAACGTGCATGTCTCGACAACGACCAGCAGTACTTTGTCCTCAGGACTGGCAGCAGACAACGCCTGCGCCAGCGACAGCCCCGACACGCCCCCCGCGCAGCCAAGGCCAAAGAGCGGCACGCGGCGCACGTCACTGCGAAATGCCATATCCTGCATAGCGCGGGCCTCAAGCGTCGGAGTCGCGATCCCGGTGGACGACACGGTGACAATGCAATCCACTTGATCCGCGGTCCAGCCCGCCTGCGCCAGCGCCTTGTCCGCCACCTGCGTGAACAGCGCGCCTGCACCCGCCAGATACGCATCGTTGCGTGCGCTCCACCCATGATCGCCGTCGAACCATTCCATCGGGACGACGGAATGACGATGATCAATCCCGGCACTGGCGAAAGTCGACAACAGGCGCTCGAACTGCGGATATTTAGGCCCAAGCAACTGGTTCGCTTTGGCCTGCACGGCATCTTGGCTCAGCATATGAGGTGGCAACGCTGTCGCGATCCCGTGAAGATAGACAGTCAAAACTTGATACTCCTGCAGGTCAATAAGGCGGCTCGGCGCCTTATTGACAACAATTTATCATAGACCAGAGGCCACCCGATGCAAGCATATCCAGATGCGCGAAAGGCCACGATGTCGTGACTAAGCGGGAGGTTTCGACGTTTCAATTAAACGCTATCCCGGCGAGATGTAGATGTCACGAGGCAAGAGCCGCTTAGGGTAAAGCAGCTCTCGCGTATCTATGGCGGTATCGGACTTACCAGACGAGCCGTCCCAGCAATCATGCGCTACCGGGTCCAGTTAGGGTCGCTGCTGCCCATCTCCAAAGACAAAGTATTTGAAACTGGTCAATTGCTCCGCTCCCACGGGGCCGCGCGCGTGCATCTTGCCCGTGGCGATCCCGATTTCGGCACCCATGCCGAATTCACCACCATCCGAAAACTGCGTCGAGGCGTTGTGCATCACCACAGCCGAGTCCACAGCGGTCATAAATGGTCGCACCGCGGCGGCATCTTCGGCCACGATGGCATCGGTGTGCCCGGACGAATGGGCTTGCACGAAAGCTACCGCATCCTGCAACCCGTCCACTATCTTTACCGACATAATATTACTGAGATATTCGGTATCCCAATCCGCATCGGTTGCCGCGCTCATGTGCGGGATGATCGCCTGCGCCTCGGCGTCACCGCGCAATTCGCAATCGCCCAGCGCCGCGACCAGATCGGGCAGGAAGCGGGCTGCGATGCTGCGGTCGATCACAACGCATTCAGTGGCGCCGCAAATGCCAGTCCGGCGCATCTTGGCATTCTGAACGATCCCGACCGCCTTCTTTAGATCGGCGCTTTCATGCACATATGTGTGGTTGTTGCCATCCAGATGCAGCAGCGTCGGCACGCGTGCCTCTTTTTGCACGAGCGATACCAGCCCACGGCCCCCGCGCGGAATGACCAGATCGACGGTATCAGTGGCGTGCAGCAGCAGCTTGACGGCCTCCCGGTCGCGCGTGTCGACCAGCTGAACTGTATCCTCGGACAAGCCGGCATTGCGCAAACCTTCCGCCAGACAGGCAACGATCACGCGCGAGGAATCCAGGCTCTCGGATCCGCCACGCAAAATGACGGCATTGCCAGATTTCACGCAGAGCGCACCCGCGTCCGAGCCCACATTGGGGCGGGATTCGTAGATCATGCCAATAACGCCGATGGGCACAGAGACACGCTCTATCTTGAGACCATTGGGCCGCTCAAACGTGGCGAGGACGCGCCCTAGCGGATCGTTCTGAGCGGCGATCGCATCAACGGCATCGGCCATATCCGCGATGCGGGCCTCGGTGAGGGTCAGCCGGTCAATGAACGCCGCGTCCTTATCGCTGCCTTTGATACTGTCCAAGTCCTGCGCGTTCGCTGCCATAATATCGGCGGCGTGGGCGCGTAGCGCCTTGGCCGCGCCGGTCAGCGCCGCATTACGCTGCTCGGCAGTAGCCATAGCCAGATCGCGCGCGGCGGCCTTGGCCCGCTGGCCCAGTTCCGCAACTATGGCTGCAACATCGGTTTGCGGCTTTGCTGTCTCTGCGCTCGTCTCATTCATGTTCAGTCAACTCCTCATTGCAGCGTCAAATGACGCCGCGTTGCTCACAAATACGGCCTGCGCCATGTTGTCTTAACGGCCCTGCCCCGCCGGCGTTCCCGCTGCATCGCTCAGGGACCGCTGTAGCGCTTGCGCAGCGCCTTGGGAGGCTCTTCTCCAGCGGTCGAGCAACGCTGCAATGCAGCGACGTATTTGCATTCCGGTCACGGGTGCATGCTATAAACCACCGAATCAATTTGAGTATGAGTGCTACAGTCCGGCGCCGTTTGGCGCAAACTGTTAGTCTTTTCTCATTATAAATCAGTATTTTATCGGAGATTTCCATGCCGAAGAAGAAGAAAATCGTAGTCAAGATCGGGTCCAGTCTGCTGGCGAACAGCGATAGATTGACGTTGCGATACGCCTTTATCAACGGGCTGATGAGCGATCTCGCGCAACTGCAACAGGACGGGTACGACATCATTCTGACGTCGTCTGGATCGGTCGCCCTAGGGCTAAATTTGATTGGAAAACGCCCCGAGGATGCCGGCATCATGGACAAGCAAGCCGCCGCTGCATGCGGGCAGCCACTGCTGATGAACGCCTACCGCCAAGTCGCGTCCGAACATGGCATGGACGTGGCCCAGATGTTGGTAACCGTCGGCGACATGGAGGAGCGGCGCCGCTTTCTTAACATCAAGAACACGATGCTACGCCTCTTCGAGAGCGATATCCTGCCCATCATCAACGAAAACGACTCGGTTGCGACGCATGACCTGCGCGTGGGCGACAATGACCGCCTCTCCGCCAAAGTCGCGCAGATGGTCGAGGCCGATCTGCTGATCATCCTGACCAGCGTCGAGGGGCTGTATGACCGCGATCCGTCGGATCCAGGCGCCAAGTTCATCTCGGAGATCGAAGACGTCAGTGCGCATCTGGAATCGACGACAGGCATCAGCGCCTTGGGTAGCGGTGGGATGCTGACCAAGATGCAGGCCGCGAACATGGCCCAGAACGCGGGCGTCGAGACGATCATCGCCGACGGCATCATCGAGCGGCCCGTGTCGTCTGTGCTGAAGGACGAGCGGCGCTATACCCGTTGCCTCGTCACTGGCGAGACTGCGTCGCCGCTGAAAGTGTGGCTCAGCAACCGCTTGCAAGTGTCCGGAACGCTGGTGGTCCCCAATGCGGTGGCGGCGGCGGTCATCGCGGGCGAATGCGGCATCGGGCGCGCCGACGTGATATCGATACAGGGCGATTTCACCAAGGGCGACGTCCTGCATGTCTATGATGAAGGCGGGACAGAGATTGCGCGTGGCCTGACCAACTTCTCGTCAGAAGAGACGATGCTGATGGCGCGCCATATCGACATGCCCGTCGAGGACGTGATCGGCTACAAGACTAAAAGCGATATTGTCGCCGCAGAAAACATGCTGGTGCTGGAGGAAAACCACCTGCCGCTGGACGCGCCCGAACAGGACCAGAAAGTCGTTATTCAGATTTAGCATCATGGGCAATATCCGAGAAACATTTGGATCGGCGCAAGAGGGACGCGGCACCATGGGTGCTGCGTCCTTTTTCGTTAGGCCCCTGCGACGATGCGGCAGAAGGCCATGCCAGTATCTGGATCGGAAATTTTCCGGAAAATTGCATTCTCGGGGAAACAACTGATTGGATGGTCGTTGCATAAAAAATGCAAATTATTGATATAACTATATAATATAAACCAGCAGCATCATTGCCGATAGCGGTGAGACGGAGTGGGACGATACCGGCAAGATCAACGACCGCATCGGACACCGTGAACGCGCCAATCCTCGACGCCGGAGGCTTTCTGGGCCTCGGCCTGCGTGACGTGGCCGTCCCGATGGACGAGAACAAGATCGCATCGACCACGTAAGAAGCGCTGGAGCAGCTGACCGACGGCGCGGCATGGAACGATGCATCAGTGCGGGAAATCCCGCCCTGCGGTGCACTGCTCTGCCGTAGAGCGCGACAGTTATGCAGAAGCCGATGTGAATAGCGTTCGCCAGATGACGAGCGACGATCTTGAAGCCATATATGTCTCTGGCGCAGGCGTCGAAACAGTCAACGAAATTGACTCGACGGTCGATTGGCGACGATAGCAACGTCGATCAAGTTGTCATCAATGTCCGCAGTTTCCTTGGGCGCCACGCTTGCGGGATCCAGTGTGAACACGCTCAAATCGGCCCAGCGCAGACTGCCAAACACTAGCGCGCTAGCGGCCACACCGGACTGTAACTGTAGCTTGACCGTTTGCGGCAAGGTCGCTGTGGTCGAGATGGGCGCGGCTCCGGTGAAAACCTAAGTCCGCTGCATTTCCAGATCTACGGCCGCCTAACTGCACCATGATTGTTTCCCCGATTTGTGCCGAACAGCTGCCAATGCACTGTTCAAGCCAACTGCGCGCGGCCGACTGCGGCGATCAGCGCGTCGAGGCGGGTTATCATATCCCGCAAATCGCACAGCAGCCAGCAGGCCGATTCCGTGCCGTTCGCGGCACCCGTGCGGTCGATCAGATCATCTATGACCGATGCATCAGCACCTAATTCGGGAAAGCCGAGCGTCGCCGCCGTGCCTGCAATCTTGTGTGAAATGCGGCCAATTTCGTCCAGTGCAGGCGCTACGGATGGGCCATCCGCCAACTCGGCCCGCAACGAGATCAGTCTGTCCTGCCGCACGCGCAGCTCCTCGACAAAGCGGCTACGGACGCGTGCCATCCCCGGCGACATTGCAGATGGCGCGCCCGTTTTCATCAAAAACCAAACAGGAATTTGAAGGCATTTCCGGATGCTGGCTCGGGCTTTCTGGCGCGCGGTGCCTTGGCCGCAGCCTCGGCGCTGGACAGCGCCAACACCAGCGCGCCGGCAAGCCCCCGCGCCGACTTCATCTGCAGCGACACAGCCTCCCCGACGACGGGGGTTAGCGTCATGGGACGCCCATCGCAAAAATGGAAATCCATCGCTGCGACCGTCTCGTGCAGATGCACCTCAAAATTGGCCGCGTCGAACGTAGCGCCATCGGTCAGAACGCAGACAAACTTACCTCCCCCCGCATGTGCCACGAAAAATCCACCCGGTTTCAACGCATCTGAAATCGCCTCGGCGAAATCAGCAAGCGCAGCATGATACTCGAACACGCTGCTGGCGCCGAACACCCGCTCCAGATCCGGCACGGCGATGCCGAAGGTACGCATCCCGATCAGCGACACACGCGACATCAGCAGCAGGTAATTCTCAAGCGCGAGGTATTCGATGAACCCATCCAGATCTACAAAGGCAAGACGCGCCTCCAGATCGGCCTGTGTCAGTGTCGCGGCGGCGGCGCGCATCACAGCGACGGGATTGCGGTCCTCCAGCTGGCGGCGCTGTTCCACACGCTCAGCGACACCCTTGAGACGGGCGTGAACCTCGGCGATCTCGAATGGCTTGGTGATGTAGTCGGTGGCACCCGCAGTAAAAGCATTGTCGATATAATGGCGGTCCGACATGGCCGTAATCATCAGAATGGGCGACGTAGTGTGGCTCGGCATCTTGCGAACGGCGGAGGTCAACTCGACCCCGTCCATGCCCGGCATCTGAATGTCGAACAAGAAGCAGTCGAAGGGCACAGTCGCGGAGGCAATTGCATCGAGCGCTTCATAAGCCGACTCGCACATGGTGAGATTGTTGTACCCCGCAATGCGCAGCACCTCAGTCAGAAGTTCGAGGATGATGGGGTCGTCATCTACAACGAGGATCTTCATGGTGCAGTCTCCAGCTTGACAGCGCTTATCGTGCATCCGGGTAAACTTACCGATCATGCATGAGGTATACGTGAAGGACGAACCGGGCAAGAATAAGGACAATACCCAAGGTTTTCGTTATTTATTCGCGTCTGCGAAGGTCTCTCCAAGCGACTGTTTGCGAATGCTTTATACTTCTATCGCGCAAATTATGACTTTATGCCACTAAATGCAGCCATGATCGCGCCACAATTCGGCGCCCGCGCGTCATGTCTCGACGCGCAGGTTGGGTAGATCAACCAGATCGTCTTGTGAACCCAGCGCCTCCTCCACCACCTCGGCAGGGGCGAGGGGCAGCTCAACGTAGAAGGTCGTACCAGGCCCAACATTCGCGTAGTAATCCAGCACACCGTTGTGCGCATCGACAATACGCCGCGAAATGTTCATGCCTAGGCCCGGACCACCGATCTTGCGACGGTCGGACGAATCCAGCTGACTGAACTCATCGAACACCTTGTTGCGATGCTCTTCGGACAGGCCGATGCCGCTATCAATAACTTCGATGCGAAGACAATCATTTACCACCGTCGCACGCACCACCACAGTATCGCCCGAATGGGAAAATTTAGCCGCGTTCGACAACATATTGGAAAGCACCTGCTCCAACCGGACCTCATCGGCGCGCACGAGCAGCGTTTGGGGGGCCGATACAAGTACCAGATGCACGTGGAACCTATCGGCAAAAGGACGGTTCAACGCGATGATTTGCTCCAAAAAAAGCCGGATATGAACCATCTCGAAATGAAAGCTCATCCTGCCAGAATCCAACTTTTGCAGATCCAGCAGGTCGTTTATCAATAAATGCAGCCGCGCCGTGTTGCGCTGTGCTATCTCTACCGCCTTTTCCATGCGCTCAGGCACGACGCCATAGGCACCTAGCGCCATCAGGTCGAGCGATCCCTTGATCGAGGTCAGCGGCGTGCGCAACTCATGGTTGACCATCGCCAGAAACTCGGACTTGGCGGCGTAGGCGGCCTTGGTCTTGTCTTCTTTGTGCCGGATATTGTCCTTCTGCTGCAACGTCTTCCTGTAGAGCGCGGTCGATACCCGTGCGGAATCGGCGATAAAGAACATGACGAAGAGGCTGGTGAAAAACTGCACCCACAGATCTGACGACAGCGGCGCTGCGGTTGCAACGATGTCATAGACTGGGATAAAAACGAACGAGAAAAAGTAGATCGCCAGCCGTAAATACAGTATGAACGGCAACTGGTAATTATTTATTGTCGCAAAAATCGCCGCTGCAAGCAAGAAGAAGAGCGACATAAAATGCGTCGTGTGCCCCTGCAGAATCGCAATCGAAATGGCAAACCCGGCGATGTTCAGCGCGCTCAGGACCGTGCCTACCACGAGCAACCTCATGCAGATGCGCCTGTCCCTGACACTGCGCTTCTTGAGGCGCAGGATCTTGCGAAAGGTGACGTAGTCGAAAATCTCAGAGATGATCAGAACAGCCAGCGAAAGCACCGCCAAGATCCAGCTATAATAGAACGCCGCCAGCAAGTAGGCGACTGTGTAGATCAAAATGCGCTGCCAGAACAACCCGACACCCAAGCGTGCGTAATCCGTCAGTTGCGAGTTCAACAGAAAAAAGTTTTGAGAGCTTCTGAAGTTCATCTGTAAAATGATTTGAGTTCCACGAGTCACCCGAGATTAAACCTTGGGTTGTAGGGTGCTTTTTTGCATTAGCTTCATTAATATCGGATAGTACGCGCAACGCGATAACAATGACGATATAAATATAAGCCATATTAAACACTTATATATCATCAAGACAACAGAATTATGACCTGACTATACAACCAATGATTTAGTGGCAGGAGGCACATCAAAATGAGTGGCCCGCACGGGGATACTCAAGTGGCGACAAGACGGCTTCAACGCCGTAGAGATATCCCCCGACATACGTCCGCAATCCAA
>Ga0307966_1003352_pt1 | contig 12080 bp, 8 predicted proteins | sample OrgLakmetagen646_FD_203141 | JGI IMG/M metagenome (GOLD analysis project Ga0307966, IMG submission 203141) | Saline water microbial communities from Organic Lake, Antarctica - #646 | ecosystem: Environmental > Aquatic > Non-marine Saline and Alkaline > Saline | place: Antarctica: Organic Lake... | reverse complement strand
CCGTGATCACGATGTGCCCGCACGTGTCCGCAAGCGGATCATCGCCAAAGCCAAAGCCGCAGGCTTCAAAGAAGCACAGCTGCAACCACTCGAAGTTTTTACGCCTCTCGATGCACTCGATATCCAGCAGCTCTTCGGTGAGTCGCTACCCGTCGGCCTAAGCGTCGACGGGTAGCGTGGAACCGTATTTTCCGAGCGGCATCTCAGCGCTTGCAGGGGATGCGGTGCGGGGACGCACACGCGCTACCAGCACCGCCCTTGAAAACGCATGTTTACCTTGAAAAAACCTCGCGTCCTGCCTAGATATGGGAAAAGAATGAATTTTTACAACCGCTACGCTAGAGGGGGGAGTTTTGGGAGGAAAGAAAATGCTGGATCAGAGTTCATCTCCCCTTCCTCGCCCGCAGGGCTCTCTAGCGCAGCGGTTGTGAACAAAAAAAAGGAATTAAAGGAGGGGAAAGCACTTGCCGGATTCGGTCTCACCGGGCACTCTGGAATCCATATCCAGTCGGAGCAGGACAACCCGATAACCTGCCCGTAAAACTCTAAAAATCACTAGGACTTCTAACTCGTCAGGCGGGTTGCCTGTCCTCTACGTTCGCCAAAAGGGAGATTTCAATCTCTTCAAACAGCTTGACGCTTCAATGAATTTAAGCGAAAATAGGACATATGAATAATAATAGTACAGATTTCTTATATGCTACACCGTCTTTTCTGGCTGGTGCTGCGACAGTTTTTGCTGTTTCTGGTTGTTCATCCACGTTCAATCGATCTACATCTGAAACAGAGGCAGATTCAAGGGCTATTTATTCAGATTGGTCTTTAGTTGGCCAAGATATCGCTAGATCTACATCCACACTAGAGAGAAAAAATCTTGAGTCAAAAAAAGGCAAATGAACTGACTCAGTCAGAAATAGAAACAAAGTTAGCAGAAGCTGATCCAGAGCTAATTAGAGGACTCAACAAAAGAGAGCGTGAGCGCCTCAGCAAAGCCTTGAATTCAGTCGAAAGCTCCATTGCTCTACACATGCGGAGCGAGGTTCATCATTCTGGTCCTATCCCTGATCCAGAGACTTTAGAGCGATACGATTCTATCATTCCGAACGGTGCAGAGCGGATAATGATCATGGCAGAAGAGCAATCAAAGCATAGAAGATCACTTGAAGCCCGAGTAGTGAATGAGCAAACTGAATCTAGCAAGAGGGGGCAAATCTTTGCTGCTATATTGGCGGCGTTTCTAATCGCAGCAGGAACGTGGGCATTTGCAACAGACCATGACGAAGTTTCGGGAACTATTTTTGGGGTTACTGTTGTCGGCCTGGTAACAGTCTTTGTCGTTGGAAAGAAACAGGAGAAGAAAAGTCTCCAGTCTAAGTCCAGTTAGCTGGTACGAACTAGGCAGGATAGGACAATTCCGTTCGTCCCTCACTCCATGCCTACCTTTGACGATCAGGGAAAAATAAAAATTGTCAGTCGTCTAAAAATAGCCATAAACACACTATTATGAGTTTAGCTGAATTAGAAAAAGAAGTTGAAAGCTTGGACTCGTCTGATTTTGAGGCGTTTACAAGATGGCTGGATAACTATTCCGCCATGCGCTGGGACGCACAATTCGAGCAAGATGTGGCCGAAGGAAAACTCGATAAGCTAGGAAAGAAAGAGTAGAAGGTATCGTCTGGATGTGGATCGGAAGCCATGCCGAATACGATCGGTTACTAAAATGAAGCCAGAACCAATCGGAGCAGGTCAACCCGAGTTCACAAAAAAAACGGGATGAGGGAAAGGGCATCGATTTACTGCGAGACACTGAATGAATAGTGTCCACTCAGGGCTTTCATCCGGACGGTATCCATTGATTGCCTTGGTAAAACTTTGATGCCTTCGACCTGATTGATGGCTTTGCCGCCCTCGGTGACGGTCGCGCCTTGGGCTGCTGGCAGTTCAATAATGGCAATCGTATTTGGCGGGATCACAATCTCATGTTCTGTGCCGGTTGAATTGCTGGACCAGTTGGAAACAATCGTCCCGCGGATAGACTCGTGTGAGCACTTGACCCATTCCAAATCAGAAACGACCTGCGGGCGGATGGCGATACGGTCAAAGCCAATCGCATCCTCGGCCGCCTGAATGCCGGCCAGCCAGCGGAAGAACCAGGCCGAGACGGAGCCAAACATGGGGTGGTTGTTGGAGAAATTACCCTCACTGCCTTCCCAGTTCTCCCATAGTGTGGTGGCGTCGTTAGCCAGCATCCAGCCCCAGGAAGGGAAGGTCTTGCGGGTGGCGAGGGCGTAAGCGAGGTCAGCCCGTCCCCGTTTGGAGAGTTGTTCCAAGAGGATTCGCGTCCCATAGATACCCGTTGTGAGGCGGGGGCCATCATCGGGTGCAGTCAGGTTGTCAACCAGCCGATCAAAGATAAGTTCCTGGGTGCGCGGCGCGGTATCTCCAAATCCGAGTGCGAAAGTTTGTGTGGATTGCCTGCCATCGGCAATTATTCCGGTTTCGGGGTCAAGAAACGCTTTCCTCCAGGCAGCCGAGGATTCATTGGCATAGCTAAGCGCTTGTGTAGCATCGTCATCCCAGCCAATAGCCTGCGCCAGTCGTGCGATCCGGTGGGCGGAATCAATAAACATGGGTGTAGTCAGGGCAGGTCCTGCCGCTTTTCCACCGAGTGCTTCGTGGTCTCCGAGTCCGGTGACCACCAATCCTTCTTTGCGTCGATTCGCTTCGGCATCCAGCCATCGAATCGCGGCAGGCAAATTCGCTTCGACGAGGCGATCAGCCCCGTAGTGTTGATGCAGCTGTTCAAGGAGCAGCGGGTGGACCATCGCCCAGCCGACGCCGCAGTAATCGACGCCAACGAAGGGGGCGGTATCCGTCAAGCGGCCATCCGGCAGGGCCGCATCGGTCCAGTCGCGCACCGTCTTGGCGTAGAACCCTGCCATGTCGAAATTCATGAGAAAAGCGTCGCTGGTGGCGACAATATCGCCGCCGTAAGCAAAGCGTTCACGATGAGGGCAGTCTGATTGCACGCTGACGACGTTGGTGAGAAAGGTGTTTCGAGTGACCTTTTGAATTTGGTTCAACAGCTCATTGGAGGAGGCGAAGTGGCCTATCGTTTGCAGGTCGGAGCGCATGGGGAAGCCGCGAAAGTCCTTTCGCTCGGGTGCGCCCGGCAGGCCGGTGATTTCCATGTAGCGGAAGCCGTGGAAGGTGAAGTCGGGGCGGTAGCGCTCGTTGCCGCTTCCGCTCGCGATGTAAATATCCTCCTGCCAAGCGATTTCAGGAGCACCGGGGCCGCCCACGGATTGCATGGTGCCGTCTTCCAGTTCGACCATACCTTTAATTTGTCCGCACACCGTGCTGAGTGGATTGAGTGAACCGTTCGGATGAAGCAATTCGCCGAAGCGAAAAGTAAGCTTTGTGCCTTCGGGGACATCCAGGTCAATTTCCGGCAGGCCGGTGAAGTTGATCCCGAAATCGACAATATAGACATCCTCGGCAGGCATGGTGATTTCTTTGGCCTTAATTGCTGCGCTGAGACGGACGGGTGGTGCGATCAATGGCTGAAGCGGCTCAAGGGGAAAATCCCGGACCCGGACCGCCCGCCACCCTGATTCGTCATACTCGGGCATGTTCCAGCCCGGTAGCGATAGACGTGCATCACGGACCTCGCCCAGGTAAATACTGTTTTTCAGGGTGGGGCCTTCCGTAGTGGTCCACCCCGGTCCGGTTGTGATCGTGGTCCGGGTGCCGTCGGTGTATTCGACCATCAGGTGAGCAATGGCCCGGGGCCGGCCGACGGGCAGGGCTTCCCGTAGATTACGACGCCCCCACATACGCAAAGGCAGGGGATTATACCAACCATTTCCCAGTTCGATGCCCAGACAGTTGGCACCTTCTTTTAGTTGGGACGTCACATCCAGTGTGCGATAGAGGATGCGTTTCTCAAAATTCGTCCATTGTGGGTCAAAAACATGATCGACCAGCCGCTCCCCATTCAGACTGGGGTAGCCGAGTCCGAGCCCTGCCATGTGCAGACGTGCGCGTGCCACTGGTTTGGATAAGCTGAATTCCTCGCGCAGCAGGGGAGCTGGGTCCTCGTTATAAAAGTCCTCGTCCTTGGTGGGGTTCTCTTTGCCGTCGTCAACCCATTGAGCCCCGCCCCAATCGGCTGGATTCAAAAGCGCAACTTCCCAGAATGCAGGCTCACTCCATTCCGATGGCGCATCGTCCTGGTTCCAGGAGCGGACTTTCCAATAGCACTGTTGTCCAGCCATCAGAGGCTTGCCGGCGTAGAGCACCTTGGGCGAGCGCTTGGCAGCTTGTTTACCCGAATCCCAGAGGTCACCTTTGTTCTGATCGAGGACTTCTCGACTGCTTGCGACCAAAATCTGCCAGGCACCTTGTAGCTGGCCCCGCACTGACTCCTCGGCATCCAGGCGCCAAGTCAGTTCCGGAGTGGCCGGTGTCGCCAGCGGGTTGACGATACCTTCGCAGCGCAGATCGGCAGGAGTCACTTTTGCCGACAAGAGCAGCGGCAGGAATATAAGGGCACAAATTATCGGGTATTTGCAGGATTTTAGGACTAGAGTCATTGCGAATGAGTTCGTTTGAGATGGTTTTTATAACAAGTTTAATCTTGAAAGTGTAGTGTGTTCAAAGCCGGAACAACTCTCAAACATATTTGGGGCAATTTTTTTAAGTCAAAACCGTGAATTTGTTTCTTCTTATCTTGCGCATGTTTTAGCGGAGGGTTTACTGCACAGACATGCGTATATTAATAACCTTCTCCGCTGTGTTTTGTGCACTCTTTTCATTCACCTCCTGCACCTCCTCGTCGACTTCGGTTGTTGGGGATGGCTCACTGCCGGTCCCTGAGCGTGGTTTCGTCAGCTCACAACCGGCCGGAAATTGGGAAGAAGGCCTAATCACTGGTAACGGCACGCTCGGGCTCAATGCCCTTAGCCGTCCTAATGACGAGCGCATCATCTTCAACCACGAGGAACTCTTCATGCCGATGGGCGCACCTTTCGTCCCGAAGGATCAGTCCGCCGACCTCCCCAAAATTCGCCAACTCATCGCCGAGGGCAAATACAAGGAAGCTGAAGCCCTGCAGTTTGAGAACTCCGGGCAGAAAGGCTTTATGTATCCTGACTTTTATGTGCCGGCCTTTGATCTAGTGATCAACCGGGAAGCACAGGGTAAGGTGCGCAATTATTCCCGCACGGTCGATTTCAGCACGGCCGAGGCAACCGTGCAGTGGACGGACGATGCCGGCACCTTCCAGCGTCAGGTCTTCGCCTCCCGCGAGGACGGTGTCGCGGTGATCCGTATCCGGGGTAGCAAGCCCGGCTCCGTATCCTGTGACCTTAAGTTGGATGCACGCGAGAAAGTTGAGGAATTCAATAAGGATACGGATATCGGAAAGAAGTCGGATGAATCCTTCAAGGAGCATTTCGGCGATATCAAGAGTGCCTCCTCAAAAGACTCGCTTTCCTTTAGTGCACGTTTCCTGAAGGCTTATCCGAATAGCATCAAGTCCCTCAACGGGCTTGCGCGCGTGGTTGCGGTTGGAGGCGAAAAAATCCCGAATGCAGACGGCTCACTGACTGTCAAAGGTGCCGACGAAATTCTGATTCTTGCCGACATACGCCTGCCACGTGAGAAGGGCGTCACGCAGTTTGATGAACTGGCTGAAGAGCTTGCCGCAGTTCCCGCCGATTATGATAAACTACTCAAGCGTCATGCCAAGATTCACGGCGAGCTCTTCAAACGCGTAAAACTCGATATTGGTGGTAGCCCTGAAGACCACATGAAGACCACCGAAGAACTGCTGGAGATCTCGACCTGGCAAAATATCAACAAGGCCTTGATTGAGAAGCAATTCGACGCGGGCCGCTACAACATCCTTTGCGCTACTGGCAAATTGCCACCGAATCTGCAAGGTATCTGGGGTGGCACCTACGTGCCGAACTGGGCCAGTGATTATACCCACAACGGCAATGTGCCCTCAGCGATCGCCGCCAACTTGCCCGGCAATATGCCGGAGCTGACGCTCGCCTATACCAGCTATATCGAGTCGTTGATCCCTGACATGGAGCTCAACGCCAAGCACTTTTTCGGCGCCCGAGGCATCGTCCTGCCGTCCCGCTCCAGCACCAACGGCTACAATAATGCACTGAACCCGAACTTTGCCGGTGGCATGTGGGTCGCCGGTGCCGGCAAGGCCGCTCATTTCTTCTACGACTACTATCTCTACACAGGCGACGAGGACTTCCTCGCCGAACACGCCATCCCATATATGGAGAAGGTCGCGCTGTTTTTTGAGGACTTCCTCTACGAGGGGCCCGACGGCAAGTGGATCTTCTCGCCTACCCAGTCGCCGGAGAACTGGCCCGAAGGCAGTAAGTCCCAGGCCACCTTCAACGCCACCATGGACATTGCGGTTGCCAAGGAGGTGCTGAACAACTTAATCGAGGGCTCCCGCATCCTCGGCGTGAACGAAGATAAGATTCCGGCATGGGAAAGCATGCTCGCCAAGATGCCCCCCTACATGCTCAACGAAGACGGCATCATTAAGGAGTGGCTCACGCCCAAATTGGGCAACAACGACAAACACCGCCACTCGTCGCAGCTTTACCCGCTCTACTACGTGATGCCGGACGAGATTGAGGCCGACCCGAAACTGAAGGAAGGTTTCCGGAAGAGCGTGGAGTTCAAACTCGCTGAACACTGGAAGGATCCGGAGGACCGCGGTTTTATGTCCTTCGGCCTCGTCCAGCTCGGCCAAGTCGTCTCCACCCTGGGTGACGGCGAACTCTCCTACCTCTGCCTGCGCCACTTGGTGAACCGTTTCTGGCTCAACAATTTGGCATCGATGCACAACCACCGCCACCTGTTCAATATGGACATCAGTGGTGGCCAGCCTGCATTGATCATTCAGATGCTAGTCGGCTCAAAACTGGGTGAGATCAGACTACTTCCCGCGCTGCCAGCGCAATGGCCCGAAGGCTCCATCGAGGGCGTGCTCGCTCGCGGTGCCATCGAGATCGAACGCTTGGAGTGGAACCCGGAGGAAGTTGAGCTGTCCTTACGTTCGAAGAGCGAACAGTCTGTTAATCTAAAACTCGGCGATTCATCGAAGCAGGTAGCTTTGCCTGCCGGTAAGACGGTGAGCCTTCGACTCAAGCGTTAAGTATGGACTCGAACCCTCCCAGTATTTTTAATGACGTGCTTGGGCCCGTCATGCGGGGCCCGAGTAGTTCCCATTCAGCCGCCGCCAATCGTATCGGCCGTCTCGCCCGCGATTTGGTCGCCGACCCGATTCGGAAGGTGCTCGTCCGCTACGATCCGAATGGATCACTGGTGACGACGCATAAGGACCAGGGCACCGACCTTGGACTTTACAGCGGCCTCCTCGGTTGGACACCGGAGGATTCCCGCATCCCCGGATACGCCGCTGGTCTCGAAGAGGCGGGCATCGAAGTTGATGTGCGCTATGAGGCTTACGATGCCCCACACCCTAATTTTTATCGCCTCGAACTGACCGATACGAACGGGCAACTGTTTCGCTTGGACGCCGTTTCGACGGGCGGGGGGATGATTGAGCTACGGGCCGTCGATGGCATTGAGCTGCAGTCTGCCGGTGATTTCCATCACACTCTGGCTTGGTTCGACGCTGAGCCTGAAGGCGATTTTCAGGCCGAGTTTGAAGCCTTTGCCGAAGGCGTGAGCTGGCATGCATCCACTGGGGAAGAAGGCCTCCTGAATATTTACAGTCGTGAGCCGCTGGCGCCAACTCAGCTAGAAAAACTCAGCCAACATCCGGGGTGCCGTCAGGTGCGTCAGTTGCAGGCGGTCCTTCCGGTGTTATCGCAGCGCGATCTAAAGGTCAGGTTTCAGCGTGCCGGTGAGATGCTTCAGCAGTCGGACCTGGTGGATCAACCGCTCGGGCTTTGTGCGCTGCGCTATGAGTGCGAGCGCTCCGGATTTTCCGAGGAAGCACTTGTGGCAATGATGGACGATTTGGTCACTATCATGGAAGCCGCGATTGTTACAGGTCTGGCGGGAACGGATTATGCCGACCGTGTTTTGCCCTCACAATCGCCCGGATTTCAGCGCGCCGAAGACGCGGGTAAACTCGTGCCCGCCGATATCAATAACCGGATTATTCGCTACGTCAGCGCCATCATGGAGGTAAAATCTTCCCTGGGGGTGATTGTGGCGGCCCCGACAGCCGGGTCCTGTGGCGCCATGCCCGGAGCGGTTCTGGCGGTGGCCCATGCCATGGGTAAGGATCGCGGTGAGATTCGTCAGGCCTTGTTTGCAGCGGGTCTCATCGGTGTATTCATCGCCCGCGACGCCACCTTTGCGGCTGAAGAGGGTGGTTGTATGGCGGAAACTGGTTCGGGGGCCTCCATGGCAGCAGCCGCCATTGTGCAACTGGCCGGAGGCACGCAGGCCCAACAGTTGGCCGCAGCCTCGATGGCCCTGCAGAACAGTTTTGGCCTGATCTGCGATCCAGTCGCCAACCGGGTGGAAGCCCCATGTCTGGGGAAGAACATCATGGCCGCCACCAATGCGCTTTCCTGCGCCAACATGGCGCTGGCAGGTTACGATCCCTTGATCCCTATGGACGAGGTGGTTTGTTCCATGAACGAAGTGGCCCATCAAATGCCGCGCGAGCTACGTTGCACCAATCTCGGTGGCCTGGCGATCACACCAACATCAAAGAAGATCGCAGAACGGCTGAATTCCGGATCTGGCTGTGGTAGTCGAAAATGTGCCTGTTGAATTTATTCTGAAGTCAGAAAACAGAAAACAGAGGGCAGAAGCTTATAATTCTAGAGTCACACTAATAAACGCAAATAGCTCAAATTATGAAGACATCACACAAGCAAAGCGGAACCTCTTTACCGGGGCTTTTGAGCTCCTCTATTAGTCGACGTCGTTTTATTTCGGCAACGGCTGCCGCTTCGCTCTTTCAAATTGTGCCCCGTCATGTGATCGGTGGAACCACACAAAGGCCGCCCAGTGAAAAACTCAATATTGCCATCGTCGGGTTGGGTGTGATGGGCCAGCTTAATCTGAAGGCCTGCAGCGGGGAGAATATCGTCGCCCTCTGTGACGTGGACCACAAATTTGCGGCCGCATCCTTTAAGGCCTTTCCTGAAGCCGCCGTTTACAAGGATTACCGCGTCATGCTGGAAAAGCAGAAGGACATCGACGCGGTGTTGATCGCCACACCGGATCACACTCACGCCGTGATCGCTCAGGCCACCATGCAGTCCGGTAAACATATTTTCTGCCAGAAACCGTTGACCCATGATGTTCATGAGGCACGGGTCCTGGCCAGAATCGCCAAGGAAACGGGCGTGGTCTCGCAAATGGGAATCCAGGGACATTCACAGGAAGGCCTGCGCCTGATTTGCGAATGGATCTGGGATGGTGCCATTGGCACGGTGCACGAGGTGGATGCCTATTGTAGCCTGTCCTATGCGCCAGCTGGGCATGCCTGGTGGAGTTCCCCCCTAACTGAACGGCCCGCTGAGGGCTTGCCCGTGCCATCGACTCTCGACTGGGATCTGTGGATTGGACCAGCTGCCATGCGCCCCTACCATACCACTTATCACCCTTCGACCTGGCGTTGCTGGTGGGATTTTGGCTGCGGCATGATGGGCGACCGGGGTGCTCATACCTTGGATCCAGTCTATTCCGCGCTCAAACTCACCGCTCCCACATCCGTCGAAGCGTCTGGAGTTGTGGGCGGAAATGACGAAGTGCATCCGGACCGTGCGGTCGTGACTTATCACTTTCCTGCCAGAGAAGGGTTTCCTCCCTTGAAACTAAACTGGTATGAGGGACAAGAAGCACCGCGCCCGAAAGAACTGGAGGAAGATCGAGGCATGTATAGCGGTGGTGGCGCTGTCTTTAAAGGAGACAAGGGAGCTATCATCTGCGGCGTCTATGGCAATAACCCGCGGCTTATACCTAGGTCTGCCATGAAGGCCTACGAGCGCCCGGAAAAGACCCTGCTGCGCATCAAAGGCAGCCATGAGAACAACTGGATCGAAGCGATCAAAAAAGGCGTTCGGGCCAGTGCTGATTTCGATTATTCCGGTCCTCTGACTGAGGTTGCCCTTCTGGGTAATGTGGCGAAGCGCTTCCCCGGCCAAAAACTGCTTTGGGATGACAAAAATTTGAAAGTCACCAACTTTGATGAAGCCAACGCCTGGGTGAAGCGGCCTTATCGGGACGGGTGGTCGCTGTCCTAGTGAAATTTCGTTATGAATATTAATTTTTAATTTATGAGTGAAAACATCAGTAATTATCTATCCCGGCGCAGCTTTATGACAAAGGCTGCGGCCGGTGCCTTGGCCACCCAGTTTGTCACGCACCCGCTTTTTGGGCAGGAAGCGCCAAGCAATAAGCTGAATATTGCCGGTATCGGAATCGGTGGCATGGGCCGCCCCAACCTGAGAAACTGCAAAGGGGAGAACGTGGTGGCTCTCTGTGATGTGGATTCTCAATACTCGCAGAAGACGCTCGCCGAGCATCCGGGGGCTAAATTCTACCGAGACTACCGGGAAATGTTTGAGGCGGAGAAGGATCTCGATGGGGTGGTCATTGCGACACCGGATCACACTCACGCGGTGATCGCCATGGAGGCCATGCGCCGCGGGCTCCATGTCTATTGCCAGAAACCACTGACACATTCCGTCCACGAAGCTCGCGTCGTAACCGAATTTGCCCGCCAGTCTGGTGTGATGACTCAAATGGGGAACCAGGGGCGCTCCAGCGAATCGATGCGTCTGCTCAAGGAGTGGGTCGAAGCCGGAGTCATCGGTAATGTGACTGAGGTTCGTGCTTGGACCGACCGTCCGGTAGGGGGGCAGCATTATTCGACTTTCAGATTTGGCTCTCGGCCCGAAGGAACGCCTCCCGTGCCGGATTACCTTGATTGGGACCTGTGGCTTGGTCCTGCTCAAGAAAGGCCCTACAACCCAGCCTATCACCCGATGGACTGGAGGGCCTATCTGGATTTTGGAACGGGTGCGCTTGGTGACATGGGTTGCCATATTCTAGATCCGTCTTTTTACGCTCTCGATTTAGGCTCGCCGACAGTTCTGGAAAGCACCACCACGCACTGGAAGGAAGACGTCCTGAAGGAAACCTTTCCACGAGCTTCGGTGCTGCACATGGAGTTCCCCGCCCGTGGCAACAAGCCACCGGTCAAACTGCATTGGTCGGACGGTCGCCTCCTGCCTCGTAGGCCTAAGGAGATGGGCAACGATGTCGAACTCCCGGCCAGCGGTGCCATCCTCGTCGGCGATGAAGGTGCCATCCTGCACGGGTCCCATGGTGCGCATAATTTGCGCATTTATCCTGAATCAAGACGCAAGGCCTTCTTGAAAAACCGCCCCCCAAAAACCATTCCCAGAGTCAAAGGCACCCACGTAGGTGATTGGTTGAGGTCGATTAAGGACGGTAAGCCTGCCAGTTCTAACTTTGACTACGGCGGCGCACTCACCGAAATGGTCTTACTTGGTGTGCTGGCACTACGTGTCCCAAATCAGCGTCTGGAGTGGAATACAAAAACTATGAAGTTCAACGACCACGAGGTCGCCAACGCGCTGGTCAATCCATCTTATCGCGAGGGCTGGACGCTGTAACCTTAAATCAATGGTTCAAAAGAGGGGATTTTTTGAACCGTTGATTGACGCACTGAATCGGTAGGGACTCCGCTTCGTCGATGACGGCCGCTGAGCTGGGTCTGACATGCTCTGCGCAAGTCGCTCCGCGATTTGGTCGGATGTTTAGTGGTTCGTGAGGTAACGGTGTCGCGGTCAGTTGGTTGGAACATTGAGTGCCCGGGGAGTTGGGGAGGGCGACTGTCCTCAGTCGCCGCGAATGTCGTTCGGCTGCGATTTGGTCGGATGGTTTAGTGGTTCGTGAAGTAACGGTGTCGCGGTCAGTTGGTTGGAACATCGAGTGCCCGGGGAGTTGGGGAGGGCGACTGTCCCCAGTCGCCGCGAATGTCGTTCGGCTGCGATTTGGTCGGATGAGTTCGTGGTTCGCGA
>Ga0307966_1003343_pt1 | contig 12091 bp, 7 predicted proteins | sample OrgLakmetagen646_FD_203141 | JGI IMG/M metagenome (GOLD analysis project Ga0307966, IMG submission 203141) | Saline water microbial communities from Organic Lake, Antarctica - #646 | ecosystem: Environmental > Aquatic > Non-marine Saline and Alkaline > Saline | place: Antarctica: Organic Lake... | reverse complement strand
AAGAGATCGCTTTGCGAAAAACCTTGGAGGTCTGACGATCATTTTACCAGCTGTAGATTCAGAGTCTGCGTAAACTGTTCACCCGAGGTCCCGAGGCAGTAAACCGGGCAATACAGTTGCCGCTGTATAAAGCGGAGGCATCAAATATGGTTTCGTGCCGGCCGGCTTGAACGTCTCCGTTCACCAACACAGCCACGCGCCGGCCAAGCATGTTGTAAACCGCAATGTGAAGGAGTTGCCGGGCATGGTCAATAATTTTTGGAAGGATTATTTCTGGCCCTGTCTGAACTGAAACTGCCCGCATGATGATGTGACAGGAGGCGTGAGAAATGGTATTTCTATTGCCGCCAATGAGCACGGATGCAGTCCGTAGATACAGAGTCTCTGATGATTTAAGTTACAGTTCTGAGAAATACCATTTCTTGTTAGGGTACGAAGCAAAGTTGTGAGAGAATTGGACTTTCTACTGCAATCAAGTAATTCGGAGAGGGCTTTGCAAAACCGTGCTTTTGCCACATTTCGTCGTTATCGTGACATTGAAATCCTCACGTATAGTCAATACGCTCCGGTTCCAATTTCACTCTGGCCTTGAACTATGACAAAATCACTGGTTCTGCAAAGCCCTCTCGGAAATGGATTAATGGTGAAGAGTCATTACTGAATTCGACTGCCAGATCGAGAAATACCATTTCTGGTGAAGCTGAACTGTTACCGCTGAGATAAAGACTTTTAAATCAGTTGCAACGCTAGTACATTTATGTTGCAACATTAATTTATGAATCACCATGGCATCAACAAAGGATAAAAAGACGGTTTGGTTTGGGATGAAATTAACTCCGGAACAGAAAGAAAAAATCCGCATGCTGGCCGCTGAAAAGGGAGTCACTCAAAAGCAGGTTATATTGGATCTTCTGAATAAGGAGATGGAGCAAAGAACCATCCACTCGAAACCCGGTTCCTTTCTGGATTTGAATCGTGACCTGTATGGTTCAGCTGAGGGTCTTGAAGATGGATCAACAAATCCGGATCACATGAAAGAGTATGGTACATGATGATCCTGGTTGATACAGGCCCCCTGTATGCTTTTTTTAACAAACGGGATCAATGGAATTGGTGGGTTGGTAAAACGCTTGGCGAATACGAACCACCGGCTTTTACATCAAAAAATAACCAGAAACGAATTCAGCAGATTCTCACCAACTATCAAAATCTGCCCGCATTATTTGCAGATGCCTGTCTTGTTCGTATGGCTGAAGTTCACAATTCTACTCAGATTATGACTTTCGGATCGGATTTCACAATCTACAGGAAATCCGGTGGAGAGCCTCTTAACCTGATATCTCCTTTCTGAGATATGCTCAAACTGTGGTCTTATACTTCAATGGTAGAGAAATGGTATTTCTATTGCCATTGATAAGGTACCGAGCTGAACAAATCTATACATGAAATGAGAAATCTAATGCCAGATCGAGAAATACCATTTCTGGTGGGGCTTAAAAGTTGCCTAATGAAGATCCGCAATGTCTTTGTGAGACATTGCGGATCTTGGGTTCGAACTCAAAACAAGACCTCCAAGGTTTTTCGCAAAGCGATCTCTTCGGGACAAAAACCTCGGAGGTCTTAGTTCGAATTCCCGAAGATATTATCCCTAAAAAGCCCTATTTTTAAAGGTGGTAAGATTTCAGAAATGTTTATAGCCGCTTTGGCTGCGTTCTGATATCACATCTTATCTTGATGTGCTCCTCTCATAGTTGAATGAGGTCTGAATGGTGAAATGTTCAGAAGCAATTAGCCACCCTGGCAACGCAATAGATTTATAAATCATAAAAACAGTAACAGAGGTTTTCTATAATGGCCGAAAAGAACTCACTTCAAAAAACTAAAGTCCCGATTCCAGGGTTAGATGGAAACATTCACGCTTATAGCCTTAAAAAACTGGAAGAGCTTGGATATGGATCTGTCAGCAAACTTCCGTTCACGATTAAAGTGCTCCTGGAAGCTGTTTTGCGCGAATACGACGGAAATACCGTCACAGAAGATGATGTAAAACTTCTCGCTGACTATAACGCGAAAAATCCTCAGGGAGAGATTCCATTTAAACCGTCGCGGGTTGTACTGCAGGATTTTACAGGTGTGCCGGCTGTTGTTGACCTTGCTGCACTCAGATCCGCCATGAAGCGTATGGGCGGAAATCCGCAATCCATCAACCCGCAGGTACCGGTTGATCTTGTGATTGACCACTCCGTTCAGGTTGATATGTTTGGTAATGATGCCGCGTTCATGTTTAACGTAGACCGTGAGATGGAGCGGAACAACGAGCGCTATGAATTTTTGAAATGGGGCCAGAAGGCGTTTGATAATTTCCGTGTTGTGCCTCCGGGCCGCGGAATCGTTCACCAGGTGAACCTGGAGTACCTGGCCAAAGGCGTGTTTACCCGAAAAGAAGATGACGGCACTACCGTTGCTTATCCAGATACGCTTGTGGGTACAGACTCTCACACCACCATGATTAACGGACTTGGAATCCTCGGTTGGGGCGTTGGCGGTATCGAAGCGGAAGCCGCTATGCTGGGCCAGCCTATTTATATGCTGGTGCCTGAAGTAGTGGGCGTGAAGCTGACCGGAAAACTCCGTGAGGGAATTACCGCTACCGACCTGACGCTTACCGTAACTGAAATGCTGCGGCGTCACGGAGTAGTGAGTAAGTTTGTCGAATTTTTCGGGACCGGACTGAGCAGCATGAGTCTGCCCGATCGAGCAACCATTGCAAACATGTCGCCTGAATATGGTGCCACCATGGGCTTCTTCCCGATTGACAGCGAGGCGCTGCGTTACATGCGTCGAACCGGCAGGGATGAAGAACTTGTAAACCTTGTGGAAGCTTATACCAAAGAGCAGGGGCTGTTCAGAACGGATGATACGCCTGATCCTGAATTTACAGAAACGCTTGAGCTTGATCTCGGGGATGTGGAAACATCTCTCGCAGGGCCAAAGCGTCCGCAGGATCGTATCACGCTGCCAAATATGAAGAAAACATTTGGCAACTCTCTGACGAGCAACGACCCAACGATGGGTTTCAATCTTACGCAAGAGAAACTGGCGAACAAAGGAACCTTTAAAAATGGCCAGACTATAGAAATGAAGCACGGCGACGTGGTGATCGCGGCAATTACGAGCTGCACCAATACGTCCAACCCGAGCGTGATGCTCGGAGCGGGCATCATTGCCAAGAAGGCAATTGAAAAAGGAATGAAGGTTCCTCCATACGTTAAAACGTCGCTTGCACCGGGTTCAAGAGTTGTGACCGAATACTTAAATGAAGCCGGCCTGACCGAATACATGGATGATCTCGGATTTAACCTGGTAGGTTACGGATGCACAACCTGTATCGGTAACTCGGGACCTCTTCCGGAAGCTGTTGAGAACGCTGTGAAAGAGGGTGATCTGATTGTTGCAGGTGTGCTATCTGGAAACCGAAACTTTGAAGGGCGGATCCACCCGTATGTGAAAGCAAACTATCTGGCGTCACCGCCACTTGTTGTTGCATACGCGCTGGCAGGAACCGTAGATATCGACCTGGAGCATGAGCCCGTCGGTAAAGACAAAGACGGAAATGATGTTTATCTGAAAGATATCTGGCCAACGTCTGACGAAATTGCTGAATTCCTGGACGAAGCGATTCGTCCGGAGCTTTTCGATAAGATGTATGGTGATATTTTCGAATCAGAAGCCTGGGACAAAATTCCTGTAGGCGGCGGCGAACTTTATGAGTGGAAGCCGGAATCAACCTACATCCAGGAGCCACCTTTCTTCCAGGGCATGGGTGAGAAACCAGAGCCGATTAAATCAATTATTGGCGCAAAGACGCTTGTGAAAGTGGGCGATTCCATTACAACTGACCACATCTCTCCGGCAGGAAATATCAAAACAGACAGCCCCGCAGGTGAGTATCTGATTGAAAAGGGGGTAGAGGTTAGAGACTTTAACTCATACGGGTCACGCCGCGGTAACGACCGGGTGATGACGCGCGGAACGTTTGCAAACGTACGGTTCAAGAATCAGTTAGCACCGGGTAAGGAAGGCGGATTTACCAAGTATCATCCCACAGGAGAGATTACAACGATCTTTGACGCAGCTGAACGCTACAAAAAAGAGGGGACACCTCTTGTAGCGCTTGCCGGCAAGGAGTACGGAACCGGATCATCCCGTGACTGGGCTGCGAAAGGAACCATACTGCTTGGTGTAAAAGCTGTAATTGCCGCATCATACGAGCGAATTCACCGGTCGAATCTGGTTGGTATGGGCGTTCTGCCTCTGCAGTTTGCTGACTGTGAGAGCCACGACACTCTTGGTCTTGACGGTTCAGAAGTATTCAATATACATATTGATGATGACCTGAAACCCCGCCAGACAGTGCAAGTGGAAGCGAAAAAAGCTGACGGAACCGTCGTTAAATTCGACACCGTCTGCCGGATTGATACACCGGTTGAAATTGACTACTTCCGCAACGGAGGTATCCTGCATAAGGTGCTCCGCGACTATGTGGAAGAGGACAAGAAACAGAGAGCCTGATCACGTAATTCAGGTTTGAAATTACCAAAGCCTTCGGAATTTAATATTCCGAAGGCTTTTTTTATTGGATCGCATTTATTCGATATTAGTAGACAATGACCTCTTTATAACGATTAGTAACTAACGTCTATGACAAATCTTTTATGGGTGGCTGCCGGAGGGGCTGTCGGGGCAGTGTTAAGATATCTCGTATCTCTACAGATGGTATCTCTGTCAGGTGATAAGTTTCCATGGGCTACTCTCACTGCTAATCTTACGGGTTGCCTGCTAATAGGCATGATGTGGTCATTGACGCTTCATAGATCAGCACCTGAAGGTGTCTTACTGTTCCTGATGGTAGGCCTGATTGGGGCCTTTACAACATTTTCAACCTACAGCCTGGAGGGGGTTCAGATGATTCAGTCAGGTAAATTGATGGCGGGTTTTGCCTATGTACTGGTGAGTAATCTTGCCGGTCTGCTTTTTGTCATTGCAGGTAAATCGTTTTTCGATCGAATTTACGTGGCGCTGGGATCATAGCGACCCACAAGATCGAATGGATAGATTATTCTTCTAAACGAACCGGTTTTGTGCTTTTCCGGATGCACTCATCGACTGTTTCAGACGTTTGCAGGATATCAATATTGGCTTTTTTTATAAAGCCGGCGGAAGCGGCATGGTGTATCATATCCAGAAGGGGCGTATAAAAATCATTCCAGTTCAGAACTGTAACCGGCTTGCTATGGATGCCAATCTGATTCCAGGTAATGACTTCAAATAGCTCTTCAATCGTGCCAAAACCGCCCGGCAGAGCAACAAACGCATCGGCAAGATCTGCCATCCTGTATTTTCGCTCATGCATATCCGCGACGATAATCAGCTCTGTGATGCCGGTATGCGCCACCTCTTTGCTGAAGAGATTTTCCGGAATGACTCCGGTGACGTTGCCGCCGTTTTCCATCACGGCATCAGCCAGGGTTCCCATCACGCCAAGAGATGAACCGCCATAGACCAGGCCGATCCCTTTCTGAGCAAGCTGACGACCAAAATCTGACGCCATGTCAAGAATGGTCGGGTCATTCCCATCCGATGATCCGCAGTAGACACAGATTCTCATGACGGGACTTTGGTCATGCGATTCAGAACATCTTCAAGCTTATCAAGGAAGAAATGCACCTGCTCAACTGTATTATCTTTTCCGAAGGAGATACGGATGCTGGAATTCGCAAGCTTGTCCGGCAGGTTAATTCCTTTGAGAACATGAGACGGCTCAACGGCCCCGGATGTACAGGCAGATCCGTTAGAAACGCAAATTCCTTCAATATCCAGATTTAGCAAAAGCATTTCCCCATCCAGCCCTTTATCATTGTCTGCATCGACCATTGGAAACGACAGATTTATGATATGAGGGACTCCGTCGTTCTCAGGCCCATTGATTTGATACCGTCCGCTGAATCTGTTTTTCAGCCCCTGAACCAGTTCATTTCGGAGAGTTGTGAAGTGCATCGTGTGGGCTTCGATATTGCCAATACAGCACTTAAGTGCCTCTGCCATTCCTACAATACCTGCCACGTTTGAGGTGCCACCGCGTCGGCGACGCTCCTGAGACCCGCCCTGGAGCCAAGGTAGCCAGGGAGTACCGTTTTTCACATACAGTATGCCAATACCTTTGGGCCCATAAATTTTGTGCCCGCTCATGCTCATAAGATCAACCCCAAGGTCTTTTACGTCGAGCGGAAGCTTGCCAGCGCTTTGGACAGTATCAGAGTGAAACGGAACCTTGTGCTTTTTGCAGACCGCCGCAATTTCTTTTATCGGCAGAATTGTACCGATCTCGTTATTTACGTGCATCAGGCTGACAACTGCTGTGTCATCTGAAATGGCATTCTCAACCTGTTCCGGCGTGATATGCCCGGTGGAATCCGGCTGAAGATAGGTCACCTTGCACCCCTTCATCTTGAGGCTTTCGGACGGATGAATCACCGCATGATGTTCAATAGGCGAGGTGAGTACCTCTGTTTTCCGTGTGGCGTTTACCACACCTTTTATTGCCGCATTGTCACTTTCTGTGCCGCCGCTTGTAAAGATAATTTCGGACGGTTCAGCCCCGATCAGCTTTGCAATGAGCTCACGGGCATCCTCGATCGCTACTTTTGTAGCTCGCCCGAATTGATGAGCGGAGTCGGCGTTCCCGAATTGGTTTTTGTAATAGGGTAGAATCTCCTGCAACACTCCGTCATCAACAGGAGTTGTAGATGCGTGATCGAAATAAACTGAGTCCATAAAGTCTCTTTTTAAATTTAGACTCTTAAAATATTGAAAATAGCTCTTAAAAACAGGAGGGAAGTGCGGCATTTTAAAAGCAGGGTCCGCGACGGATATTTAGCACGTTAGTGATAATAAGCACAATAACCTGCTTTAATGCAGTTCATTGCTGTAAATCTGTCTTATATGTTGGTTGTGTTGGATTCTTGTCAAATCTACCATCTCGGGAGTAAGATGCCGAACTGCCGCTTAGTCATTCAAATGTCGTCGGGAAGACTCTTAAATGCATGAGATAAAATTTCAAATCGGGCGTTCCTTATCTTATTTTTAATAATGATGAAATTTGAATAATAAAGGAGACTCATGGCTAAGATGACTATAAAAGATGTAGAATTGAAAGGGAAAACAGTGTTGATGCGGGTGGATTTTAATGTCCCGATCAAGGACGGAAAGATCGGAGACGACAACAGGATTGTTCAGGCACTGGACTCTATTAATTACGTTGTGGAGCATGGTGCAAAGCTAATTCTGACAAGCCATCTTGGCCGTCCGGGCGGCAAGCCGTCACCTGAATTTAGTTTAAAACCGGTAGCCGAACATCTGGCAACTCTCGTTGATGTTCCAGTGCATTTTGGAGAAGATTGCATTGGTGAAAAGGCCGAAAAAGCAATCAATGCTGCTAAGGTAGGCGAAATTGTACTTCTTGAAAATGTGCGATTTCATGCCGAAGAGAAAGAGAACGATCCAAAGTTTGCAATGAAACTTGCCACTTATGCTGACCTATTTGTGAACGACGCATTTGGAAGCAGCCATAGAGCTCATGCATCTGTTGCTGGAGTCACGGAATTTCTGCAGCCATCTGTATCCGGATTTCTGCTGGAAAAAGAAATTCAGTACCTCGAAGATAGCGTGAACAGCCCGAGCCGGCCGTTTGTAGCAATTCTTGGTGGAGCGAAAGTATCGGATAAAATTGGCGTTATTGAAAATCTCATCACAAAAGTGGACACTATTATTATTGGCGGCGGAATGACATACACGTTTTTCAAGGCAAAAGGTGTTCCGGTAGGTGATTCTCTGGTTGAGGATGACAAAGTGAGCCTTGCAGGAGAGCTGATGAAAAAAGCTGAAGAGGCAGGTGTCAAATTTATGCTGCCGATTGACTCTATAGTGGCAAAAGAATTTAAAAATGATGCGGAGCACAAAGTTGTGGATCAGGATGGCATTGAAGACGGCTGGATGGCGCTTGATATCGGCCCGCAGTCTGCCATTGCTTTCAGCAACAGAATCAGAGGCGCCCGAACCGTGCTCTGGAATGGCCCGATGGGCGTTTTTGAGATGGAAAATTACGCCGAAGGAACGTTTACGGTTGCCCAGGCACTCGCTGACGCAACAGCAGAAAATGGCGCAATAACTATTATTGGCGGTGGTGATTCAGCTGCAGCGATCAAAAAAGCCGGGTTGAGCGACAAAGTGTCCCACGTTTCAACCGGCGGCGGTGCCAGTCTTGAATACCTTGAAGGCAAGGAACTCCCTGGTGTTGCTTCGCTGACTGATAAGTAAATTCGTCTCAATTCGACTGACGATTGTCTTTTCCGTCTGACGAATGGTTGGGGAGTAGGTCTTGATTTATAGGCTGCGTTGATGGAGTTGTGAGCCACATCCACTCGTCAGCCTGCAAATGCAGCATGCAGACGAGGGTCTTTCCCACTCGTTGGACGAATGTCCCGGGAACACTTCGTGGCTTCTTTCGACCGACGGGTTGGATAGGTTGATAGTCTAATTCCGAAGTTTCTTAGAACAGGTGCTGGGCCTCTTCACTCGTCAGCCTGCAAATGCAGCACGCGGACGAAGATTGATTTCGTCTGACGAATGGTTGGGGAGTAGGTCTTGATTTATAGGCTTGCGATGGAGTTGTGAGCCACATCCACTCGTCAGCCTGCAACTGCAGCATGCAGACGAGGGTTCATCAGCATGCAGACGAGGATATTAATAAAAAACGCCCGCTCTCGAAAGAAAGCGGGCGTTTTTTTTGTTTGGATGACTGAGCGTCTCACATATTAACGGATCATTTCACAAGAATCAGTTTTCGGGTCGTCGCAAAAGCACCTGACTGTATTCGGTAAATGTACATGCCGCTGGCGAGACTGGAAGCATCAAACGTGACGTTGTGCCAGCCTGCAGATTTGTTTTCATCTACCAGTGTAGCAACGCGCCGCCCGGTCATGTCAAATACCTCAAGCGATACATCTCCGGCTTTTGGCAGCCCAAACTGAATGGTTGTGGTAGGGTTGAACGGGTTCGGATAGTTTTGCTCCAGTACAAACCTTTCCGGAATTCCGCTAGACGGTTCCACAGATGTGTTAAGCTGCACATCAGTTTTAGTATCTGCTTCATCCCGGCGATCCTCCGTGTTGCCAACATAATCGGATGCCCGGCTAAAGAACTCATATGATTTTCCGTTTTCACCGATAAATGTAGCGGAGGTTTCAGTAGTCTCTTCCTTCCAGATTGTGAATTCACCCCCATCTTCGGCTACGTAGACGATATAGTTTTCAATGCCGCTGGCATCGTCGGTACCGCTCCAGTTTACAGTAAACTCAGTTTCCGTTTGAAGGCTGTCGAGTGACTGAACAGAACTGGTGGGTGCTTCAATATCAAGGATATTGGACCAGGCCGGTGTATCGATCGGTTCGTTTTCATCAAAAATGATGCGGGCTGACTTACCGAACTCCGTATTTGATGGTGTCTCTTCAGCCAGACTTACATAGTAGCTGACAAGCCCTTCACCTTCGGGTGATGTTTCATTGGGCGGAAGGAATCCTGCAAGGGGATCGAGTGTCGGCTCCATCGTTTCAGGATCCAGCGAGGTGAACTGCCAGTTTATCACGCCTGATGTTTCATCCAGGTCTGCTTCGATACGGAGAATCAGATCGTGTTCCGGACGCAGGTCCACATCTTTACTTGTGGAGTGTACGTTCGGCTCCATACTGACAGATGTATCGCTCCATGCGATCATACCGAATGAGAAGGAGTCAAAGTCCACGAGCTCCGTTTCAAGCGTGTCTTTGATAATGACTTTTTGAGCTGCTGCGGTGGCCTCATCTTTATTCTCAAAGAATACAACGTATGGCAGGGAATCGCCCGATGCGATGTAGCGATTTTCAAGAACTCCGCTTGGTCCTACCTTATCATTAGGGTCAAATGAACCAATGCATGTTGTGCTGGAAGACCCTGATGCGCTAACGGAACCTCCGCCACCTGCTGAAAGCCCGCACGCATTTGATACATCATTGAACCCGCCGCCTTTACTCGCGATATCGTTGAGCCTTTTCATAATTTTAATGGCTTTAGTTGCAGGAACTGCATCGCCGGCGCAGTTGATGGCTCCCACCATATTTGCACTCAGGTATCCCAGCAGGTCGAACTGGCCTCCATGTATACCTTCGCCAATTTTGGTAACAATACCCGCGCCCAGTTTAAAACAGTCTGCTCCGGGCACAAAGTCGAGTGCCAGTTTGGCAATCTCGTACGCACATTGATTCAGGTTAGCATCCGTAATGGGCGTTCCTGCTTTAACGGTGGGATTCACAGGTTCATTTTCACATTTTTCACTTCCGCTAATACCGAATGAACTGCCGCCTGACGTTACGCTGGTAAACTCTGAGCCTTCACTTCCACCTCCATCTCCACCTCCGATTGTCTGTGGAAAGCGCTGTTGGAGCAGAAATGGATACTCTTCTTCCATTCCATCTTCGGGCGGAGGAGGTGTTACGCCAAATTTCTCCATTCTGCACTTCAGGTTCTCGTAGGCATTGACGGTAGGGCAGGGCGGGGTTAAATCGGGTCCAACCCCATAGGTGAAATTTTCCACTCTGATTCGCTGAATTGATGCACTGCCATTGTTCTTGATCTCAACATCAATAGGCACAGACCGGCCAACACGCTGAAACGGAGGCGTGTTTACCGTTACATTCAGGGTTGCCAATCCGGGTGTGGTTCCGAAACTACCGTCATAAATTTCCATCGCCTCATCTAAGAACCGAATCGCAAGCGTTAAGCCCCCAATTTCAAGTCCTTCAAACTGAGTGAAGTTTCCGTTCCGAGTTCCTCCCGGCCAGACAAGAGATTGGAACCGATCGCTGCTTTCCGGCGTGAAGTTATTCAGCAGGTCAACAGAAAGTGTACCTGCAAGTGTCACATTGGTTGCCCTTATTTGATCATACGTACTACCTGCTGAAGTCCCGGCAATTTTTATTGCTATTGATGACTGGTCATCCTGCGTGAGGTCGCCATTGATCTGCAGCTGACCTATGTCAGTTTCTGACCCGGGCTGAATTACACCGCCTGAGTTATTCTGAACGTCGGCAATAATATTGCCTGACCCGTTTATTATACCGGTGTTCAGCAGACCTGATGGAGCATCAATCACAAGCTCGTTGTTGCCAAGGTCGATTGTGCCTGAATTTTGAAGGTCCCAGTTGATTGTAAACACATTGTTGTTATTGATGGAATTTACGAGTCCTTCATTCAGAAACAGTGGGGCCTCACTGCTTTCGGAAAGCACGCTCATGGTGGTCGTTTCATTAGCGGGTCGCAAGTTCAACTGCACGTTTTCTCCGACGGTAAACACAGTGCCATTACCGCCAAAAAACCGGTCACCCCGGTATGCAATTATGCCTGAGGTTACGTTGAGGTTCCTGGAATCAAGAACTTTCGTGCTTTCTTCATTGCTGCCAGATATTTCTATGCCGTTGTTTGCAAACGTTGTGCCGCTGCCGGTCATGGTACCGCCACTCCAGAAAAAATCACCGTCTACGATCACATCAAAGTTACTTTCGAGAATTGCGGTTTGATGATTTTGGTCATAAGAATCTGTGACTGTTAACTGTGAGTTGAGCGAGAGATAGCTTCCCTCATTCAAAACAAGGGTTCCAATGGTGACGGGTAAGTCGCTTTCCAAAAAGAGTTCACCCTGGCTGCCACCCACAATAACACCGCTGCCACCAAGCGAGGTGACATCAGCTGAGGCCGGCACAGTAACTGTTGCGACACCGGTACCGGCTGAGCGGATCTCAGTTGTACCGGATACGTTGTATGCTCCCGACAGAGTGACATCTGAATTTCCTGCCCCTGTTGTTCCAAAACGAATTTTTCCGGCAGGTGCAGCCGTAATGGTAGAGCCGCCGGAAAATGAATAGGTTCCATTTGTGTTGAACTCCATTGAGCCTGCAGCTGCGTGATACGATCCGTTGCTATCTGTAACGGGACCACTAAA
>Ga0307966_1003340_pt1 | contig 12098 bp, 12 predicted proteins | sample OrgLakmetagen646_FD_203141 | JGI IMG/M metagenome (GOLD analysis project Ga0307966, IMG submission 203141) | Saline water microbial communities from Organic Lake, Antarctica - #646 | ecosystem: Environmental > Aquatic > Non-marine Saline and Alkaline > Saline | place: Antarctica: Organic Lake... | reverse complement strand
TTTTGATAAGGGTCGAGGGTCTGGTAGTGGAGATGATAATCTACTCCGGTATTTGCATTTCCTAGTTTGTGGAGGGGGTGCTTGTGTGCTTGCGAGGCGTCATGGTAATTGGAAAAGGTACCAAAGCCTTGAGGTAGGTGAGTGGGCTGTGTTTGGGTGGTTTCGTACGATTTTATTTCAGACATAACTTCAGGCACCATCCAAAATTCTGGGATTTTCACAATTTTCCTGTTTAGTTTTTCCTAGATAGCTATGGACAACATACCAAGAATTGGCAGAGGGGGGACACTGGGCCCTATACTGGGTACGATCTTTATTGGATTGGAATGGAAGAATGGATCATATTATTTGCAATTTCTCAGTTCAACCTTCATAAATATTTGCATTCCAAAAGCAGCCAGGCTTCAAGATTGCAAAGCATGAGGCTCATCATGATGTTAAAAATTGCCTGCGGCATAAGAATTACATTTCAGGGAACTTTCTCTGAGTTTCCTGTAATTTATACCAAATAAATAATCGACCAAGGTTGACTAAGTCAGGCACACAGGTCAGTAAGCAAGAGATGCAAGTAAGGAATGAAGCAATAGGATAAGATGCAAATGATTTACACCGGGATTCTGGCAGCCTCAAAGACCAAGCACCCACACGTACATACACAAGCTCACCGGCACAAAGCCTCAAAGCTAAGTCCTCTAAGTCCAGAGAGCTGCGTTGTAAGGGGCGCAGCAGTTTTCATTTTATATCCTCCCTGTCTTTGTGTGTGCATGAATCTCATCAGTTAGAAGTTACAAGTTTCACTTGAGTTTCACTTGCTAAAGTAGCACGGTGAGTCTACTTGTTCCTTTCCTGGCAAGCAGGTGTGTGGTCTAGCAGGGTCCAACATATATCCATCTATCAGCTTTATAGAATCCAGGGCTTGGGTCCCTGAGAGTCCACCCCCCCTCTGAGTCTCATAGGATCCTGGTTCAATGTACCTGCTCTGCATTTTGTATCCATACTTCAGCAGGTAGATTTACGTCCATCACGTAATGTTTTTTTTCCTACGCATTCCTCGACTGTTATCTCCTGCAATTCTCTCTCTGCCCGTCTTCCTCCCCTCTTGTTCATGTTGGCCGTTTCATTCCTTCCCCACCCTGAGAACCCCCTTGGAGCAAGTCCTTTCCTGCCACGTTAGAGCTATGGACCTGGCTTCAAGAAAAGGCTGCTGCTCAAATATGAAGGGGGAGGACAGGTGGTTTTAAATTTGCTTGATCTATCTGCTGTAATTTTTTGCTTCGTATATTTCTCTGGTTCTTCTCTGGTTGTGGGCTGAGGGGAGTGTTCTTACAATTTGAGTGAGTTCTTCTTCTTGTTGTTGGTCATCAGTGATACTTTTGGATGTGCTATAGCAGGTTTTGAGGGCTACCTTGGGTACTGACTCAATAATATTTGTCACTGATATAGCCAAAATGTCAATTTGCTCTTCTGCAGGCTTTTCACTCAGGTGTTGCAGCCTATCAGTGTTTCTGGTATTTTTCTTTTGGAGTTCATTAAGACACCAGGGTTGCGTGTGGGCGGGAGTGAGTACAAGCAGGGTTTCTTCAAGTCTTGTATAATGCCACGGAAGGGGTCAGAAAGGGCATGTGTGAATTTTTAACTGGTCCGAAGCACTGACAGGGCAAATAAGGCTGGTTTGTTTGGCAACTTTTTTTTCTTGGGATTTTGCATGTGAGGGATCCGCAGGTTTAGATTGCAGAAGGCCTTGTTGTGCAACTCTGCTTTATATCTTCTTTTTGCGTGGCTTTGCCTCCCCCGCCCTATGCCTCCGCTTGTGCTCTGCAGGCGTCATTGCTTTCGCTTCTATCAAGGCATTTCCATTGTTTTTGTTGGCACCTGTAAGCAAGGGAGGAGGAGGAGGAGTACACTTTATGCTCCATTCCAACCTAGGAGAGAGAGAGAGAGAGAGAGAGAGAGAGATAGAGATAGAGAGAGAGAGAGAGAGAGAAAGAGAGAGAGAGAGAGAGAGAGAGAGAGAGAGAAAGAGAGAGAGAGGGAGAGGGAGAGGGAGAGGGAGAGAGATTAGGGATCAGTGAGACGCGACTTTGGAGTGTACGTGCACGTAGCTGGCGGCGCGTTTGAGCTGAGACAGTCTTGCGTACGCAGTACAAGCCATAGATATGCATGTGAGCGGGCACATGGTACAAAAGTTCATGCACTATTACCAGCAGGGGACACAAGAGGCAAATTATTATTATTCTTGGGCACGGAGTGCGTGCGGTGATGCAAGTGCGCCACAAAAAATAATTTAAGTAACAACAGAAGCAGAAGAAGTATAAAACACTCACAAGACCACACCTCCCAACATACCTCCTTTGCTACAAAGATATTTAGACACATGGTCTATATTATTTGGATCCAAGTCAAACTCATTCATCTTCTTCACATCCTCGCCCTGTACCCCTGTGTGTGTGTGTGTGTGTGTGTGTGTGTGTGTATGTGTGTGTAGCAGGAAGTACAGATCTGAACCTTTTTCGAAATTAAAGCAGCATGGAATAGCAGAGAGGAATTAAAGAAGTTTGAGAAGCAAACACAGATCAGTCTACACATGTGTGTACAACCGAAACTTGGCCCCCCCCGGGATCATCTGCCACTCATTGGGGTGAATGCCCCGCAGCTTTGCCAGGCCCTTCAGCACTTAATCCACGCCTTGAGGCACCTGCTTAGCATTGCAGTTAGCAAGACCATTGCAAGGCCTAAACGTACTTATAAAACAAATTTTAGGGTATGAACACCATGTCACACACACGCGCGCGCACACACGCACACACGCACACACGCGCACACACAAACACACGCGCACACACACACACACGCACACACGCACGCATGCACACACGCACACACACACACGCACACGCACACGCACACACACACACGCACACGCACACGTACACGCACACACACACGCACACGCACACGCACACGCACACGCACACACACACACACACCAGTGCTCACACACACCTCCAGAAACATTTTTTCCTTGGACATCCGTGCCAATGCAATGGCGTATGCTGCTGGGTGGACAGCAGACACCCAAATCTGCGCTCATGGCGCGTTTGCAAAGTTGACACAAATGGCGTTGCCGTCTTTCAGCCCAAACGGCTTGTCCGTGGGCCCTGTGTGCAGGAATTAAGGTCAAGCACGGGCACACTTGTTTGTTGACCGTTGACGTGTGCGGCTCAAACTGCACAACATGGCCAACACACCATTTTCGTTACATTGATACCAGCACTAGGATGTCCAACCAGGAAAGAGGGAAGCGTGAAGTGTCATTATACCTATAAGCAGGTCAGTGACGTCCACGCATGCACTGCCCAGAATGTTTGGAATGCATCTGAATGCATCCAAATTTAATCAGACCCATATTGGCTTTGGCGTTGTCAGCTCCCTGTGTTTGGGTTTAGGTGTGGAAGGAGGTGAGAGCGTGATATGTGTCTTGCGTGTCTTACCTCCGTGCATGCGCGGCATGCGCTCCCTCACTAACAATACACGCACGAGCATGTCAGTAACAAGCAATTTTAAGCAAAAAAATACTCCTCTTAGCAAGGCCTTGCTTTACTCTCGCCATGCAACCTGTACCTGCTTTGATGTTATCTGTTCTACTGTTGGTATAAGAACGAGTGGAAAGTGTGCCTAATATTCCATTACCAGATCATGGCATCGGTGCCATCACTCACATAGAAAATGGCTATTTTATTGACGGCAGCGGCCTCCGGAGAACTCAAGATCTCCAGGGTAGTGCTGCGCCCAGCCGCCACAGCCTCCCGTGAAGGCACGTTGTCGTGCAGCTTCACTCCATTGTTATGGAAGCGTGCCTGCAATATGTGCACATTTTCATGTGTGCATATTTGTAAGTTGGTGGAGCCTGCCCGCTGCGTGCATGTGTATGCACACACGTGTATAATTAAAGCACCTATGTGCAAGAGTGTGTGCGCGAATTTAGATCGCAACTTAAGGGCAATTTAAGCCATTTTCACTGCACGCCGGATAGATTGTATTCCAAAGCAATGTTTACGCCGGGATCAATGCATGTCCAAGCACCACGCATCTGCTTAACCCACCTGGAAATCGTTGTGTGGGGCACCATCAAGCACGAGCTGCGTGGTGCCCTCTGCCCTGGAAAAAACCCACACACTCCGAGAAGACTCGTTGCACGAGCTGCACAAGGGATTGGGGGGATGCGCAATGTATGAAAAACTCATGCGAGATGGAAAATGCAGGCAGTTGGAAGGCTCTGCACACCCTTTTACTGCAGTGCCCCTGTACCAGCTCTTCAAGCAGCCTTCTTACATAACTAATGTGCCTCACACAGTCAGCTGCAAAACCCTGGGCCCCTGAAATAAGGGAGCAATGATCATCCCATCTGGAAATCTGAGATTATCCGCTATACGGCCAACCTTTGTGCCACATACGTAACAACACAGGAAACAAAAATACAGATCTCCGTGCATACCTTGTCACCCATGTCAACGGCATACATTTTGCCGTTTGTGTGTTTTTCACGCGCTGTGTGTGTGGCGGACAGCAGGGAAGGCTGCTCATCGCTTGCAGCTGGGAGGACAACAGCCTGCAAGATGGACCAGATCGTGACATAGATGAGGGAGGAAAGGAAAGGAAAAAAATAGCAATTGGCCATAATGGCCATAGCAAGAAGTGAGAATGGAAGCAATGGAAGAGGGAGAGAGCGAGAGGTGGACAGGCCAAAAGGCAAGAGATGCAGCCTCCACACCTCATTCATCACCCACCGATTCAGTATCAGTTTTTGAAGGATGCACGAAGCCCCGCGCGTAGTGCGGGACGTAGCTATAGATTGCGGTCACTAGGCCATATGCCTGGGGCAATGTAGGCTGCACGGGAGAAGGGAGACACATCTTTGTTATACTTACACTATGTACTTGTCGTCATGCATTCTTGATTATATACACACACCCCCACGCATACACACTGGGGTGGGAATTGCATCACTCACCATGCTGAGAAATCCACCATGCACACTCTCTCGCAGGCTGTGCAGTGTTTTTACGGCCAGCTTTCAGAAAGTAACCTACAATCTATGGCGATGTCCCCCACCCACCATCACCTCCTCTCGGACAGCTGCTGCCTCATTGTCTCATTGTGTTGCACAACACGGCGCCACGGAGGGTCTTCGAGACGTTTTTCCACGCCTTGCCACGAAACGGCACGCCACGTACCACGCCACGGAGGAAATTTTGGAATTTGTAAAAGTTTTCTGCCTTGTCTTTTGACCTCCCCCCTTTCCTCCCCTCCTCCCCCCTCCTAGCTAATGGTGAAACTAATTTAAAATGTTCAAGGGCTAGAATATCCCCTCTTTGAGGGGCAAATGAAATGGAGGTGCCATGGATGCAAGCAACTTGTAGGGGAGGAAGGTTGAGAGCCCATGTCTTCTTAGATGAAGGGCAGAGACGTTTCAATCTATTTCAGACTGAGACATTTTGTCTTATAGTTACGGATTTTCATCCTATAATTGATTAACAATTCAAGATTTCCCAGCAACATATTTCCAGGGCTCGATTGCATCTCCCAAAATCTCAAGCCCTTCTCCTCCCACGCTGCTGCTCACTTGCAGCGGTGCAAAAAATGAACCAAAGCCAAGAACAGCAACCAGTGCATCTCCAGACAGCACGCAAGTGCTGTTGCCGTTGATGGTCACGTCTTGGGCCACTGCTGCAAGAAAAAAAGGAAACAGCAGAATGCTGATTAAGCAAGGATGGACCTCCAGACAGTAGGCAAGTGCTGTTGCCGTTAGTGGTCATGTCTTGGGCCACTGCTGCAAGAAAAGAAAGGAAACAGCAGAATGCTAATTAAGCAAGAAAGGAACTGCCGCCACATCTTGGCATCACTTTAGCACAGAGAGCTGTTCCTAAACTGATATATTCTCCATCCCTGTTTTGGCACAAGAAAACAAATTTGCTAAGCATGCCTGTGACCCTCTTGGTCACCGTTGCTTTCTCCTTTTACATTGTAGAGTGGTATTCATGTGGGGATTGGTTTTCACTGCCTGCGTGGTCTCTTCTTTTTCCCTGTCCTGCTACGTACATTGGACAAGAGTGTGTATGTGTATGTGTGACATCAGGTTTACCATTACCTGTTGGGAGCAGGGCGGCTCTTTACTCTGGATCCAATCCCAAGGCTTGCACAATAGTCTTCGGCACTTCTGGATCAGCCTGTTGTGTGCACAGTTGTATGAGTACAGAAGGTGTCAGGCTGCTCCTTGTTGCTCCACGTGCCATATGTAGGGTTGGCCAGAACTGTATATACACACCGTATATGATCGTGTGTATGGTGATTTCTCTGCCAAAAATACCGTAAATACACCGTATATACCTACAAATGTATGGTTCTGGCCAACCCTAGCCATATGCCATATTAGTTGAAGCTCATGGCACCATCTTTGTGCGTACTTGGTTTTATATGATTGAAGTTTATGGCACCATCTTTGTGCATACTTGGTTATATATGAGTCGAAGTTCATGGCACCATCTTTTTGCGTACTTGGTTATATATTATATATGAGTTGAAGTTCATGGCACCATCTTTGTGCATGCTTGGTTAAATATGAGCTGAAGTTCATGGCACCATCTTTATGCGTACTTTTGGTTTTACATTTCCGCAGGAAGACTACCCCGACTGGCTCTCCTTCAATTTCAACACCTGGCTATGAGTCTCCATGCCCGGATCTGACCATTCATGCCTTCCGTAGCTGCCTGGAGAGTGGAAACAATGGGTCCACATCCAAACAAGCAGCCTTTACTTTTACTAAGCATCCTCAACTTCCACACCTGACTATGACTGCCCTCTGTAGCTGCCTGGAGAGTGGATGTGGCAGGTCCACATCCAAACAGGCGGCCTTTAATATCAAGAACGGCGGCACCCTGGAAAGCAAGCCTGGGTTTTGTAAGTGTAAAAGGTCACGCTTATTTGTTTGTTGCATGTCAAGTGATGAAACAGAGCAAGGACAGAGTCGTTGTAGGTCAAAGCAAGCATTTATAGTGTTAATCTATCACTGAGTACTGTCTAGACAAAGATTAAACTTCAAGACACGTGCTCTATTGGCCGGTTTCTTGCCACGCAGCATGCAATGCACGTATGAGAGCTTGTTTGAACCTCTACCTTCCGCCCCATAGCACAGGTGCATGTTTAAAATTGGCCAGAACAATACATTTATACGTATACACGGTGTTTATACGGTATTTTTGGCAGGGAAATCACCATACATACGGTCATATATGGTGTGTATATACGGTTCTGGCCAACCCTAAGCATTTCACCTGACTGCACTGAAGTATTTTAGGGGCGCCAGATTCTAAATGCGCAGCTGCTCAGAACTGATAAAGAAAGCGCTGAAGAATAGCTTGATGACCGCCCAAAAAGTTGTGAGACCTGGTGCGGAGACAAAACATGTATACGCAGTGAGAGCAAGATCAGAAGGAGATTGTTATACCAAGGACATGTTAACGTTGTGCGTGTGCTGTATGTTGTCTGGGCTGCTTGCACGTGAGCTACAACTTTGTCCCAGCATCCTATGCGCTTTCCACACACATTTCAATTCAGATAAAGGGCTCATTTTGGGAAATCCAGCCACCTTCCTTGGCTGCACCCTCAAACTTCTCACCGCGATCCTGTTTTATTACAGCAATTTCCGGGCCAAATCATGGGGGCAAACATTTGTGAACAGCTGGATGTGAAATAAGGCATGTAGCATCTCAATTAAAAAGGGTTAAAACAAGCCACAGAAATTGGCTTGTAGGGGGATGTGGGTAAGCAACAGTGTGCGGTGCCGATAAGTGCAACACGATGCTTTGTGTTGCATTTAGTATCTGGTGAGGTACCCAGCATTGTTCTTGCTGGATATCACATTTTACTGCACAAGATCTGGCCAAGGCCTTATCAATACACAACGAGGCATTGATCAATAGACAATGAAGGCATTGATCAGTAGACAATGAAGGTATTGATCAATAGACAATGAAGGCATTGATCAATAGACAATGAAGGCATTGGTCAATAGAAAATGAAGGCATTGATCAATGGACAATGAAAGCATTGATCAATGGACAATGAAGGCATTGGTCAATAGAAAATGAAGGCATTGATCAATAGACAATGAAGGCATTGATCAATAGACAATGAAGGCATTGATCAATAGACAATGAAAGCATTGATCAATGGACAATGAAGGCATTGATCAATGGACAATGTACAATGAAGGCATTGATCAATAGACAATGAAGAATTGGTGTGTTGATTCATCTAGGTAGCACCAGGACGATTTCTCTCCCAGTTCCTGTCAACCCCAACCGGTTCGGTAACCCTAGCCCAACCACGCACCACGTACCACGCACTCACCAAACGCCATATCCGGACTGTTAGCAGGAGCTGCCACGATTGCGAGGTGCGTAAGCTGAGAAGCCACCAGTACAAGAACGACAGCAAGAAGGATGTGGCATGCTATGGCAGTGTTGCCGTGTCCTTGGGTGAGCTCCTCGTTCATGCTGCCACTGTCCAGTTTCAAGCCGCTAGGATCGTCTGTTATGCGCAGGCCCTCCATACCTTTAAGTTGTTAGTACGTGTTGTAAGACAGACACAAAATATGGAAAAACAACAATCCAACCACTCCGCACTGAATGAGAAAAAGCGCTAATCAAACACCGTCACATCTTCTTACAAAAGAGGAAAGGAAAATAGAACGTTCAGAGGGTTGCAGGGTTTATTTGAAACAGGTTCCTGAACAGAATATAATGACATAACTGGACACGTGCACAAAGTACAAACAAGCTGAGAAGCTGAAGTAATTATACGTTGAAAGGGCATGGGAAGTGCTTGGGATACGAACTTATAGAAATAAAAATGCAGGCTTTGCACCCAGTCTCAGACACAAAAGTCATGGACTCAGCACATCAATTGACATGTGACTAGTTACGGCATAATGAGGCTCAACAGTTCAACCAGCGCACAAGGTGGCGCTAACATACAAGATGGGGAAAGCAAGGTGGTGGGCTATATGTTCTGATGAGCAGTCTGACTCATTGTTGTACGCTTGGACTCATTGTTTTACACCCTACTTGCTGCTTTCCTGCTCCCACAGGATGAAGGGCAAGATCTTCAGTCCAAGGAGTCTTTGCTAGGACCATTGGGTGTAGTTGAGCAATGGGTGAACAAGAAAGCCACAAACTGCCCCCCTCCAAGGTATATACTTTCTTACAATTGCTGAGGGTGCCGGGACAACTGTGGAGGGACATCTGAAAGCACCTCCAGCTGTCACACCACCTAGACAGATTATGCTAAGAGCTGGCCAAGACCACGTAATTACGAATATGTAACAACTTCCTAGCAAGGGGACCTCCATGTATACAGTTGTACATGGTGTGTCATTACAGCTCTGGCCAACCGTAATGACACTGCAAGCAAAGTCGGTTGTGTCCTTCTCATGCTCACAGCAACCTCTGCACACGATTGCTTTTTCAGATGCCAAGCATGATCTTTCTGCATGCTTGATCGTTGGGACTCACGATATTTGATGGCTGCATATGTAGCAGAACATAGCAGGTGTAGAGGGATGGTCAGGGCCAGTTTGGTGAGGAAGTACGGAAAGGAGCCGTATAGCCTGTTGATGGAAAACAAATAGCTGAAAGCAAAATTTTTGCATGATGCCCTTTTTCATTTTGTGCACATGGATCTAACTTTGAAACTTTTGGTTTGGAACAAAAACTTACCCTTCTGTTGCCTCTTTCAGTGCGTGCTCATTGTCTGCCGTGTAGGAAAGCATGCTCATGTACGGCATGGCAATCTGGGAGGTGAGTTAGTTCCAATTAAGGCAGGGAAATGTGAGCTTCAGTAGATCCCTAAAAGCCACAGATGTAGGGAGCAGGAGCAAAAGAGGGCATCCTGTCACAGGGCTATGTACAAAGTAGTCAGCGGTAGTGCTGAGCTTAACAACATTGACCTCAACTGTCCACCAACCTCATCTCAAGTACACAACTGTGAGAAGAAAGAGAGAGAGAGAGAGAGAGAGAGAGAGAGAGAGAGAGAGAGAGAGAGAGAGAGACAGGCAGGCAAGTAGGTAAGTAGGTTGCCCACCACTAGATGGCTGCTTTTGCCTAAATCATGTGAGGACTGCCTGAGTCTTCTTTTCTTTTTTCAAGGTTTGAATGGCTAGTATGGTGTCCACCATAACCTCAGATGATCAAGCGTATTGCACCGAGACACCTGATGACATGAGATAAGTGGACATAACCTCAGGAGTACAAAAGAAACGCACCAAGACACCTGGCATGACATGAAAAAAATGGACAGACGCAGCCTCACTCCCGCCACGCCCTCAATGCTTCCAAGGTCAAAATAAACTAGGCCGACCTGCAGGAATGATCCCCACGTGCAGCATGCCATTCTTACCACATTCAGGAAATAGCAAAAAGAAGAGTGAGCAAGAAGTAGGTTATCACCTTTGTTGTAACACTTTACGGCACACACACGCACGCACGCACGCACACACACACACACACACACACACACAAACACACACACACAAGCACACTTGCGTTTTGTCTGCGGATTATTTATGATCTAAATCAGTAAGTCTAAGACATGAAACACTCATTAATTGCAGGTCAACACCTCCCACAAGGTTGCAAGTAAGAATTGTTTTTTCCCCCTTGGTTTCTGCCAGTTTGGCACTTACTGCAGAGACAAAGGGAATCAGCCACAGCTTACCAAGTCAGTAGCTTGAAATGGCGCCAAAACACATAGGTGCTGTGGGCAAACCACTTCAATGCTTCTTGCACACGACATATCATGCCCCTTGTTTCAGGTGGCGGCTGCTGCGTTTCCTGCTGGTGCTGGTGGTGGTGGTGGTGGTGCTGCTGTTTTTCTTGCTGCTGTTGCTGCTTTTCCTGCTGGTGCTGTACTGTCTCATCCAATATCCCTGGGCAGCAGACGCAGAAGTTAGCAGTGACGCTAGCTTTTGAATCAAGGATCTTGGCCTGGGGACAGGATGGACTGCTGTCTGGGATTGCAAGGGGAGGTGGACTGCACGTAGCCTTTCTGCACCTGCAGGATATAATGGGAATACAAGTCTGTTGAATGATGCTGGATCACAAGGCCGTCAAACTGCATATCAGAACATGCTGCAGCATTTGACACAAAAGAGGTTACACCAAATTACTGTAGGCTGCTCATGTTGCCTGCTTGCACAGCGGTGAAATATATAACAATGAACCACCTTCGACATGGACAGCTGCAGCCTGATAGGAAGCAGGGGCCACACCCAGTCCTGGTTTCAATTCTGCTGGTTTGCATGCTGCTGCTCAGGCTGCTGTTGCTGCCAAATTTTCGGAAGCCTGGAGAGGGAGCCTGATTCCCAAACTTTGCACTGACCATGGTGCCGCTCCTGCTGCTGCTACAGCTGCTGTCATAGGAGGAAGAGGCGTCGGACACTTTGGCAAGCAGGGAAAAGGGGGTGGAGAACGGCAGGTTGAGTGATAGATTGGCCTGCTGATCAATGTCCGCCTTCATTTTGAGGTAGGAGTGGTAGGGTGGGAGCTGTAGCAATTCTTTGGCCAGGGTACTTGACCGCTTCTGTGCGTCACTGATGTACTCTAGGGCCCCAAGGCTGTCATGTTGACATGCCATTGGTGTGCTTGAAACAAGGGGGGGGTAAGTGACAGCAGGTGCAGGTGGTGTGAGCCGCTTTGTGCGGGCGCTGCTGCTGCTGCTTGCTGCAGGAAAGTGCTGCCACCACAGCACACCCGCAGGGCCCTGCATGAGCTCCTGTAGGAAAGAAGCCAGAATATGATCTAGGAAGATACGTAGACGCAGAGGTAGTAGCGCAAAGAGAGATACTGAACTAAGAAATATTTAAGATGTTTGGAAAGCATGGGCATAGGGGTGGGATTAAGAGACATGTTCAAGGGAGAAAGGCAACATGGGTTCTATTTCGCTTGCATCGTGAGATGCATAGGGCTCTGTCATTATTACCAAGGCAGACTACAGTCGTGGTTCAGTAGTGCATGGCCCTGGTTGGAAGCAATTTAATGGCA
>Ga0307966_1003335_pt1 | contig 12112 bp, 7 predicted proteins | sample OrgLakmetagen646_FD_203141 | JGI IMG/M metagenome (GOLD analysis project Ga0307966, IMG submission 203141) | Saline water microbial communities from Organic Lake, Antarctica - #646 | ecosystem: Environmental > Aquatic > Non-marine Saline and Alkaline > Saline | place: Antarctica: Organic Lake... | reverse complement strand
ACATTCATTTTACCCCATAAAGCTTTACTTTCTGAATCAAGTTGATTAGTCCTTTCTATGAGTCCATCACGTACTCTTTTGTCAAAAATTGTCTTCATATTTTAGCTTACAGATTAAGTTAGCTATACCTAACTCTACATGCCCCAGAACAATAAAAAGGTAATGTTCTTTTTCAGGTTGCAGGTAACCTCTCGGCTATGTTTAGTATTGGGAATGAACTACCTCGCGGCAGAGCCCACAAGGTATCTATCTGATTACAATCTACTACTCATTCCGACCCAAAGCGTCGGGGAATTAAACCACTCATGATTAAATAATAGGTATAAAGCGAAAAATACGGTGCGAATATCAAAGTAACATCATCGCCTAAAGTAAAGAATTGTAGGAATGAATACTTTTAAGCTTCTACCGCAGTGCGGTTTGACAATGCACGTTGTTCTACACCACTATTTTTTGATAGATTTAAAAATTGCTTCTGCACGAAAAAAATTAAATACACACCCTCGATGTTACTCCATCCTGGCTTCAAGATCATTTAGAAATTTCTTAATCCGGTCGGCGTTCACCCCAACATCACTCCTGCCAATTCGTGATTTAGAGCGCATATCAACACGAGTAGCACCATTTTCAGACGTAACACGGAACACCACATCATCTCTAAATCCAAACCATGCAAGTTTCTCGGATGCCTCAATGCGCCCATCTCGTCGGTTGATACTCACAATATCCCATCTACGACTCGCAATAATTGCAACAATTTCATCAATTACCTCCTGAACTGATGCCGAAACCACAAGCGGTTGTATATCGGGGTAAGCTTCACGCTGCTGCTGAGCTGTCTCTTCCCCTGCATACTCAGGCGGGTTTGGAGCATCGGCCCTCAATCGCTGCATGGCAACAAATTCAGGCGGGTCTTGAATGTCCGTCGTAATATCATGGATCGGGGGAACCGACCGTGCTTTGTACTGCCAGTAAATGGCAGTTGCAGAGATTAAAAGCGTCACCAGGAATCCGGTCAGAACCATCGCCTTGGCTGATACCCCGGAATCTTTCATAAAAAAGAAAAAGGTGGTTTGAATAATTGCTAATCCAATAGCCGCGTAAGCCCCATAGCGCAGTAGTGTAAAACCAGTTCCAAGGCCCCAAACACCCCATTGATACCCGTATCCCGATAATATGAAGACAAGCGTACAGAGCAGCGATAAATAGAAGAATATCTTTGCCAGCGTTTTTTTCATGGCAGTATTTATTTGATTTTTATTGGTTGGTTATCAATTGTACAACAATTCTATCGAATTTGGTATCCCGATCTATCAAAACTATCAGGGATTTCAATTAGCCTTCGAGAGTAATTCCCCTTATTTTTAAAGGCTTTAACGCATATGGCAGTCTAATACATTTTTCTTTGCGATAGTTCTCTCATTCATGAAGGAACGATTGCAAGGGATTGAATTCTATATGTTGGAGATTCAAACGACTGCCTGACGCAGATTGGATTTAATTTTAATATACAATCAGGATATCAAAGAATGGAAGGTCCCGTACGCGTACGATTTGCACCCTCACCCACCGGTTTTTTACATATTGGCGGATTGAGAACCGCACTTTACAACTATCTATTTGCACGACATTTTGATGACGGCACATTCGTTCTCAGAATCGAAGATACAGATCAGAGCCGATATGTTGAGGGGGCTGAAGAAGATATTATCCGTTCACTTGAATGGTGTGGTATGAAAATAGATGAGAGTCCTGAACATCCTGGTGACTACGGGCCTTACAGGCAGAGTGAACGAAAAGAACTCTATCACAAGTACGCAAAACAGCTTATTGATAACGACCAGGCTTACTATGCGTTCGACACAACAGAAGAGCTTGATCAAATGAGAGAGCGTCTTCAAAAGTCGGGAAATCCTTCGCCCAAGTATGACGCCATTACCCGGCAATCAATGAAAAATAGCCTCACACTTTCTCAGGACGAGGTTGAGAAACGTCTGGATGCCGGGGATGAATACGTTATCCGCCTGAAAGTGCCACGACGGGAGACTGTTCGATTTGAGGATTTAATCAGGGGCCACGTCTCTTTTGAGACAAAGGGTCTGGATGATCAGGTATTACTGAAATCAGACGGGATGCCCACCTATCATCTCGCCAACGTTGTAGATGATCATGAAATGAAAATCACGCATGTCGTTCGTGGTGAAGAGTGGCTTAGCAGCACACCTAAACATATATTGCTCTATAACGCATTTGGATGGGATGCGCCTGACATGGCCCATCTGCCACTGATAATGTCGCCAAGCGGCGGAAAACTTTCAAAGCGGAAAGCGGAGGAAGAGGGCATTCCGATCAATACTAAAGAGTATATCAAGCAAAATTATGAGCCGGAAGCACTGGTCAATTTCCTGGCATATCTTGGCTGGAGTCCGGGAGATGATAGCGAAATCCATTCCCTTGATGAACTTTGTGAACTATTCACTCTCGACCGCGTAAGCAAAGGCGGTGCTGTATTCAATCATAAAAAGCTGCTTTGGTATAACGAGCACTATCTTCGGGAACAGAGCGATGATGAGCTTGCAGAACGATTAAAGAAAATCGCCGGAGATAAAAACTTAGATCTGCCAAACGAAGAATTTCTAAAACAGGCTATCTCCCTTTTGAAAGAGAGAGTCAGCAAAATTGAGGAGATTCTTGAAATGGGTGACTTCTTCTTCAATGATCCCGAATCCTATGATGAAAAAGCTCTGAAGAAATGGAAAAAAGACAGTGGTGACCTTGTCAGCCAGTACAAGAGTTCAATTGAAGATCTGGATGATAATGAGTTTGAAGCTGCCACATTGAAGTCTCACCTCGAAGATGTCATCAACAAAAATGATGTTGGCTTTGGCAAACTCATGATGCCTCTTCGAATTGCGATAACAGGCCAGGGATTTGGTCCGGATCTCTTTTCCTCTATGGAGCTATTGGGCAAAAAAACCGTAATCAGTCGCCTGACTGCAGCCCTTGCTAAGCTCGGCTAAACTTTATGAAAACTAAATTTCTGAGTCATCACTGTATTAGCACAGGGGTGACTCGTTATTTTCAAATTATTGCCACCAGCCAATAATCAGACCCGCAATCGTAAGGCCGGCCACGTGGTAGCCGTTGTCTATCAGGTGGAGTTTCAGCGGGACCTCAGAAAAAAGGCCGGTTGCACCTGACAGGCTAAACACAAAGCCTGCCGCTGCAAAAAATCCGATCAGCCCCCCGTTCACAGCTCCATCGATGCCTAACGCTTCAATGAATAGAGCCAGGGAAAATACCCCAACAAATTGAAGGATGAACGAGAACCCAAAAAGTAACGGGCTCCCACCATCATGATCTTCCGGAATATTTTTGATTTTCATCCACGGCCTGGCAAAAAGTATGGGGCTGTACCAAAGTGCCCCCAGAACGAAGTAGAGTATGGTTGCAATAAGCACTGGAAGAGCGGAAACTGAGGAGAGAAGGTCAGTCATAACAGGAGAGATAAGTTGATGGATACCAATAAATAAGTAAGATTGGACCTAAGAGTCAACACCTCATTCTACTGCCGTTTCGGGAAGCCCCCTCAACAGTTCTGACGAGTTGATATGAGCAGGAACCTGAAAGTTGATCGGCTGTCATTCAAAGGACCCAAATGTTCAATCCTTGTACATCAACTAATCAACGGTTCTTGCCTTTACACTCATCAGACGAAAACAACATTCGTTCAGCGAAGACTTCCTTACGAACTATAAAAAGGTCAAATTCTCATTAAATTCGACCTTATTTGATCAATGTTAGCTTGCGGGTTTGATTAAATCCCCCCGCCTCAAACCGGTAGAAATAGATTCCACTCGAGAAAGAGGAAGCATCAAGCACAACAGTGTGACGTCCCGCGTTTTTCTGTTCCGCAACCAAAACAGCAACCCGCTGGCCAATCATATTATAAACGGAGAGACGTACCATGCCGGCTTCCGACATCCCATAATTAATCGTAGTAGTGGGATTGAAAGGATTTGGATAGTTTTGATCAATGAAAGGGTGATCCGGAATTTCATTCACACCAGAGATGCTTGTTTCTAATGCTGTTGTAAACGACCATACATCAGACCAACCGGATTCTGCACCGTCAATTTTCGCCCGCACTCTCCAGTAATAGGTTGTAAGTTCTTCCAAGCTACTGGTCGTATATGCTGCATCAATAAGCTCCGTTTCATCTATCACGAGATCATTGAACTGATCATCTAGTGATAGCTGGAAATGATAATAATCTGCGCTTTCTTCCGAACTCCAGCTAAAATCAATCTCTGTTTCCAGGTCTGTTACTTCATTCTCCGGTGCGATCAGTGAAATCAAACCATCTGACTCCACAATGGTTGTAAATTGCCAGATTTCACCTTCATTCGTTTCTTCACTGTTCTCAGAAATCACCTGCCAGTAATAGGTTGTGTTATTAAAGATCTCCGGCAAAGAGGTAAGTTCAGAAACTACTGTCCCTTCATATATGATGTTTTCATCGAGGGAAGAAATATCATCAGAAAAATAGACTTTAACGGTTGTCGTTTCCTCATCATTTGTCCATTCGAGATTGGTATCGATAGCAACGTTGGCTTCTTCATTTTCCGGCCTGGGATCCCAGGCTTTACGCAATGGATCCACATTTAGCTTAAGATTGATCGAAATCGCATCAATTTGCGGGTTATCTGAATTCAGTGTTATTACGGCATTGTATGAACCAGGCTGAAGATTTCCGGCATCAACCTGATAGTTTGCTGTGCCGGAACTGGCAGGATCAAGAGAAACATCAGAAACAGATATCCAGTCGCTGCCATCTATGTAGTCAATGGTGAAATTTCCTGAATAGCTTTCATTTCCAAGATTCCCAACCGGTAACTGGAAGTTTACCAAACTGTTATCGGAAAACACCTCTTTTTCTATCTCCGGTTCAAACAGAATGGGTACACCGCCGGATGCCTGATCATCCAACATTCGTATCTTTGCCGACCTTCCCACAAATCCGTCACTTCCCGATGACCGGTCGATAAAACTTCCTGTCAACAAAAGAGAATCGTCTCCCATTAATGACGCACCAAAAAAACCTCCTATCTTCTCATCTTCAATCACTTCAGGTGTTGTGCCAAGATGATAGGCAATGAACTCATTACCAGGCGTACTTCCGGATTGGTACTTTCCGTCGTTATAAGAGGTAAGAACATATATTGAATTCTTCCTCTTAATGGTTCGATATGAATAGCTTAAGTCTGAACTTGTTGTCCAGAGCTCATTGTTTTTGTCATAGATGTGAAAAGAGCCACTCAACCTCTCAGACTCTTCCCCCTTTTCATCAATGGTAACCATCGCGATACCATTACTCAAGACGTAAAGAAAGTCGCCCTCCGAAATGATAGAATTGACGCGTACATCCCCGAGTGTTCCAGCTGCAAAATTGAGTCGTTCTGAAGTGTCTGTTTCGCGATCATATTTTACTATGGGAAACCTCTCGAGATCTTGTGGGTCTGGTATACGGGCTCCAAAATAGATGCTCTCATCAGTTATCGTTATGGATCTGAATGAAGGTACATTATAATTTTCAGGAAGCGGCACCCCCTGCCACTTTTCATCCGGCATACTCCATATGGCGGCTAATTTACCCTCACTATTTCCTGCATCAATTTCCTGAAATGCCCCTGCGAAATAAATATCATCACCATTTCGCTGCATATCAAAAATCCATCTTTTATCCTCCCAGGGTACCTCTGAAAATGCAAATTCCATAATATCGTGTTCTGGAGTCAAACCCTTTCCCATGGCATTCCAGGATGCGCCATCCCACCGGACAGCCATCGTGCTTTCAACAAATTGCCCCCCGGTTTGGTAGGCTCCTAAAAGCCGCCCTGAAACATAGAGATCATCCGCCTGTTCATCATATATCAAATGAGATCCGTATTCCGTGCACTCTCTGAAACCCGGGCCTATCAATAAGCACTCTCCCAACCCTTCTCCAACCGGTTCAAAGGTTTGTTCAGACGTGTTATATTTTGCGATACCATTAAGCTTCACACGTTCGCCCTGGTTATAGCCATAGACGAAAATTCCTGTCAGGTAATAATCATTTCCGGCCTCTACCACATCAAAAATAATATCGTCCACTCCTTTTCCAATCGCATAATATTCTCCATTCTGATATTTCACAATATTCCGGGCATTTACCCTGCTCATCAAATCAGGACCCGTTCTCATTCTGTCAAAACTTCCGCCGAGATAGATTTCACCGTTATGATTGTGAATTTTATATGCGATATCCTGGAGTATCAGGTTTGAAGTACTGATGTAGGAGCTGATATTTTCCGACTTCGGTTCCCTGAGTTCCCAACTTACTCCAGATCCGGTTTGTGAATTACCAAACTCGTCTAATGCCCACTGCTGACCCTCCCAAACGGCAAAATTTTCAGTTGGAACTTCTGTTCCGTCCGATTGCAGAACATACTTGAATCTGCCGGCAACAAAAATTTCATCACCCTCTGAGGAGATGCTCTCAATTCTGCCCGCGGATTCCTCCAGATCAATTCCCTGCCCGACCGGTTCCCAGCTTCCTGCCCCATCCCACTTTGCAAAACCATTGGTTATGATTGGGTTATCACCATCCAGGATTTCCTCCATTTCCCCGCCGGCATATAACTCACCTTCAGTGGTTACATGAAGCGAATATACCCGGTCTGAAAAACCTTCTCCCATCGCCTCCCACGAATCGGTTTCCAGGTTAAAAACAGCCACATGACGCCCTTCAACAGACGGTTCCTCATCATCTTCATGATTGTACAACCTGGCAAATCGCCCACCTGCATAAAGTTTACCATCATAATATTCTAAAGTATTTAATGTACCTCCGCTAAACCCCCACTCAACATAAGGTTTTCCCAGGGCTACATAATCAGCTGCCCCATTCTCTAACTTAAAGATCAATGAGGTTCCGGCATATGCTGTTGAGCCGTTACTGGTGAGGCTGAAGAAGTTATATCGTTCATTATCGGGAAGTTCAATCTCGGTCCAGGTATCGGATGGAATATGATAAGCTCCTAAACCCGATTCGATGCTGATCCTTTCCCCTCCCGGGGTAACAATTTCATTGGTTACTGAGGTGGCCGTAGAGCGTTGAAATGCTACATACAGATAGTCACCTGCAACTTCCATATCTCGCACAAAAGTAATAAAAGATGCAGTTCGGCCGATATCTATCCAGTTTTCACCGTCATACTTTGTAATGTTTTGGATGTCGGTTGTGCCTGCAACTGACGACATTCCGCCAAAATAAAAATCTCCATTTGAATCGGTCGCAATAGACGTAACAACACCATCCATGCCCAGCCCAAACGATGTGAATGGGTGATCCTGTGCCATTAAGTTACTCATTGAGAAAAGCGCACCAATTACAGTAAGCAGTATCGATTTATGCATGGATAGATGATTAGTTGAAGTATTCTATTGATAACTCGATACTCGTTTGATGATAGCATCAGGCTCTCTCTACAAAGCGTTGGATTTCCCGCTAAAGTGTCAAAGCAATTAAACTATTGTTTTTTAATTGTTTTGCAGATCAAAATTCATAGTTCTTTACGTCTCTCATTGTTCTTTTCCATTTTCAAGCCTGTTGCTACAAATAGACTGGGGAAAGAGTTACTATCGGCTTTCGTTTCAAAAAGCCCAAATTCTCTATAATTGTTGAGCAATAAATCAACGATACTTGCTTTTTCACTCGTCGGACAAAAATAACAATTGTCCGACAAAGAGTTACTTCATAAGCGTCATTTTTCGGGTTGTCCGGTATGCCTCGGTCTGAAGCACGTACATGTAAACTCCGCTGCTCGCACCTGATGCATCCCACACTGCGGTGTGAACTCCCGCTCCCTTCACCTCATTCACAATAACGGCAATCTCGCGGCCCAGCATATCATAGACAGAAAGAATGACGCGCTCGCTTTCGGGCAGACTGTATTGAATCGTGGTGGCAGGATTGAAAGGATTGGGGTAGTTTTGATCAAGCCTGATTACATTGGGTATAGCATCGGTGATTTCAGAGGATGTTAGTTCAACATCTACTCCCTGAAGTCGTATATCATCAATCCTGTACTGCTGACTATTATTTTTAGAAAAACGTATGGCAAGAAACTCTGCTGCAGGTAATCCGCTATCCACTATTTCAAGCAGTTCCCAGCTGCCACCGGCGGGCTCTGTATTATATGTTACCTCTGTCCAGAGTCCTTCACTATCTGTTCTGTATTCAATAGTGAGAGGGGTGTCACTGCTGGAATAAACACCGAGACTTAGCGCAAGCTGCTCAAACCCAGTAGTATTAATATTGCCGATTGTGAAAAACCGGTCACCAAGGTTCATAAAAACCTGCGCGTTACCGCTGGCATTTTCGTACCCATCAGAGGGCAGAGATTCACGGATATCGCCATTTCCCCCGAACGTAAAGCTTGCATTATCGAATGTATGCTCATTAATTGCCGTGGATGATGAAACAGCCCCAAACGTCTCACTAAAAATATCTGTAAATTCAGGATCGGGATTCGGGTCAGTACCTCCATCTTCCATGAAAAATGCACGTCTCACTAATGTGGTGTCCATCACAAATGGATTTACATTTCCCTGCCAGTCGGAGATGGTTTCAGTCCGAAGCACTTCGTCGCCGTCAACCTGATCTATATCGTGCCACTCCAGAAGTGCGTCATCCATGGATGAGTAGAACCCTGCATCTTCTGCATCCGCCTCGTCCCTGTAAATGGTATAGAAATAGAACATCGAGCGCGCAACATCGCCTTTTGTATCGAGTTTTGACTCAAACCGGTCGTTTAGCTTAACCTTGCTCCATTCATCACGTTCACCTGCTGTTGGAGCAGTAGTTGTAAAGATCAAACCGGTATTATCCCTGCTGGTTTTATTGTACCACCTGTCAACGTCTCCGTCAGGTATTGTTCCAAATTTCAAGTTGCCCCGATCCTGGTTCGCCCTCACTTCAGTTGACCGCAAATGATGCAGGTCGCTTCTGGCAGGTTCGTTCCCGGCACCTTTGGATTGAGGCCAGAGATGCTCGGCATTGATTCCACTGCCACCATCGTAGGCATCTTGTCTTGGAGTTGATGAGTTCGGATCAACCGGCATCTCAAAATAGGTGTAAAAGCCAATTAGCATTCCGTCCCTGTTATCAAGTATGGTATACATTCGATCGCGGGCTATGTTATAGCCGAGCGTCAAATCTGGCGTGTAGTTTTCTCTTAGGAATTCCTGAAGTGGCTCTCCTGTCAGATCGCCACCAATAGTTTGATTTTGAGCGAAAAGAGTGCCGCCAATACCTAAGAATAAAGCGACGGTTAGGGTTATGAAGCGAGGTGTGTTTTTTAAATCCATGAATGAGAGTTTCAAGATGCGCAGACTAAATATCCTGTAAGCTGTTTTATGTGGTTTTTTAACCCTTTAATGATACGTCTTTCTCAAAAGACGCCATAAAATTATTTGGTTAATAACTGCCCAAATACCCACAATTTATAATTTCGATCCAATCCGCCTCCCGGCAATACTCGTATACATAAATGAATCCGAATGCTTTTGTTCACCATATAAAATATACGAGCTATGAAAATTCTTACCGCCATATGTGTATCTCTTCTTTGTCTTCTGATCCCTGACCAAGATTCCCGGGCTCAATCCTTTACCGCGGAATCCGGCTACGTTGAATTTGTGTCCAGCGCTCCACTGCTGGAATTCAAGGGAACCAGCAATCATTTGACCGGCCTCATTAATCTGGATAAAAACCTGGTGGATTTCTACGTCGATCTCAATACGCTCGACACAGGAATCGATTTGCGTAACAACCACATGAGAGAGAGCTACCTGGAAACCGACACTTACCGATTTGCCGAATTTACCGGAGAGCTGGTTTCAGACATAGACCCGGATTTCGAACTTGAGCAAGAAGTTACGGTCACCGGCACATTCAAAATTCACGGGGTAGAACGCGAGATTGATGTTCAGGGCACAATCACCCCTAAAGAATCAGGTCTTCAGCTCGATGCCGGCTGGACTATACTCCTTGAAGACTACAACATCGACAAACCCCGGGTTGTGTTTTATGAGCTTGCCAGTGAACAGGATGTGAACATTTCAATTCTTTTAAAACCACAGGATTAATAACCGCTATGATAAATTATCAATTACGTCTGCTTACGCTCTGCATCCTATTAATTACGACCCTGCCAGATCTTCTGATGGCACAGCTTGAAAGGCGTACAGCTGATATTGACGAATCAGTGTCCCTGACATTCATGGCTCCGAGAAACATCAATCTATACACGGTTGAGTCACTCTCTAAAGGAGAACTTCACTACTCAATCCTGCACACATTTGGTCCTGTAAACAGCGGTGCCAGAAACCTGTTCGGTATTGATGCAGGAGCTAACGTTCGCTTTAGTTTTGAATACGGCATCACCGACAGATTCTCTCTCGGACTCGGGCGGTCAAGCCTTGACAAAAATATTGCCTTAAGCTCAAGAATTGCCTTACTGCGACAAAATCCGGCTGAGGGAATGCCGGTTTCAGTCTCATTTGTACCGTCTGTGGGTATCAATACTGTTGATCCGGATTTCCTGCCAGGTAACTATATTCCGACCGATCGTATCAACTACGGTTTTTCGCTTCCCGTTGCCCGCAAATTTAACGATAAGCTAAGTTTACAGCTGTCGCCTATGCTTGTCCATTTTAACCGTGTGGGACCTGAGCTGAACATTATGGACCCTGAGGTAAATACCTATTATTCTGTTGGATTTGCCGGCAGATACAAAATTAAACCTCGCATGGCTCTTTCTTTTCAATACATTCCGCCGCTAACGGACGCAGAGGATTTAAACGCAAACCTGGCTCTGGGTATCGATATAGAAACCGGCGGTCACGTGTTTCAGATGTTCTTTACGACCTCGAGGGCTCTGAATGACCCTTACCTGATTGCCGGAGATAACGGCGATTTCTTTGCACGGGAATTCCGATTTGGATTTAATGTCAACCGTCTGTTTCAGCTTAATTGATCTCTTCTCTATTCAACTCGTCAAAAGAAAATACCAAACGCCGGACAGAAGATGACTTCAGACGAATTATCTAAATAATATCATCTCGAATGTTTCGCGAAACATCTTATCTTTATGCAGGTTAATTATATAAAAAGGTATATTTATGAAACTCTTCCTCAAGATCGTAGCCAGTCTCCTGATCTTTTTCATCGTGCTTCTTATCGGGCTAAACCTGTACTTCACAAATGACCGCCTTAAATCAATGATTCTGCCAGAAGTTCAGCAAGCAGTTGGCACAGACGTACAGGTAGAACAAATGTCGCTTACTTTTTTCAGGACGTTTCCACAGTTCGGCGTAGAGCTTCAGAACTTTGTCTTACCCGATCCTGACGGCGAAACGGTTGCCAGTCTTGATGAGCTGCTTGTGGGAGTCGAGCTTTTCCCACTTTTGAGCAACGAAATTTCTATCTCACGCCTCCAGCTGAACAGACCCATAATTAACTACCGGGTATATGAAGACAGCACATCTAATATAGATTTTCTTCTTGATAGTCCTGAAGATGCAGCTGAGTCTGAATCTGGCGGATACGCAATAGCGATACCTGAATTTAGCATACTGTCTGCCACCATGAATTATCGGGATGATGCCGGAGATATGACGGTTACGCTGGAAGACCTGAATGCCGACATGTCACTTCAGTTTGCCGATCTGATTGAGACTACTCTCGATGCAACGCTTGGATCACTAACTGCTTCTTCCGGCGGCACAACCTATGTTAATAATCTATCCCTGAGCTTGAACCAAGTCTCTACGGTTGATCTCGAAAATGAAATTCTGACTCTCACTGAGGGTGTGTTCTCTATCAGAGGGCTTGCACTAAACATGGCCGGATCAGTATCTGACTGGAGTGCTGAAGCTCCGTCACTGGATCTGCAATTTTCGTCCAGCTCAGAAAATTTCGGTGAGCTGCTCAGGTTAGCTCCTCCCGAATTTGATGAGCAGCTTGCCGGGCTCGAAACTCGAGGCTCTCTGCAGCTCGACGGATCCG
>Ga0307966_1003333_pt1 | contig 12117 bp, 16 predicted proteins | sample OrgLakmetagen646_FD_203141 | JGI IMG/M metagenome (GOLD analysis project Ga0307966, IMG submission 203141) | Saline water microbial communities from Organic Lake, Antarctica - #646 | ecosystem: Environmental > Aquatic > Non-marine Saline and Alkaline > Saline | place: Antarctica: Organic Lake... | reverse complement strand
CAGATGGGCGAGTCAAGGAGGAGCGAGATATCCTGAACTGCGTGATGACAGTGGCAGAAACAGTGTTTGGTCCAAAGTGCGGCCGTATTTATCTGGCGCTGAGAAATGGGCATCTAGCACCAACAGACAGGTTTGTGTATTTGTGTGCTTATCAAAAGACACACTGTGCTGGATCGCCTGAGTGGTGGCTTAATTATTGGTGGTTATCTTAACAATCGGTGGTTTCAGTTGGTGCTTTAAGTGTTTGAATGCACACTCAGTTTTCATTGCCCGCACTTAAAGTACGTAGCATCACTGAAACAAGAAAAATGTATTCCCTTCTTTTATTGTACAACCAGCTTGCTTGCATTTTGCACAAACGCATGCACATAAGCATGTATCATGTTGTATTGTGTACGTACCTTTTTGGTAGGTAATTACTGTAAGGTGAACTTTTGCACTTACCGGTATTGCACTTACCAGTGATTCAATGTCACACGCGTGACGTACGCCGATCATATGGCGCGGATGCCTTGCATGCTTATTGCAGGAGGACTTTTTGATACGTCCAAAACACTGACACAGATGCTAAGCAGGAGTGCCCTCATCCTTTAGGGTCTTGTCCTTTGCGCTGCTCTGCCTTACTCGTGCGGATTACATATCGATAAAAAATGAAAACTCAAAGTTTAAAGACCTCCTCCTGGCTCCGTGATCCCTGCTTTGTTCTAATCCTGCTGATTGCAGCAGTTGTCCAACAAACCCTCACATTGCAATGCCCTCCTCTTTTAACGCTCTCAGAGATGATGGGGAGCTCGAAGATGCCTTGGCTAGTAAGCTGGGCAAGGACCGCTGCATGCGCATCAGGTAGGTACCTTAGTTGTCGTGTGCCTGACCAGTTTAGTCCACACACACACAGTGCAGTCAGGTAGGTACCTTGCCGTGTGCCTGACCAGTTTAGTCCAGTTGCATGAGGTAGGTACCTGTGAATGTCGTGTGCCTGACCAGTTTAGTCCACACACACAGTGCATTCAGCATGTCTTCACTTTTCACCATCGGACTGAGTATGCTTGCTCACCTAATAATGCCCCAATTCTGTTTGACTGTGTCAAGTGGACGCCTCAAGTATCCATGCTTCTGTGTTTTAACACGCACGACATAGGCTTGCTCATGCAAGCAAGGACAGCCCATACTCTGTACATCAGTATGTGTCAGCAAGGGTCACTTGTGATTGATCAACCCCCAAACTTGTTGTGTATAGGTGGCCTGTCTCTGCTGAAGACTTGCCTTACTTCAGCCCCCGCCACCCCGATAACCAGATCAACAACCCCAGCAGCAGTGCCAGCACCAACCTCACGACCACCAGCCAAGACATCCCCTCCCACACCAGCACAGCCACGATTCACCACCATTCCGGGGACGACACCAGCAGCAGTAGCGACGGCAGCAGAGGCGACAATGAGGGTGTTGAAAGCTCAGCAGCGGCTCCTCCTTCTCCGGCTGGGCTACCTTTTGTGCACGGAACGAGCTCAGGTTCTGCCACTGGATCGGGCTTTGGCCCCGTGCACCCTAATTCACCCCTGCGGCTGAGTGCCAATGAGGTGCTGATAGGGGATGGGATGCAAGTGCTGCTGCACATTATGCAGTACCATGCTAAGGAATGGCCCATTGAGGGGCTGCATGAGTTCAAGGACTATTTGGAGGTGCGGTTGTTAAAGTGTGTGTGTATGTGTGCGCATGTGGGTACGAGTGTCTGGATTTTGGTTGAATACTTTGATCAAGTTTGAAGCTTGCTCCATCCATTGCAAAAGCACTCCATCCATTGCAAAAGCGCTGCAAACAAAGAAAGAGTGTACTGAGCTTGGATTGTGTACACTCTTGCATCAAAGCGTGGACATTGGTGGTTGTGGGTTGTGTAAGCTTGCACAACGGTTGTGAGATGCAGTGGGACCAACTGTTGTGAGATGCAGTGTGAGCGACGGTTGCACCCTTGGTTGCACCCTTGACAAGGCATCCTACACAAATGCGCCTTGGACGTCGTCTTGCTGCCTCAACGTGGACTTTGGATAATCGAAGGCTTGTCGAGCTCGCTTGGATGCACATTGCTTAAAAACTGACTTAAGTTGCTTCCACTCCCGCAGACCATCCTTCAGGACTACCATGACCGGAGGGGTTTTTCCCAGGGCATCAGCACAGGGTGGCCGTATCTGGACCAGAGCTACCGAGTGGTCCCTGGGGAGCTTACCATTGTCACAGGTGCAAGAGTTTCACTGGCATGTTCAGTCACCCCTTACACTTCAGCACACTCAGTAGCTCAGTATGCCTTGCGTGTTAAATGCATAGGGAAGCGTGCACGCTTGTTTGATCCTTTGGTTTATGACTGATGATGGAAGCGTCACAGGTGTGCTAAGATCGGAAAAAGTGAGGGTTTATGTAGGAGGTTGGTGTTGTAAAGAAACGTGACTCGTCGGACCTTTGTTCCAGAGAGGTGCTCAAAAGTTGGGATATGAACGAGAACGTCCAGGTGGCATAGAGAATGCATGCTTGGAGGGGTAAACTTTGCAGTTACTGGTGCTGAAGAAAAGGCCAACCAATTCACAGTAGGATGCATGTGCTTGCCACCTTTTCACTTTTATCTTGTTGCGTAAGTAAACATTTGTTTGCATGTTAATTCCCTGAAATACACACCTTTACGTTTGTCAGACACCTCTGCATATCCTTTTTTTGTTGTGGCATGACATGTGAAAAACACCATATCTATTGCAATTTCCATATAATGCATAAGATGGTGTTAGCAGTAAGTTGCGTGCACAGACACAAACCCTTGGATTGACTTTTGAAATGAAATACATCTATTATGTTTTGTGCAGGTGTTCCCAACTCAGGGAAGAGTGAATGGCTTGACGCGCTGTGCATGAATTTGGCCATGCAGGCCGGCTGGTCTATTGCCATGTGCTCATTTGAGAAGAACCCCAAAGGCCACGCACGCAACCTGCTGGAGAAGTACGTTGGGAAGCAATTTGGCGCGGTGAGTTTTCAGGTTTTAGTGCCTAGAGGGAAAGGGGGCTGTCGATGGAATAGTTTGAGCACAAGTGCAGGTCTGCTAAAGGGGTTATGGTGATGTGCAAATTGCAGACACACGGTCACACAATAGAAGAAAGGTAAGAGCTTGCAGGTTTTGCTAGGTGAGGCGACCGTGTCCCACTTTCTGCACTCATGAAAATATGTTTTCATTCACAGCTCCTGCTCTAAAAAAAGCATTTGCGTGCTCTCCAGACTCTGACACTACAGTGTATAATTTGTCCATCAGGCCCAAACTTGTGATGTTACCTGAATAAGGAATGGAGAGGGGGGCTAGTGCATGTTGAAACTTGTGTTACGGCCTAACATCTCGTTGTGCATTGCTCCAGGGAGTGACTGAGGACGGGCAGGTGCTGCCACAGATGTCTGAGAAAGAGCTGCTGGAAGGCATGGACTTTCTGGACTCCCACTTCCTCCTCATCAGGTGCTCTTGCGCCGTGGCACATACTTTTGTAAAGGCACACGCGCATGTTGCACAAATGTACGCGTACGCGCTCATGCACATTGTACAGCAATCACACTTACGCATGCGTGCAGTGCTGGCCGACCCTCACATCCCTGCCGTGCACCATTTTTTACTGAATCAATGCAGTGTTGGCACATGCACCTTCCTATATAGCAATGATCTGCGTGTTCCAAACATCAAATTTCCCAGCTCCTCGCGTGAAAATCATCACTCTCTGTTAGGTGGCGTGCCTTGACAGATGCAGCTTTTGGGGGAATTTGCGTGCGCACCTTTTTGCATGTCATCTCATACTACCTACTAAGTTTGTCAACTCACCCCTGAACAGGCACTCTGTTGAGGACAAGGTGCCCATCGAATTCCGCGAGCTGTACAGCCCCACTAGTACAGTGAACACCCCTCAGGGAGTACAGGACGCCTCTCCAACCATTGACTGGGTGCTGGCCAAGGCAGACGCTGCGGTGAAAAGGTGGGAGGTCTGCCTGTGGTGGCCAACGCCTTGACCCAAATTTATGTGCCAGTTCGTTGCACACGAGTGCAATCTGTCTCTTGCACCAACCTGCAGGCCCAGCTCCGGGGGCAAACCCCTCTATTGTCATACTAATCTAGCTTTCATGCCATTACCACTGCTTTTATGTGCCTAAAATTTAGTCCTGAATGCTTGGATCTGCTTCTAAATGTCTGTGATGATGTTTTTAGGTACGGGGTGCGAGGCCTGGTTATTGACCCGTACAACGAGCTGGACCATTCTCGGGAGTTTGAGAGTGAGACAGAGTACGTGAGTCAGATGCTGTCCAAGGTCAAACGCTTTGCACAGGTGCGCTTGGAGGGTATTTTGAGGGGGATGAGCTAGAGGAGGAGGCGTTGCTGTTTTCGGCACAGGGTTATGCGGGGAGGAGGCATTGCTGTTGGCACAGGGTTATGCGGCACAGGGTTATGCGGCACAGGGTTATGCGGCACAGGGTTATGCGGCACAGAGTTATGCGGCACAGGGTTATGCGGTACACAGGGTTATGCGGCATGTTGGCACAGGGTTATGCGGAGAGCGGCTTTGCTGTGATTGTGCGGTTGCAATGTCCTTTTTTTGGGTTTCCCAGCCACTGATGTCACAACGTATGAATAGTGCTCCTGTGCTGCCTGGATTGTCGTTGGGGGAACACTTGTGCTGGTATGAAGCAGATGAACTGTTGGGAAATCAGGGCTTGTTATAGAGAACCGTAGAGCGTCTGTGTGCATTTCATGGTAGTACTTACTTACTTGATACTTGATAGTGTGGCAAATGGCAGTGGTGAGTGCAAAGCTATCGCAGCATTCACACAACTTACACGGTTTTGCTTCTTTCCTGTGTGCAGCGCAGCAACGTGCACGTGTGGTTTGTGGCCCACCCTCGCATGATGTATGACTACAGCAGCGGCAGGCCGCCCACGTTGTACGACATCTCCAGCTCTGCGCACTTCTACAACAAGGCAGACGCTGGCATCGTGGTGCACAGGCCAATGAGCAGTCAAGAAGAGTGCGTGTTTTGATGAATGCATCTAGTACATCTGCAGAGCAACTTTCGTGGTGACTTATTGTGTGTCTGAATGCCTTGGCCAGCAGGGTTTCTCCTGCTTGTGCTGAGGTTCTGCGGCATAGTGATGTGGTGTTCCAGTGTTTTTGAAAGAAAGCTGTCCTCTAAGGGCAATTGAGCCAGCTTGCGTTGATTGTGGTGGCCTCCTTTCTGATCAGGCAGTAAGCAACAAGCATACTCACCTCTGGCCTTCTTGAGTGGGTTGCATCAACCCTTTACCCTTATCACTGTAGCGTGCTCAGTACATTTCCAAAAATCAGGCTCTACCAAGGAATCCTCTTCTCTGCACTTGATTTGCACAGGAATGATTGTGGCCCAGACCCCAGCATAAACCCTGCGCACATATATGTCCGCAAGATGCGCAACAAAGCAGCAGGAAAGCAGGTATGGTTTTGATAAGGATGCTGCATGCTTATATTCAGCAGATTGGTTGTGTCAGTATGGACCTTTATAGTCTGACACAGGTAAACAAAACGAGAGTCTCAGCTATTAACCATGCTAGGACATGGGGAATATTTATTTCTGTAATGACCGGCTGTTATAAGTCTGGCACAGCTTCCCTAGCATGCAAAAAATGATGGATGCTTACTATAACTGCTTTGTCCAGTGTGGTACAATGTATCGTCTGCTCAGGATCGTACGCCTGACTGCCCTTTCAATTACGCAGTGCAATTCTGTCTGCCTTTCATGTGAACAGTAACATTGTCTTGCCCTACCTGAAATCGTGACAAAATGGGTGAGTCACACGGCATCAACCTTTGTACGACCTCAGCTTCCTTCCACTTCACCTCACAGGGCAAAAGTGTGCTTGGCTATAAACGCTCCACTGGCTTATATTGGGAACCTCCACTGATGGAGCAAGAACAATGGGCAAGCTAGTCACTCCTGCTCGACTTCTTTACAACTGCACCAGGTGTTGTAAGTAAGGCCTGCTACCTATTGAAGTCTAGGAGTAAACTCCTTGACTCATCCAGCCCTGAGGTACTTACTGCCCTTCGTAAACTTTGACGATTGCTTTCGTGCAAGATATTAAATTCATGTTGTTTGATTTCCTTTCTTCTTCTGCAGTTTGCTTTCATCTTGCTTGTACGTGCAGGGTTTGCTGAGCAACCATGTTCTGCAGCCAATAATTTTAACTGGTGCATTTGATTCCGTACCATTTTCATTTGTGCTGTGTTAAATTTCTTTACCTTACATCGATTAGAAATGTTTTTCATCAGTAAACTGTTGGACTTCAATTTACTTGCCAAGGACTTGCCGATTTGTATATCAAATTCTTCTGTTCAACTTTCCTATTGCTGCATGTTTATGAAACAGCCAGCTCACAACAAACTGCTGAGAAATACAAACGATCAGAGAAGAATCTGCACACATCTGTCACAAAAGTTGCTTTTACCCAGCAGAGTCCTCTCTCGTGGCTGTACCTATCTGCTTTGCACTTTTCATGCTTGTGTTTGAGCAGGAGGGGGGGGGGCCTGAACCAAAAACAGTGCAGTCTCTTTGTCTTGTGTAGGGTTACAAGGGGTTACAAGGATGGCTTACAGCCCGAGACTCTGGCTGATGGCAATTGGCTGGTGACGCAAAATTAACCAGTGTCGAAATTGAAACTAAATCTGACACAAACATGAGGAGTCTGTATGAGTCTTGATTCAGGGACGCATTGATCTCAAAGTCAGTGATACTGTGATGACAAGCCAAGAAAGGAATAAATTTAGAGCTCGAAGGAGCAAACACACGCAGGGTCTTAAACATTCCTTCAAAAAGGTCTCTGTATCTCATGCGCAGCTCGCACGCTTCAGCACACTTGCAAAAGAAATGCACATGCTTCTCATCTTGAACTTCTCCACACTCACATTTATCACAAATGCTAGAACCACCATGCCATTTGCAAGACTCCACTCTCAAATGGTGTGCACGCAATCTGAACCTGCTGAAATTCCTCAATACATGTTTGTCCAAATCCTTGTACAAGTAGGAGGGAATAGAAAAGGAGAAACTCTAGGACCACTCTCAGAACTCCCACACCACTTGTGATACGTCATTGCTTTCTTGTTTACTGCGCAAGGACATGAAAAATCAGCTTCCCTCCATACCTTCAAATGTCTGAAACGCAAATCGCAAATGAACTCTTGCATGGGAATCTGTGTGGCTCTCAGCATTTTCTGTTTGAAAATTGCACTACTTTGCAGTCCATTGAACGCATTCGAGGCTTGAGCAGACCAGCAAGAACTATCAAAAGAAGCAAGATGCAAATCTGCCTTCAGCACACGACGTAGAGTCTCACTGTTGGAATCAAGCATGCTATTAAATATTAAATAACCTGATGGAAGCATGGAACCAGAAAAATTGCAAGGGCTCCTGACCGCACTCTCTAAGCACCGCCCAATTTGTTGTGCTGTTCTTCACTCCAAGAATGCGCCTCAAGGAACACAGATGCCTCTTTTATTTGTAACTGGCTACCAAATTCACTGCCTTCACTCAGATACACTGTGCCCCACACCTGACTCACATACATCCCAGCAGGAATACCATACACCTTAGAGAACCAGAGCATAGCATGAGGCCTGCTTTTTAAATTGTGACTCTTGGCAAACTCAGAAATCCTGCTCTGTGCAGCCATGTAAGGCCGCACCGCATGTTCCTCAGCTATCTTCGGATTCATTTTGATAGATATCAAGCAGCATGCCCCTTTGTCTTGTGAAAGTAAAAAGAAACCAGGCATAATAGTAGGAGAACCCTACCATCATCCCATATACATTATAGTGGCATTAACCAAAGCTACAGCGTGGCTTGTCTATTTGTAGCAGCTTTGCTACAGGCAGCTATGCAGCTGGAGGCCTGTGTCAGATATGCTGGCCTAGGTGGTCTATCATACTCCGCAGCCAAAACATCCCATAGGTTCCATGCTGCATTCAAGTCTCTGTGCATCTGGAACGCAGGCTGTGTTTTCTTCACACTTGCGCTCTATGCCAGGACTGCTGCATGGTCCCCTTCCCCTACAACGCGAAAAGGAAGGAAAAATAAATGGGGATCAGGAGGGTTGCGGGCTTGGCCAGAAACCGGCTCCTGATGAGAGTTGATAAGAGTACTGGAAAGGGCATGTAGTCTGGTATGGACAAGTTTAGCAGCGAAGTTCACAAAGTGCACATGGAGCTTGGAGGCAAGCTTCTTAACTCTTTGAGAATCGAGACCCAGTTCCTTGAAAGGCTTCAGCCAGAGTGTGAGTAGACGGTGCCGCCCACACCCAAATGGATGATGTGGAGAGTAATGGAGGCTCCTTGGAGAATGTGGCCAAGGTCTTTGTGCTGATCCTGTGCGGCGTTCAGCTGGTTTTGATGAGGTCTGGTGTGCTCACAGTACTTAATCTCGACGAGGTGGATGTTGCGCCGAGTTTTGTTAAGGTTTTTAGGTCGGTGCTGTCTGGATGGGGTTGGTGGCTGTACTAGTGGCTGGCGGTGCTGCTGAGGTGCTCCCAGTCTCCCTCAATTGCCCCCTGCCACTTCAAAGAACCCACCTCCCTACATTAGGTTGTTGTTGTTGTGTTTTTGCAGCGCTGGGAGTGACCAGCACAAAATCTGGGCGGCTGCTGGGGGTAAATCTGTCTTTATTTGGGAAACGGGGTGGGAAGAACCACTTGGGAACAATTCTAGCTTCGGCTGTTTCAGAAATCTGGAGATTTTGCATGGTCATCCGTTCGTTGCTGCCTATGTCTTTGGAGACAATGCATGACCCTAAGGAGCTTGTTTTGCTGATAGCCTTAAAGATCATGCGGCATGCTATGTTGTGTCTTTCGGTGATCATGTTCCTTATTTGCGTGTGTTGGCACCCAGGAAGGATGTGCAGGGCACTGTCTACTTATGGGCAGAGGGGGCAAGTTTGACTTGTTGAGAGTCTGAACAATACCGCATGTTTTTAATTATATAGGGTGCCTGTTCTGTATTTCAGAATGATACATTTGGTCTTAAAGGGGACATCGGATGATTCTAAGTAAGCATTGCTAGTGGCTCCATTGGCAGTGCCGTCCTTTATGAGGGTCTGGTAGTACGCATGGTAGTTTGCTTCAGTTTTGGCATTTCCCAGTTTATGGAGAAAATGCATGTGTGCTTGAAGGGTGTCACGGTGGTTTGGTAGGTACCAAAGCTTTGGGGGAGGAGAATGGGCCATGTTTGTTGTATGGGTATGATCATGGGTTTGTGTTTGGTTTTCTATGTCTTCTTTTGCAAGCCAGTGGATGTTGTAGAAGGGATTTTCCTCAGGGCCTGCTGTTCTGATGGAGGTGTCAGCAATGTCAGCATTGGTGGTGGCTGACTTTTTAGCAAGGGCGTCGGCATGTTCATTACCAATAATACCGGCATGGGACTTTACTTTAAAGAAGTGGATGGGTGATGGTGATTGGCGGATTGCTTAAGCAATGGATTTAAGGACATCTCCTTGGATGTGGTGGCGATGGAGATTCGGGTGTGACAGCAGCTTTTTGGTTTGGTGCAGTGATGTAAGGCTGTCTGTGGCTATATGTGTAGCCATGTATGACTGCAGCTGCTAGCTCTGCTAGCTCTACACGTGAGACAATGTTGTTTATACCCATGCCTTTTAGGTTTCCTTAATTTATGTGGGGAGTGGTTTTCACTGCCTGCGTACTAGTTTTTCTTTTTCTTTTCTTTTTTTACAACGAGGCAAAGAGATGGACAGTCCCCTTTAGAAATGGCTGATGGCAGTTTTGCCGCCCACTTTAGCCATGCCAATGTTGTAGCGCGGAAGGAACAGAAAAAGGAAAAAGGTGTTTGATCATGTTCAGTGGTGACAAGGATGTTGGGGGTCAGAAACACTACCCTCCTTGGTCAAAGTAGGTGGTACATGAACTTCTAGCATTAGCATTTAGTCAGACTCTCGTGTCATTCCCGACGCTAACTTTATTTGTTCACTTTCCTTGTACGTAATTTCATTTTGCATTTTGTTCTTAGTTAGCTCTGTTGCATCTGAGCTACCAAAGATTATATGGCAGAGGAGGTTGTTACAGGCATGAAGACAAGCCATGACGTCTGGACAACTTGGGGGTTTGGTGTCTTGTGAGCTCTGGTAGCAGCCATGATGGTAGCATTATGTTGGCAGCATTCCCAAATGTTTACCTTCTGCTGCTAGGTTCTGTGCACTGCCCACATCTGAACGGATGATGGTTGTACCCCTGTGTTTCCTCTTTAGAGCCTCCCACATCTTAACTCCTGCTCAGGATGGCGAGCTATATATTCTTCCTTGATCTCTGTGTGTTTGCAGCCCAAGAGCAGTGTGCAGTGCCCTGTCTGTTTAGAGAAACCGTGGGCTGTTAACAGCTATTGAGAAACAATGGCGCATGGCATGAGTAATACGATAGTGTGTATGCATTAAGCATTGCGCTTTTAGCGAGAGATGAATTCGGCCATTAAGTTCACCTTGAAATTAAGCTCCTTCTAGAAAGTGGTGTTATTTCAGAGGGGGTTGACTGAGGGAATGCCTGAAAATGTGCCCTTTTTGCACTCTGAATCCTGCCATTCACTGCCCACTCAGCCAACTGAAACCATCCTGGCTTTAAATGAAAGCTGATATTGTAAGCTGCACGAGGATGTGCTTATATCCATGTAAGTCACAGTGTGCGCAAATTTACGGGGGTCAAAGCTCACCTTGACTGCCCAAACCCTAATTTGGGCCTTTCTATGGGAAAACAGCACATGTAGAGCCACATCACCACGCACTTCATCTTTTCACTTGATTTTTTTGCAATCATATTCGTTTATTACAACAACTCCATACCACACAAAAGTATGCCATTTGGTGGAGTGGGTGATCTGCTGTGAAGATTTTGTGGTGAAAAGTGGGGTCCACGCCGCGGAAAATCAGACACGTGCGCCCTAAGTTGCTTTGTTTAAGCTCAGGTGCTGTCAAAAATTTCGAGCACGCCTGCCTCTGGGTGCTAAGCTTAGACATAGCAACTTGGGCCCACGTACTCAATTCACATTTTAATAAGACCCTTTTGTTTTGCTCAGTTCAGCTAGTTGGTTAAATAGGCGGCCAACAATTAAGAACGGTTACTAGTACTTAGCTACCTGTAAACACCTCTGGCGGGGATACATTACTATAACTGGTTAACTGTTCAGGGACCTTAAGCCACTAAGTCAGTCTTACTTACGTGACTCTATTTAATGCTTTCTTACAGTACAAGGCATAGTACAAGGCATAGTACAAGGCATATAAGAGCAAGTCCCTTAATTGCCACATGAGCTTTATCAAAACATACAAATATAAACCTATGTCACAAACACGCGATGAAATCTGATTCTGCCCTGTCCGCGAGCTCCACTACTACTACCCTGAAAAAAGAGGGGAATTTGAAAGACAAATGGCAGCAACAGGGGACGAAAAAACCTCACTTATTTCTTTCGCTGGTGCTTAAGCTTGGCCTCGTATCGCTGCGACTTGGTAAGCCCGTCATCCCCTCTCGTTCGGGATTTCTTGCCTTCAGGGGTCAGGGTATGCCATGGCTTGGTGGCCTTCCCTGCATTGCATGCATGTGAAAGCCGTGTAGGAAACCTCCCTCTGCTCCATGGCAGCCATGGCGGGAGTGGGTGCACGCGCACACAACCAGCAACACAGGCAGCTGCCAAGAGCACGGACACAAGTTTAGCAGGAGAGCAAAGCCCGCCGCAAACACACACCGCCACTTGTGCATGGATCGCCATTGAACTTGAAAAGACTCTGCGCTGCTGTGAGATTCAGATTTGCTGAGTCTCAACTTAACGCAGTGTGAATGCAGCACATCTCCCTGCCATCCAGGCTGTGTGTCCTTGGTCGCAAAATGGATGAATTATGGGTACGCAATGTATGTACATAAATGGCGCAGAAACCTTGCTATTAACAAGTGCATACATAACTGCACCCAGGGACGGTCAGCAAGTTTGCGTTGGTGCCACCATTTTTTTAACGCAGCTGAGTTTTTTAGGACTGTGCAGATGGTAGGGCAACTAGTTCAAAGTTGTTATAGGAGTATATGTGTCTA
>Ga0307966_1003328_pt1 | contig 12129 bp, 10 predicted proteins | sample OrgLakmetagen646_FD_203141 | JGI IMG/M metagenome (GOLD analysis project Ga0307966, IMG submission 203141) | Saline water microbial communities from Organic Lake, Antarctica - #646 | ecosystem: Environmental > Aquatic > Non-marine Saline and Alkaline > Saline | place: Antarctica: Organic Lake... | reverse complement strand
AAGTACATCACTAACCATCTTAGCACGACGCTCAGATAATGTCTTGTTGTATTCAGGGCTTCCTATTTCGTCTGCAAAACCTGTAAGAGTTGCAGAAGCACTTGGGTTATCCTTCATGTATTGAACGATAGTATTTATAGCTCCTAAAGAATAAGTAGTAGGTTTTGTGCTGTTAAATCTAAAGTACACATTTACATAACCTTCGTTAATCAATTGCTTGATTAAGTTTTGGTTAGCACCGTCAGCACCGTTGATAGCAGTTTGAAGATCAGACTGGCTTGCATAACGAGAATTTAAAGAGCTTTCCATATCATCTGGAATACCGTTTTTATTCATATCTATAGCACGACCTTTACTGTCAACACGTACACCACTTTCCGTAGTATTGTCTCTGTCTAAGTAATTAGGTACACCGTCTTGATCATCATCAGCATTTTCAGTAGCCATTTTTTCCATTTGAGCAGCGATATCATCTACCTTAGCCTCCATTGGGTCTTTTGCAAAATCTGCTGGATCAGTTCCTTCACCTAAGTAGAAAGTAAGACCAACTGATGCGTTGATCATCAATCCTTCAAAACCTCTTACATCAGGACCTAGTTGAGCTCCATCCCATCCGTAATCATTACGAGTGGTACCTATAATCGTTAAGTCTGTAAAGATAGCAATGCTATTAGTCACTCTGTACTGAGGAGTAATACCTGCTGTAAAGTTCAAATGGTGGTCTGTTTCATCTGATAAAGAACGGTTGTTTGAAGTAAGAAATCCTACTCCTATACCTCCATGTCCAAGAATACCAAATCTAGAAGAGGCGCTTTTTAAGTTGACAAAGTCACCTAAATTTACGATACCTTCTAAACCAACTCTGTAATAATCAGATTCGAAATCTACTGGAGAATCTGCATCACTTTGAATGTTGTTGTAACCGAATTCCAAACCAACTCCAAAACTTCTAGTAAACATATATCGAAGACCTAAGTCTGCTTGCCATAAATCTGGCGTGCTAACATAACCGTCAACGAAAGGTCTTGTAGGTTTATGAACACCAGCACCTACGTCTATTGCCCATCTTTTGAATGTTGCGTTTTCACTTGTTTCTGAAGAGGTAGTATCTTCTGTTTGCGCTACTGATAAGAAACCGCAGATCAGTATTGTAAGGGTAAATAATTTTTTCATAATATTTTTAACTTGCTTTCAAACGCAAATATATACATATATTCTTAAGTTTAACACCCATTAAGTATCTTAATTTTAATAAATAATGCCTGTTTTATGTGTGGTTGATTTTTGGCTCACATTCTATTTAGTGATTTAACAAACAGTCTATCAGTGATTTAACGTCTTATTGTTGTTTTTATTTATAGTTGATTTAAGTAAATATTCTAAAGAATGCCTCTCTCGTATTATTATTTTTAACTTTGTAGAGAACTTTTTTTCTCTCGCTTTCGCGAAAGCGGGTCTAAAATCCAACCTTAATGAATAGAAAGAAGATATTAATAACTGGCGGTGCTGGTTTTATAGGATCACATGTGGTTCGATTATTTGTCACATCATACCCCAATTACGATATATACAATTTAGATGCGCTTACCTATGCGGGAAATTTGGAGAATCTGAAAGATGTGGAACAGGCTTCTAATTACAATTTTGTAAAGGCAGACATTACAGATGCTAGTGATTTAAACAAGTTGTTTAAACTTTATAATTTTGATAGTGTTATTCATCTAGCGGCAGAGTCCCATGTAGATCGATCTATTGAGGATCCGTTGTCTTTTGCAAAGACTAATGTTTTAGGCACCATAAATTTATTAGAGTCTTTTAAGATGTACAGTGACTTTAAAAAAGGTCTTTTTTACCATATTAGTACGGACGAGGTCTATGGAACCCTCGGAGAAACGGGGCTTTTTAAGGAAAATACTTCTTACGATCCTAATTCTCCCTATGCTGCTTCTAAAGCAAGCTCTGACCATTTCGTAAGAGCTTACGGAGAAACTTATGGGTTGCCTTTTGTGATCTCTAATTGTTCTAATAACTATGGATCCTTTCAGTTCCCTGAGAAATTAATTCCGCTCTTTATTAATAACATCATCAATTTAAAACCATTACCGGTCTATGGAGACGGGAATTATACAAGAGATTGGTTATTTGTAGAAGATCATGCCAAAGCTATAGATACTGTTTTTCATAAAGCTAAAATAGGAGAGACCTATAATATAGGTGGACACAATGAATGGAAGAACATCGATTTGGTAAAATTACTTTGCTCCAAAATGAATAAGCATTTGAATAGGGCTGCAGGGGAAAGTGAAAAATTGATCACCTTTGTTAAAGATAGACCTGGTCATGATTTAAGATATGCCATTGATGCCTCCAAAATAGAAAGAGAATTGGGATGGAAACCTTTTCTTACTTTTGACAGCGGATTAGAAAAGACGATAGCCTGGTATTTAGAAAATGAGACTTGGTTAAATCATCTGACTTCAGGGAAGTATCAAGAGTATTATGATGGGCAGTATAAATAAATTGTTAACGTGTTATGAAGTTAACAAGTTATGGTGTTTAGCTCATTAATAATGGGCCAGCCCTCTTAACAACATAACTTCATCACACCATAACTGCATAACTAAATACCACCTATGAACGTCAGAAGCCACAAAGACCCTAACGTTTGGAAAGAAAGTATGGATCTCGTAGAAACCATCTACTTTATCTCTAAAAATTTTCCAAAAGAAGAAATATATAGTTTGACAAGTCAAATGAGAAGATGCGCAGTTTCAATTCCTTCTAACATAGCTGAAGGAGCTGGAAGAAAAGGTTCAAAAGAATTTGCACGTTTCTTATACATAGCAATGGGCTCACTCTCAGAATTAGAAACACAATTTGAAATATCAATTCGATTAAAGTACGTTCCAGAAGAAATACAAACAGTAATAATCTTTGATAAAATCATTTACATCAGAAGAATGCTCTCCAAATTAATTAAAAGCCTAGCTTAATAAATAATGAACAACATCATAACTTCATCACATCATAACTTCATCACACCATAACTACATAACTACATAACCACATAACTTAAAACAAATGAAAGGAATAATTTTAGCGGGTGGTTCGGGAACAAGATTACATCCATTAACCCTAGCAGTCAGTAAACAACTTTTACCTATTTATGATAAGCCTATGGTGTATTACCCGCTTTCTGTTTTAATGGAAGCTGGTATTACAGAGGTGCTATTGATATCCACACCAAATGACCTTCCTAATTTTGAACGTTTACTTGGTGATGGAAGTAAGTTTGGCATCTCGATCTCGTACAAGGTACAGCCTAGCCCAGACGGTCTCGCACAAGCATTTATTCTCGGTGAAGAATTTATAGGGGATGATGCTGTAGCTTTGGTTTTAGGAGATAATATTTTTTATGGAGCTGGATTTTCTGATTTATTGGAAGAAGCAGTACAGAAAGTGACTCAAAAAAATGTGGCTGTTGTATTTGGTAATTATGTAAAAGATCCAGAGCGTTATGGTGTGGCAAGTTTTGATGCTAGTGGTCAACTGAGCAGTATTGAAGAAAAGCCTACCAATCCTGCATCCAACTATGCCGTAGTAGGTCTTTATTTTTACCCCAATTCAGTTATAGAAGTGGCAAAAGGATTAAAGCCATCTAAGAGAGGCGAATTGGAGATCACTGCGGTCAATCAGTATTATTTAGAGAATAAGAGTTTAGAAATGCAAATACTGAGTCGCGGCTTTGCCTGGTTGGATACCGGGACGCATGAAGCACTTACTGAGGCAACGGAATTTGTAAAAGCGGTAGAAAAACGTACCGGCCTTAAAATAGCTTGTTTAGAAGAGATGGCGTTGATCCAAAAAAGGATTACCGCAGAAGATCTTTTTAGTAGAGTTGAACACTTAAAAGGAGATTACTACGACTATATCAAAGAAGTAGTTCTCAGAAACAGAAAAGCGAATTAATTATTTATAGTTCTGCAAGTTGTTTTCAGGCCTGTGCTAAGAAGAAACTTACTACCTTTGGTGCTGACTTTTCGTAAAAATAACAGATTAAAATACCACTAGAAAATTGACACAAGACAAGATACTTATTACCGGCGCCGCAGGATTTATAGGGAGCAACTTAGCTGATTATTTTGTGGGAAAAGGATATGTGGTTGTTGGATTAGATAATTTTTCCACAGGTCATTTCAAGAATATTCAACAACTAAAAGAGAAATCCAATTTTCAATTTATCGAAGGAGATATAAGAGATATGGAGGTGTGCGTCAAAGCGGTAAAAGGTTGTCGATACGTATTGCATCAAGCAGCATTAGGAAGTGTTCCTAGATCTATCAAAGACCCCATTACTACCAATGATGTAAATATCAGCGGTTTTTTGAACATATTGACTGCTTGCAAGAATGAAGAGGTTGACAAGTTGGTATATGCAGCAAGTTCTTCTACTTATGGTGATTCCAAAGCCTTACCTAAAGTGGAAGATCAAATAGGGAAACCACTATCCCCATATGCGATAACAAAATATGTAAATGAATTATATGCAGACGTTTTTTATAAAACGTACGGACTAAAAAGCATTGGTTTACGGTATTTTAATGTGTTTGGTAGAAGACAAGATCCCAATGGGGCCTATGCGGCAGTAATTCCCAAATTTATTGCTCATCTTATGAATAGGAAGTCCCCAATTATCAATGGAGACGGAACATTTTCAAGAGACTTTACCTATATAGATAATGTGATACAAGCAAACGAACTGGCTATGTTGTCTACTCAGGAAGAATCTAATAATTGCGTATTAAATATTGCTTTTGGTGAGCGAACTACGATTTCAGATTTAGTTCAGACATTAAAAGATCTATTGAGTCGTTCCACAAAAAGTATACAGAATTTAAAAATCAATTATGGACCAAATCGAGAAGGTGATGTGCCTCACTCCTTAGCATCTATTCAAAAAGCTAAAGATGTCATAGGTTATGATCCTCAATACAGTTTACAAGATGGTTTAAAGGAGTCTATCAAATGGTACCAAGATAACTTGTAAGCCGCAATGCCAACTAAGATGAAAAAAATAGCAGTTATAGGTTTGGGTTATGTGGGATTGCCATTGGCAAGACTTTTTGCTACAAAATATAGTGTACTGGGCTTAGATATAAATAGAAGCAGAATAGACAATTTACAAAAGGGAATAGACGATACTCTTGAGGTAGAAGAAGAGTTGTTAAAGTCTGTTCTAAAGTCTGAAAATTCAAATGCTAACGGCTTGTACTGCTCATTTGATTTGGAGGAGTTGGAAACAGCAACTATTTATATAGTAACGGTTCCTACTCCAGTAGATACTAAAAACCAACCAGATTTAACAGCTTTGGTTAAAGCGAGTGAGACTGTTGGTAAGTATTTGAGTAAAGATGATATTGTAATTTATGAATCCACAGTTTACCCAGGAGCCACAGAAGAAGTATGTGTTCCCATTCTTGAAAAGCAAAGCGGTTTAAAATTCAATAAAGACTTTTTTGCTGGCTATTCTCCAGAGCGCATCAATCCAGGAGATAAATTACACAGAATAGAACATATTTTAAAAGTAACTTCAGGAAGCACCCCTGAAATAGCATTAATGATCGATGATTTATACGCATCGGTGATAGCTGCAGGTACCCATCTTGCGCCTACTATCAAGGTTGCTGAAGCAGCAAAAGTGATAGAAAATGCGCAAAGAGATATCAACATTGCTTTTGTAAATGAATTGGCTAAAATTTTCAACTTATTAGACATTGATACCCAAGCAGTGCTAGAAGCAGCAGGTACCAAATGGAATTTTATAAAATTTCAACCAGGATTGGTAGGTGGTCATTGTATAGGTGTTGATCCGTATTACTTGGCTCAAAAAGCACAACAAGTAGGCTATAACCCAGAGATCATATTAGCTGGTAGAAGGGTCAATGACAGTATGGGTGAATATGTAGCCAGTCAGACCGTAAAGCTTATGCTGTCTAGAGCTATCATCCTAAAAAATGCAGCAATTTTAATTTTGGGGATTACATTTAAAGAAAATTGTCCTGATGTGAGGAATACAAAAGTGGTGGACGTGGTATCAAGTTTAAGAGAATTTGGCCTACAAGTAGATATCCATGATCCCAATGCAGATCCTATAGAAGTGCAAAAGGAATACGGTTTAGAGTCCATGCTAGGATTGCCTCAGAAAAAATACAGTGCGATTGTATTAGCAGTGGCACATCAACAGTTTTTAGATTTGGACCTTTCAGAATTACTAGAACCTAACGGGGTTGTATATGATGTGAAAGGAGTTTTAGGATCTAAAGCAGATAAGAAATTATAATATGAAAATAAAAAATATTTGTTGTATCGGAGCTGGTTATGTAGGAGGTCCTACGATGACCATGATTGCTGCTAAATGCCCTCATATTACCGTAAATGTAGTGGATATCAATGAAAAACGCATAGCGGCATGGAATGATCTCGATGTGGAAAACATTCCTATTTACGAACCAGGACTATCGGAACTGGTGAGTCAAACAAGAGGTAACAACCTGTTCTTTTCTACCGATGTGGATGCGGCAATCAAAGCTGCTGACATGATTTTTATATCGGTGAATACGCCTACAAAAACCTATGGTGTAGGAAAAGGTATGGCCGCAGACCTAAAATATATCGAGCTTTGTGCCAGACAAATAGCCGCAGTAGCGACTACAGATAAAATAATAGTTGAAAAGTCCACCTTACCAGTGAGAACGGCAGAGGCTTTAAGAAGTATACTGGACAATACTGGAAACGGAGTGCAATTTGACATTCTTTCCAATCCAGAATTCTTGGCAGAAGGAACAGCAGTTTCTGATCTTCTCAATCCAGATCGAGTATTAATAGGTGGCGAGCAAACAGAAAATGGGAAAAAAGCTCAAAAAGCATTGGTGGATGTGTATTCTAATTGGGTTCCTAAAGATCAAATATTAACCACTAATGTTTGGTCAGCCGAGCTTTCTAAGCTTACTGCAAATGCCTTTTTAGCGCAACGGGTAAGCAGTATAAACGCTATATCAGAGCTATGTGAAGTCACGGAAGCAGATGTAAATGAAGTAGCTAGAGCAATAGGAGCCGATTCTAGAATAGGATCTAAATTCTTAAAAGCATCTGTAGGTTTTGGAGGTTCTTGTTTTCAGAAAGATATTTTAAATCTTGTTTATATATCCCAGACCTATGGTTTACAAGAAGTAGCCGATTATTGGGAGCAGGTGATTATTATGAACGATCACCAGAAAAGGAGGTTTGCTAAAAAAATAGTAAAGACCTTGTTCAACACCGTATCTGGCAAAAAAATCGCTTTAATGGGTTGGGCTTTTAAAAAGGATACCAACGATACAAGAGAGTCTGCCGCTATTTATGTGGCCGACTACCTATTAAACGAACAAGCAGAAATTACGGTCTACGATCCGAAAGTTACCGCAGAACAAATTTATAGTGATCTCAATTATTTGGGCACCCGATCAGATGAAGAGAATCGAAGACTTCTTAAGGTAGTCACCGATCCTAAAGCAGCGGTAGAAAAGGCACATGCTACGGCTGTATTGACAGAGTGGGATGAATTTAAAAATTTCAACTGGAAAGAGACCTATGAAAGCATGCTCAAACCAGCATTCCTTTTTGATGGTCGCATGTTATTAGATCATGAGGAGTTGCAACGCATAGGCTTTGAGGTGTATACCATAGGTAGAGGTTGATTTTGCTTTTGTGAAAGTGGAAACAATATAATAAAAGGGTTAATAATCGAAGTGTTAATAATTGCAAAGAGGTTATATTCGCATCAAAATTATAAAGTCGTAATGAGTGTAATAAAAAAAATTCTTATCGTATTTGGAACCAGACCAGAAGCCATTAAAATGGCACCATTGGTTCAAGAATTTCAAAAACACGCTCCAGATTTTGAAACTAAAGTTTGCGTTACAGCTCAACATAGGGAAATGTTAGACCAAGTGCTTGATTTTTTCAACATCACTCCAGATTATGATTTGGATTTGATGAAACCTGGGCAAAACCTGTATTCCTTAACAGCTGATATTATCACAGGTATGAAGCCAGTGTTAGAAGAATTTAATCCAGATTATGTTTTTGTACATGGAGACACTTCTACCACTATGGCTACTAGTATTGCTGCTTTTTACAACCAATCCAAAGTATGTCATGTAGAGGCAGGATTGCGAACTGATGATAAGTGGTCTCCTTTTCCAGAGGAGGTAAATAGACAAGTTACTGGTAGAATAGCAGATTTTCACTTTGCACCTACAACTACTTCTAGAGATAACTTATTGAAGGAGAACGTATCAGAAAATAAAATTATAGTTACCGGTAATACAGTTATTGATGCCCTGTTTGCAAGTGTAAAAAAGGTAGAAGAAAAACCTACCTTATTTGTTAGTGATATGAGTAAGACATTAGCGAATCATAAAATGATTTTAGTCACTGGTCATAGAAGAGAGAATCACGGTCAGGGATTTGAAAATATATGTCAGGCACTAAAGGAGATCGCTCAAGCGCAACCAGATTTTAAGATTGTATATCCGGTACATCTAAATCCTAAGGTGCAAGAGCCGGTAAACAGAATACTTAAGGATATTGAAAATATTATTCTTATAGATCCGCTTGCTTATCAAGATTTTATTTGGATGATGAATCGCAGTATGATGATTATAACTGACAGTGGCGGTGTTCAAGAAGAAGCTCCTAGTTTAGGGAAGCCTGTTTTAGTTATGAGGGATACTACTGAGCGCCCAGAAGCTGTTGAAGCCGGTACAGTCATACTGGTAGGGACAGATAAAGATAAGATCGTTGCAGAAGCTTTAGACCTGATCAATAATAAAGAACGATTTGATCAAATGAGTGAGTTGCATAATCCTTACGGAGATGGAAATGCATGTAAACGAATAGTTAATACAATAAAAAATATATAATGAGTCACCAACCAGAAGTTGTTATGATAGGCTTAGGCTACATAGGTTTGCCTACCGCAGCATTAATAGCGTCAAATAAAGTTCATGTTCACGGAGTGGATATCAATCAAAAGGTAGTAGATACTATCAATGCCGGTAAGATTCATATAGTGGAACCATCGCTGGACGAGGCTGTGGCAAGTGCCGTTAAAGCCGGATATTTAAAAGCATCTACTCAAGCAGTAGAAGCAAGTAACTATTTAATAGTGGTGCCTACTCCATTTAAAGATAAGAATGAGCCAGATATATCTTTTGTTGAAGCAGCTACAAAAGGAGTCATACCATTTCTTAAAAAAGGAGACTTATACATTATTGAATCTACCTCACCAGTAGGGACTACCGAAAAGATGATGCAACTCATCTACACAGAACGTCCTGAATTAAAAGGAGAAATTTTTATAGCCTATTGTCCAGAAAGAGTTTTGCCTGGAAATGTAATGCACGAATTGGTTCATAACGACCGAGTAATCGGTGGTGTGGATGAGGCTAGTACTGAAAAAGCATTAGCCTTTTATTCCAACTATGTAAAAGGAAATTTACATGCTACCAATGCGCGCACTGCAGAGATGTGTAAGTTGGTAGAGAACTCTTCTAGAGATGTGCAAATTGCTTTTGCAAATGAGCTATCTTTAATCTGTGATAAGGCAGGCATAAACGTTTGGAAGCTAATAGAGTTAGCCAATAAACATCCACGTGTAACCATTCTGCAGCCAGGTTGTGGAGTAGGAGGGCACTGTATTGCAGTAGATCCTTATTTTATAACAGCAGATTTTCCTTTGGAGTCCCAAATCATCGGTAAAGCACGTGAGATTAACAATTACAAATCCTTTTGGTGTGCAGAAAAAGTAAAAACGGCAAAATTAGATTTTCAATTAAAACACGGCAGAAAACCGAGCATTGCTTTAATGGGACTTGCCTTTAAACCGAATATAGACGATTTAAGAGAATCGCCTGCAAAATATATTGCCCAAAAAGTATTGCAAGATGCTAACGATGAAGAGTATTATATTGTAGAACCAAATATTAAGGATCACAAAGTTTTTAAATTAACAGATTATATATCTGCTTTCGCGAAAGCAGATATAGTAGTATACTTGGTAGCACACAACGAGTTTAATGAATTACCTAAAAAGTCTGATAAGTTAGTATTGGATTTTTGTGGAATAAATAGATAAATGAAATTTTTTATGAAAGATGATTCTATTAGGCCTTGGGGTCAATATTTTATACTTGATCAAGGTGTAACCTACAAAGTAAAGCGTATCGAAGTTAAGCCAAATGGGCGATTGTCGTATCAATATCATAACAAGAGAGCTGAAGTTTGGACTATAGTAGAAGGTAAGGGAAGAATCACTTTGGATGGTGTGATAAAGGATTTTATGTTAGGAGAAGTTGCGCAGATTCCATTAGGAGCAAAGCACCGAATAGAGAACCCTTTTGAAGAAAAGCTTGTTTTTATAGAAGTACAATATGGAGACTATTTTGGAGAAGATGACATCGTAAGAATAGAAGATGACTACGATAGGAGTTAATTTGATAAACTTTACTTATTTTAAATCATCTAGTTTCAAGGTTGAATTTTCATTATATCCTAACATTTAATTTGTAGAGTTGAATTTTGTTCAACCTTCCTTAATACACCTAATTAATGCTTTTGCGTGTTTTTATAATTTTTGAATTCAAAGTAATTAACTATTTTATATAATCTGATTTATGATTAAAAATTCAGTTATTTACACTTTAGTTTCTGTATTAAATAAAGGTTTGTCTTTACTTTTATTGCCAGTATTAACCTATTATTTATTACCTGCAGATTACGGGATGTTATCTCTTGTTCAGCTCATAATTAGTTTTACCTTTCCTATTCAAAATTTGAATGGAAATTTATATTTTTCTAAGAACTATTTTACAATTGATAAAATTGAACTTGACAAATATATTGGAATTCATTTAAAACTAGTTCTCTGGTTGACCCTTATTCTTTCCGTTACATTTTTAATCTTATATCCGATTTATCTTCAAAATTTCCAAATTTCTTGGTACTGGTATATTTTAATTTTTTTTTCTGGTGTTTTTAATTCCATATATTTAAACTATTTAACCATATTAAGGTGTCAAGAAAACATAAAGAAATATGCGTTTTTCGAATTAATAAAAACGAGTGTTAATGCGTTGCTTTCTGTTTTTCTAGTTTCAATTATCTTCACTTCGTGGGAAGGAAGGGTCCTAGCGATTATTATAGTTACGATTGTTTTTGGGCTTATCGCATTGTTGATTCTTATTAAAGGAAAGGAGATAACCATGATCAATGATTCTCAAATTAATAAGGATATTTTAAATTTTACATTGCCATTAATTCCCTTTTCCTTGGGAATGTTTGTTATCAATTTATCTGATCGATTATTTATTGAATATTATATGGGGTTAGATTCTTTAGGCTTTTATTCAGTTTCTTACACTCTGGGTATGCTTGTTTTGTTAGTTGCAGAATCATTTAATAAAGCTTGGTATCCTACCTTCTTTAATAAAATGAAGGATTATAAACAGAATCGCAGGTTCATTATAAGTGTCATTTTGGGCTTTTCCGTTTTCCTTTTAACAATTCCTCCAATATTATATTTAATTTCGCGCTATTTAATCTTTCCTTATTTTGTTGATTCTTCATATATTACATCGCTAAATTTTATTTTAGGGATTGGTTTTTCCTACGTGTTTTATGGCTATTATTTAATATTGTATCCTTTTTTAGCATGGAAAAATAAAACTAAAATAATAGGTGCGATATTCACAATTGCAGCAATCATCAATTTAATTTTAAATGGAATAATGATTCCATTTTATGGGCTAAATGGTGCAATCTTTTCAACAATAATTACTTATTTTGCAATGACTGTTTTGGTTTTAATTGCAGTGGTGAGAATTGATTATAGTAATGAGGATTCCTTTAAAAACAGTTGATAATTGTTAATGTTAATTTAATATTTTTCACGAACTATAAAATAATAATTAGTCATGGTGGTCTCGGTTTATAGGGCAATTAAATTTTTTTTAATAATATTAATGGTCATTGCAATTTTTCATTCTTTTGAATTATTTATCACTTATTTAATTTTTTTTACTATCACTT
>Ga0307966_1003326_pt1 | contig 12131 bp, 20 predicted proteins | sample OrgLakmetagen646_FD_203141 | JGI IMG/M metagenome (GOLD analysis project Ga0307966, IMG submission 203141) | Saline water microbial communities from Organic Lake, Antarctica - #646 | ecosystem: Environmental > Aquatic > Non-marine Saline and Alkaline > Saline | place: Antarctica: Organic Lake... | reverse complement strand
ATGCATGAACTTAAATAAGCACACACACACACGCATATACACACACATATATATATATGTGTGTGTATATGCGTGTGTGTGTGTGCTTATTTAAGTTCATGCATGTGAGCATGCCCTCCTCGTCCAGGGCATTTAAATGGTACAGCTGCTCCAGCGCTGTCACCTAAGATGTGTGTATATATGTGTGTGTATATGTGTGTGTGCTTATTGAAGTTCATGCATGCGAGCATGCCCTCCTCGTCCAGGGCATTCAAATTGTACAGCTGCTCCAGCGCTGCCACCTAAGATGGGTGTATATGCGTGTGTGGGCTCATTTGGGTACATGTGAGTGCATGCCCTCCTCGTCCAAGGCATTCAAATTGTACAGCTGCTCCAGCGCTGTCACCTCTGAGTGTGTGTGTGTGTGTGTGTGTGTGTGTGTGTGTGTATGTCAATGTGCTTGTGTGCAGGTGTGTTTGCGTGTATGTGTGTGTGCTTATTTAGGTACATGTGTGTGAGTGTGTGTGTGTGTGCGCATGCACGTGCCTGCACACATGTATGTGTGTGTGAGCAGGTTGACGCTCTTACCAGAGTTGCAGCAGGAGGAGGGTCCATGAAGTCAAAGCCCAGGAGGTCGTTGATGCCCATGGCTTTGAGTGTAAGAACCTGTGTGTGTTGTGTTGTGTGTGTGTGTGTGCAGTCTGTGTGAGTGTGTGTATGTGTATTTATGCGCATGTGTATATTTGTGTGCATGTGGTTGAGTGCTCGTCATCCTATATTTATTCAATGTATGTGCTTAACATGCACACTGTATAAAAAATACTGTGCAGGCTACAAATACTTGCACGCTTGTAGCCCCTGCAGCATCAATCATTCGGAGAACATGTTTGTAGCCTCTGCAGTGTTATATCATTCAATGCGAGCGTGCGTTTGCAGCCTCTGCAATGTAATATCATTTATTGCGAGCGTCACAGTCTAGCTGCATGCCTTTGTTACCTTTGCTTCCCCATCTCATACATGCTCCTAACGCTACACAGACGAGTCTTTGGAAGGAGAGGCAATGCTACATAAGCACCTCACAAGTGGCAACAAAGGTCATTGAAAACAATCCAAACGCTATACAGAGGAGTTTTTGGAAGGAGAGGCAATGCCACATAAGCACCTCACAAGTGGCAACAAAGGTCTTCACGTCATCCAGAACGATCCAAACACTATACAGACGAGCCTTTGGAAGGCAAAGTTACACAAGCACCTCACAAGTGGCAACTAAGGTCTCCACGTCATCCAAAACGACCCAAACGCTATACAGACGAGTCTGTTTTTGGAAGAAGAGGCAACACTACACAAGCACCTCACAAGTGGCAACAGAGGTCTCCACGTCATTCGAAACGATAGGACTAATGGCTCGTGGCACACATTGATCCTGGCCGTCAATTACATTCATGGCAGACATTGATTCCTGGCTGTTATTTTTTTCATGGCAGACATTTGTCCATGGCTGGCATTAATTCTCGGCTGACATCTGCGCTGCAGACATTGACCCATGCTGGCATCAATTCTTGACAGGCTTGAATCCTTGGCTGGCGAACACTGGTTCATGGCAGACATTGTTTTACGGCCGGCATCAATTCTGAACAGGCTTTAATTCCTTGGCTGACATTGATCCATAGAAACAAAAATTGATTTTAGGCAGACGTTGTTTTACGGTTGGCGTCATTTCTGCTGGCCGACATTAATCCTAGAAAGCAAAACTTACTTCAAGGCAGACATTGCTATTTGGCAGGCTTAGAGCCATAGCAGGTAAACACTGATTCATGGCAGACATTAAGCCTCGGTAGGCTTTCAATCTGACAAAATGGTGCATGGCAGACATTACGCCTCGGTAGGCTTTCAATCTGACAAAATGGTGCATGGCAGACATTAAGCCTCGGTAGGCTTTCAATCTGACAAAATGGTGCATGGCAGACATTAAGCCTCGGTAGGCTTTCATTCTGACGAAATGGTGCATGGCAGGCAAAACTCAATTCATGGTAGGCCAAAATTGAATAATGGCTGGCAAACATTCACGCATGGCAGACTTTGACGCATGTTAGGCTGAGAGTGTTTTACCGTAAGTTATTCACCCTAACCCTAACCCTAACCCTAATCAAATCATGTTAGAATGAGCGCTTTACCGTCATGGCCAGGTTGGTCCTTTGGATCTCGGGCACGGAGGTGGGTAGCATCTCCTGCTTGTAGGCCTGCTCTGTGTACAGACGGTAGCACTTGCCTGGATGCAAAATGTGTGTGTGTGTACACGTATGTGTGTGTGTATACGTGTATGTGTGTGTGTGTGTGTGAGTGTGCATGTGTGTGTTTGAAATCAGGTCAAAGATGAGTGGGCATCTCCTGCTCTTAGGCCTGCTTGGTGTACAAACGGTAGCACTGACCTGGATGCAAAATGTGTGTGTATACGTGTGTGTGTGTGCGTGTGTGTGAGTGTGTGTGTGTGTGTGTGTGTGAGTGTGCATGTGTGTGTTTGAAATCAGGTCAAAGATGAGTGGGCATCTCCTGCTCTTAGGCCTGCTCGGTGTACAAACGGTAGCACTTACCTGGATGCAAAATATGTGTGTGTATACGTGTGTGTGTGTGTGTGTGTGTGTGTGTGTGTGTGTTTGAAATCAGGTCAAAGATGAGTGGGTCTCCTGCTTGAGGCTGGCTCCGTTAACAGATGCTAGCACTTGCCTGGATACATAAGTGGTGTGTGTATGTGCGTGTGTATGTCCAGGTGAAGTTGTGAGAGCAGTCGTGTGCTTATCGGCTTGCGCAGTGTGCAGGCAGGAGCTGTCCAAACAGGTTTGGTGACGACCTCTGAAAACAAATAGGAGGAAAAAGGACACACGCACACATGCCAGCACACGTGCACACCCACGCCTTAACCAACACTTAAACTCTGCACTTCCACATTTGGTCCTATACGTACTGTACGCCCTATACACGCACGCACACAGACCCATCTTCATACTTCATATCCACACCACCCTATTCAATAGGACGATCTGCACGCCCTGCGCGCACAACACATGCATTCATCTTTATACCACATCTACACCAGGTTCTGTACGTCCTGAACGCCCGGCATAAACAAACCCACCCTCATACCCACACCCAAACCCACACCTGGCCCTGTACGTCCTGCACGCCCTACATCCACACGCACACACACACCTTCACACACACATGGCCCTGTATGTCCGTTACGCCCTACATCCACACGTACACACACAATTTCACACAAATACACTTTCACACACACCTGGCCCTGTACGTCCTGCACGCCCTAATCCATCCACACGCACACACTCACCTTCACACACACAAACACACACCTAGCCCTGTACGTCCTGCACGCCCTACATAAACACACACACCTTCACACCCATACCCAAACACACACCTGGCCCTGTACGTCCTGCACGCCCTACATAAACACACACACAAACTCACACACACAAACACACACACCTGGCCCTGTACGTCCTGCACGCCCTACATAAACACACACACACACACACACAAACACACACACCTGGCCCTGTACGTCCTGCACGCCCTGCCCGCTGCCGCCCAGAGGCTTGGCTAATGGGGGTGACCACCAATGAGTCCATCCCGTTCTTTGGGTTGAACACCTGTGTGTGTGTGTGTGTCATTGTGAGGAGTGCAGCACCTCGTTGTGAGGATTGCAGCAAGTTGTTGAGAGGAATGCAGCACGTCAGCGTGAGGAGGGCAGCATGGGGGTTTAAGATTCAAGGTTTAGGGTTTTTAGGAATGCAGCACGTCAGCGTGAGGAGGGCAGCATGGGGGTTTATGGTTTAGAGTATAGGGTTTTTAGAAATGCAGCATGTCAGCGTGAGGAGGGCAGCATGGGGGTTAAAGGTTTAGGGTGTAGGGCTGTGAGGAATACAGCACGTCACGTCAGTGTGAGGGGACATGTCATTCATTGTGAGAAATGCAGCACGTCACGTCATCGTGAGGGGTTCACGTCATTCATTGTGAGGGGTTCACATCATTGTGAGGGGTTCATCAGTCACGTCATTGTGAGCCTACGTCATTGTGAGGGGTTCATCAGCCTACGTCACGTCATAGTGAGGGGTTCATCAGCCCCACCCAACTTGTCAGCATGCGTTATGCAGCGGGGGCGTGTGCTATGGACACGTCCATTACCACAAAAGGCCACGCACATTGATTAGTAAAAAGGCCAAGTTTGCATAAAACTTGGCCCAAAAGGGACGGACAATGTATGATTGTTATGGTGATTGTTATGATGTATGTATGTCATTGTTAGAGGAGCACCCTATAAGAGTCTGCCCTCCTGCTCAGCAGGCACCACAATCCGCAAGGGTTGCATGCAGCGCCAGCACTAAATACACGCCTGCCTCGATCAGAGTACCTTAATTTGAGACTGAGTGTCTGAGTTTCGTTCTGCGTGCAGCACCTCTGAATACCTCCCCTAGTGCAGCAAGCAGCACAGCTAGCTCGTGGCTAGACGTGGGGGAAGTACGTCTACAAACAAGAGTGTCTAATTCTACGCTCTTAGGGATCGGTCAACCACTTCTGTTTTCAACAATTATTACATTCCTTTTAAACGGCACCTAAAACACACAAATGCATACAAGAGATGCAAACAAGCATCGTAGATACAAGCACACACAACTCACAAGTGACCGCACGCATGCAGGCACACAAACACACACATGCATGTGTGCACACTCACGCACACGTACGCACATGTGCACACAAAGGCACACACATACACAAAACGCTCCCCACCTTCATCTTTGAAAAGCCTGGGTCCACCACATAATACACGCCATCAATGGTCAAAGAGGCCTCAGCAATGTTAGTGGCCACCACGCACCTGCAGGAGTGTGATGGAAATGGGTCAATGTATTTTTTTATGTGTAGAAATATCTGTGTGCGCTCCCTTAGTGCTGGTGGCCACCACGCACCTGCAGGAGTTCTATTACGTTTGCATCGTGAGATGACGATGGATTATTTATAAGTAAATAAAAAGGGATGAGAGATATCACTTTGCTTTACTCCAAGAACAGGAGTTTAAGTGTTACACACTGAACTCAGCAATTTGATGAAAGTGAATAATTACACTGCTTGTGTGTAGATATGCCTGTGTGCGATCCCTTAGTCCAGGATGTGTGTTTGTGCGTATGCATGCCCGTGTGTCAAGTGTGTGTGTTTTGTGTGTGTGTGTGTGTGTGTGTGTGTGTGTGTAGTCCAGGATGTGTGTGTGTCGTGTAGCAAACTATTAGTAGCAGGCACGGCAGGTGTGGTCACCTGAGTGAGCAGCCGGTGAAAATATGTCACCTATTCAGCAGGTGACATATTTTTCTGGTCGCTTAATGCTGCTGGTCACTGTATGTTGCTGGTCACTGTATGTTGCTGGTCAGCAGGTGGAATATGTCAACCGCGTCTGATGCTTGCAGTAGTTCGCAATGATGTTTGCAATGATTTGCAATAATAGTAGCATGGACATTAGAGGTGAACAGCCCTTTTAGGTGGAACATCCAATCTGCACCAGCATTGGTGCATTAGGGGTGAACAACCCTTTTAGGTGCAAAATCCAATATGCACCAGCATTGGTGCATTAGGGGTGAACAGCCCTTTTAGATGCAAAATCCAATCTGCACCAGCATTGGTGCATTAGAGGTGAACAGCCCTTTTAGATGCAGAATCCAATCTGCACCAGCATTGGTGCATTAGAGGTGAACAACCCTTTTATATGGAAATTCCAATATGCACCAGCATTGGTGCATTAGGGGTGAACAACCCTCGGAACACACACAGGAAAAAAAAAACTGGCATCAAACTATGATTGCTTCTAATTTTCTTACCGGCACTTCGAGGACACGGCTGCTTACATCGATGAAGGAGAACATAGCCCATGGTAAAATCACTCGTGCCTTTCAAGGAAATGCAGAGCAGGAAGTAATCGGTGCACGGTGCACCCCCCTTGCCCGGCAGCTTCTGTTTACAGCTCAGACAGGCATTGCTAGCCCCCCATCCTAGATGCACGCTCGCTCATACAAACACAGCTCTTCTCATCATCCTACAAAATCTCAGCTGCGGTAATACAAACACAGCTCTTCTCATCATCCTACAAAATCTCAGCTGCGGTAATACAAACACAGCTCTTCTCATCATCCTACAAAATCTCAGCTGCTGTGATGAGCACGCACTTGCGCTTCCCAGGGGGTGCCGGCTCAAATATGCGCGTCTGCACTTCACTGGGCAGCGCAGAAAAGACGGGCAGCACCAACAGCTCGGGCACCGCAGGGCCTAGACTCTTGATGCGCTCGTACAAGATCTGGCAGGCCGTCTCAATCTCCTCTTGACCAGTCAAGAACAACAGGATGTCCCCTGCACAGCAAAATGGTCATTGGTGTGTGTGTGTGTGTGTGTGTGTGTGTGTGTGTGTGTGTGTGTGTGTGTGAGTGTGTGTGAGTGAGTGAGTGTGTGTGTGTGTGTGTGTGTGTGTGTGGGTGTGTGTGTGTGTGGGTGTGTGGGTGTGAGTGAGTGTGTGTGTGTGTGTGTGTGTGTGTGTGTGTGTGTGTCGATCTATGCTGTCAGGGGCAGGCATTTAGTTACACACACACACACATGCACTCCATTAACAGCAGTAACTGGTCTAATGGAGGCCCTCTGTTAGTCTTGTCTCAGCACCACCGGTCACAGCAGCAAAATATGTATGTCTGCACTGCAGCACTGCAGTGAGTCAAGATCTATGCTGTCAGGGCGGCAGGCATTCAGTGAAGGGTAGTGGTTTGTTTTGAATGATGAACCTTTGAGGCTCTCTTCTGCGGTAAACAGCATTGTGGCACAGGCATTGTTGCACACACACACACACACACAAGGTTAAATAAAGCCAGCACAGGTACAAGGAGTGGCTTGTACATAAATGTGCAATGCAAGATGAGACAAACCGGTCATGAGCAGGATCCCATGCACTAAAGACCAGCGCTGTTGCAATATATACACAGGTAGCAGTGACTACTTTGCAATGTATACAGGTAGCAGCGGCTGTTTTGAGCACGCAAGCACACATCCAGATGTGTGTGCACAGTGAGCACACAAAAGCACACAGAGCACAAAAGCACACAAGCACACATTTAGATGTAATACAGGTAGCAGTGGCTGTTTTGATCACACAAGCACACATCCAGATGTGGCCCCCCCCTCCCCTGCCCCTCATCCCTCCATCATGCTCCATCATGCTCCATCATGCTCCATCATGCTCCATCATGCTCCATCATGCTCCATCATGCTCCATCATCCCTCCATCATGCTGCATCATGCTCCATCATCCCTCCATCATCCCTCCATTATGCTCCCTCTTGCTCCCTCTTGCTCCATCATCCCTCCATCATGCTCCATCATCCCTCCATCATGCTCCATCATCCCTCCATCATGCTCGCACAGTATAGTCTGCGACAGCTGGGATGTAGCACTCCTACAAACTGCCACATGGGCATGCACACACACACACGCACACACACACACACAAACACACACACACACCCTACATGCACACGTGCTGGCTATCACATAAGCATGCATACACACAGACACAGAGAGAGATTCACGCACACGCACACGCACACGCGCTGGCAATCACACAAGCATGCATACACATAGACACAGAGAGAGAGAGATTCACGCACACGCACACACAAGCACATACACACACACACACCTTCAGGTTCTGATAGGTGGATCTGCATGACAGTGATGAGGGAGGCATCAAGGTAATCACTCTCAGGGGCCTGCAGGTGAAAACAGCAAGGAAAAGGTGCATGTGTATGTGTATGTGCATGTGTGTGTTTGTGCGTGTGTATATGTGTGCGTGTGTGTGCGTGCTTCTCTGTAATCACTCTCAGGGGGCTGCAGGTGAAATCAGCAAGGAAAAGGTTCATGTGCTTGTGCATGTGTGTTTGTGCGTGTGTGTGTGTGTATATATGTGCGTGTGTATGTGTGTGCGTGCATGTGTGTATGCGTCTCTCTGTGTGTGTATGTGTGTGTGTGTGCGCGCCTTTTGTGGGATCAGGCCATCGTTGCTATTGCTCCTGCCAACAGGTGCAAAATCAGTCATAGCTGCTTTTCTAATGGCCTCTTTAGGAATTGCATGAGGACAAAGGAGGTCATTCAAGCAAATGTGCGTATGCATATGCGTATGCGGGTGTATGTGTGGGTGTGGGTGTGTGTGTTTGTGGTGTTTGTGTGTGCTTGTGTGTGTGCGCTCGCGTGTGCGTGCTTGTGCATGTGTGTGTGTGTGTGTGTGTGTGTGTGTGTGTGTGTGTGTGTGTGTGTGTGTGAACGTGCAGGCAACTTTAGGGCTTTAGTGAGAATAGGTGGCATTACACTCATGACTCGTGACGCCTTTTGGAACCAGCTTGCACATGCGCTAACCAAGCATTGCACATGCGCATACCAAACATATTGCACATGCATGGTTGCTGTGCTCAGCCAGCGTGTGATTGGGCGTCAAAACAATTTGGCATCAGTACAAAATGATTTGGCATCAGTACAAAATGATTTGGCATCAGTACAAAATGATTTGGCATCAGTACAAAATGATTTGGCTTCAGTACAAAATGATTTGGCATCAGTACAAAATGATTTGGCTTCAGTACAAAAGACGTGCGGCAGTGACTGCACTTTTGGCACCCGATCCATTTTACACAAGGCCCTTCTTGGCTTACTACTTAAATCCGTGAAGTTGCACTGAAGGGTGGTGCACACGCAGCTTATTTTAGGCTTAACAGGCGATGCGTGATCTGAAGGGGACGAATAAATCAGAACAGGCCACACTCCAGAGAGAATCTGTGCCGGGCGCTTGTTTGTTGGCTGCGTGGATTGTTCGTGTTGTTGTACAACGTGGGCGGTGGAGCACGCAGCATGTAAGCTCGACAGGTGATGCGTAGGGTTGGCTCGAACCGTATATATGCACCGTATATGACCGTATAATTGGTGGTTTTTCTGCCAAAAACACCGTATATACACCGTATATACACCATATATATACGGTTCTGGCCAACTCTAGTGATGCGTGATCAAAAAGGGACAGAAATAACAGAACAGGCTGGATTTTGTGAGAATTTCTCACCTCCTGAGAATACTCAAAACATCAACAATTGATGGCGCCCACCTTTGTGTACATGATCTCTACAGGGTAGGTTCGACCAGGGATAGTGAAAATGGGGCAGTCAAAGAAGTAGGACGAGAACTTCTCAGCATCTAAAGTGGCAGAAGTGACCACCAGCTTAAAGTCATCCCGCTTGCGTGCCACCTGTGTGCATGTGTGTGCGTATGTGTTTGCGCTTGTCTGCATGTCCGTGCGTGTGCGTGCGTCTGTATCTGTGCTTGTGTGTATGTGCGCGTTTGTATATGCGCTTGTGGTTTGTATGTGCGCATGTGTGTGTGTGTGCGTGCTTACATACAAAAGACACTTTAGAGCAGCATCAGCAAAAAATTTTCGATGCTTGGCAGAGACATCAAACAAGATTCTCACGACCTACACAATACTCAATACATGCACTCGCGCGCGTGCTTACAACAACACACACAATCACACATACGTTTTAACACGCATATATGTGGTACACGCACTCACATCTTTCAGCAGCCCAAACAGGACATCTGTATGGATGGTGCGCTCGTGGGCCTCATCCAAAATGATAACGCTGTAAAGGAACAAGGGAAAAGCGTGGTTTGCGTTAATCACGATTGCTCTGTTTGTGTGCCTCGATCATAAAACCATGGCAGCACAAAGAACACGCGCAGCGCAAAGAAACATGATCTGCATTTACAAGCTGTCATATTATTATGTGCCTCGTCCAAGATCATAAAAGCATGGCAGCACAAGGAACACGCGCAGCACAAAGAAACATGATTTGCGTTTACAAGCTGTTAAATTATTTTGTGCCTCGTCCAAGATCATGAAATCATGGCAGCACAAGGAACACGCGCAGCACAAAGAAACATGATTTGCGTTTACAAGCTGTTAATTTTATTGTGCCTCGTCCAAGATCACAACATTATGGCAGCACGGAAATCATGGTATGCTGCAATAGACGATTACAGTTGAGTGCCTCATCCCATGATGAAAATCTTGTTGCAGTTATTGACATGACATCACAGGTGTTCCAGTTTCTTTGACATGACACTACAGGTGTTCCAATTTCTGCGACATGACACATGTGTTCCAGTTCCTGCGACATGACACCACATGTGTTCCAGTTTCTTTGACATGACACCACATGTGTTCCAGTTTCTGCTACATGACACCACATGTGTTCCAGTTTCTTTGACATGACACCACATGTGTTCCAGTTTTTTTGACATGACACCACAGGTGTTCCAATTTCTTTGACATGACACCACAGGTGTTCCAGTTTCTTTGGCATGACACCACAGGTGTTCCAGTTTCTTTGACATTACACCACATGTGCTCCGGTTTTTTTGACATGATACCACATGTGTTCCAGTTTCTTTGACATGACACCACATGTGTTCCAGTTTCTGCGACATGACACCACAGGTGTTCCAGTTTCTTTGACATTACACCACATGTGTTCCAGTTTCTTTGACATGACACCACATGTGTTCCAGTTTCTTTGACATGACACCACATGTGTTCCAGTTTCTTTGACATGACACCACAGGTGTTCCAGTTTTTTTAACATGACACCACAGGTGTTCAGTATGTTTGACATGACATTACAGGTGTTCCAGTTTCTTTGACATGACACCACATGTGTTCCAGTTTCTTTGACGTGACACCACATGTGTTCCAGTTGCTTTGACATGACACCACAGGTGTTCCAATTTCTGCGACATAACACCACAGGTTGACACCACAGGTGTTCCAATTTCCTTCTCCTGTGTGTGCTGATCATCTAGCAAGCTAAACCCAAAAAAGAACGGTACAGCTGCAACGCCCATGTTCTAACAAAAATGCGTACAGAAACCAAAAAGCACCCCACACAATCATTCGTGAACGGCGAGGTCACCTGTACTGAGTGAGCTGGTCGTCCAGTAGGCACTCCCGCAGCAGCATACCATCGGTCATGTATTTGATGACGGTGTCCGCAGTGGTGCAGTCCTCAAAACGGATGGCATAACCGACCTAGGAAGGCAGGGTTTTGAAAGATGTTACTTTGGTGGTGTAACGGTGTTGGCAATGTCATTTCGATGGTGTACTGAGAGACGGTGCTGACAACAATGTCCTCGGAACAGATGGCGTAGCCCACCTAATGATTTAGTCCCAGACAACAAAAAATATGTAAATACATGCCAGGGTTGTTAAGTTTGGGGTTCGGTCAAAAGTTTGGCTTTGTTAACTTTCATGTATTTTAACACCCTAAAAATGCCGTTCGTGAGCTATTAAAAGTCCGTCAAACTTGAGCCCTTGTTTAAAAAATTTGGGTCTAAACAAATTGCAGCCTTAAATGCAGGAAGGAGCCTTAGATGGCCGTCAAATGTTCAGACTTCTTGTGTATTGATTTATTAACATACCTACCTACCTACCTACCTACCTACCTACCTACCTACCTACCTACCTACCTACCTACATACATACTTACATTGAACTGCACTGTTTACTTCAGTGCTCAATAATAAGGTGCTTTGCAGTCAGAGTTGCAGGAACCTTTGACGGAGTCCAAGAGGCACGTGACTCTTGTCAAGAGTTGTGCACATGTTTACGCTGTGTATGACAGTGGTTTTGAAATTCCCTTCCAAGAATCCCGTACGCACACCACACTTATGTCATCAAATCCATGACCGATAGATACACCTGGACATGCTTGCTTGTATGTGCTATCACGCACGCACACGTAAACACACATACATACACACAGGCACGCACCTCTTCTCCTAGCCGGCACCCAAACTCCTCGGCCACACGCTTTGCCACACTCATTGCTGCCACACGACGAGGCTGGGTGCAGCCGATCTTGCCCTTGGCCGTGAAGCCCATCTGTAAAAATCAAATAAGTTGCACAATGTGTACTGCATCAGTGGTAACGTCAAACAGGAGCAATAACCGCTGTCCTCGCCCTTGCCGTGAAGCTCATCTGTAATTATCAAATAACTTTTTT
>Ga0307966_1003323_pt1 | contig 12135 bp, 12 predicted proteins | sample OrgLakmetagen646_FD_203141 | JGI IMG/M metagenome (GOLD analysis project Ga0307966, IMG submission 203141) | Saline water microbial communities from Organic Lake, Antarctica - #646 | ecosystem: Environmental > Aquatic > Non-marine Saline and Alkaline > Saline | place: Antarctica: Organic Lake... | reverse complement strand
CATGTCCTGTGGCACGTGTCGTCATGTCTCCTGTGGCACATGTCGTCATGTCCTGTGGCAAATGGTCGGCATGTCTCCTGTGGCACGTGTCGTCATGCCATGTGGCAAATGGTCGTCATGTCCTGTGGCACAGTGTTGTCATGTGCTGTGGCACAGTGTGGCACATGTCGTCATGTCCTGTGGCACAGTGTGGCACATGTCGTCATGTCTTGTGGCACAGTGGTCGCCATGTCATGTCCTGTGGCACGTGTCGTCATGTCCTGTGGCACAGTGTGGCACATTTCGTCATGTCTTGTGGCATATGGCAATTGGTCGGCACTATCCCACATTTTTATGCCTATTACCTGCGTTGTTAAGTTGTTGTCACTCTTGAGCCCTTGCTCTCACCCTTTCACCACTCCCCACACACCCACTTCCTCCTCCTGACCTGCTTGGACACACACACACACACACACACACACACACACACGTATATAGATGTAATACACATAACATCAACATATATAAATGCTCTGGATTTGCTCTGTGCGCGTCGTATGGATGTTTGGCTCTTCCCTGTGTGTGCTCTGCAGCTGCTGGCGTGGGCTCTGTTTAGCGTGCTGCCTTTTTTCTTTCCTCCTGGGATGGTGGATGCCTATGGTGAGTGCGGGGTAGAGGTTAGAAGGGTGGGTGGGTGGGTGATGGAGTGTTCTGTGCTGTGTGTGTGTGTTTGTGTGTATGTGTGTGTGTGTGTGTGTGTGTGTAGGGAGGGTTGCTTATCTGTGCCAAAGATGTTACATATATGTTATAAGGCAAGGCATCTAGCGTTGGCCAGAGCCATATATATATAGGCTCTGGTCAACGCCATATATATATATATATATGGTGTATACACAGTCTTTTTGGCTCGGATATCTCCAAATTTACGTTCATATACGGTGTATGCATGTACGCTTCTGGCAACCTCATATACATGCCAACCCGCCTCCACACTGTTATTAGGCAATACGGTTCCACACTGTTCGGCAATCCAATCCTATCCTCAGGCAATCCAATCCTTATGGCAATCCTTATCCAATCCTTAGGCTATCCAGCCCTATCCATAGGCAATCCAATCCACATGGCAATTCTTATGGCAATCCTTATCCAATCCTTAGGCATCCAATCCTTATGGCAATCCTTATCCAATCCTTAGGCTATCCAGCCCTATCCATAGGCTATCCAATCCATATGGCAATTCTTATGGCAATCCTTATCAAATCCTTAGGCATCCAATCCTTATGGCAATCCTTATTCAATCCTTAGGCTATCCAGTCCTATCCATAGGCAATCCAATCCATATGGCAATCCTTATCCAATCCTTAGGCAACCCAATCCTATCCATAGGCAATCCAATCCTCCACACTGTTAGGCAATACATGCCAACTTGCCTCCACACTAAGGGTTTAGGCAATGAATTGGAAGGGAGTTCATACGTAGCCCATTCACTGCAATCTTTTTCGATCCCACGTAATGCTGTTGTACCCATTTCACAGTGTCTAAATGACCGTTGGAAGAGGCAAGATCACATGCCCTCTGCTGTACACCCTTCATGCACACAAACTTGCAAGGGTGCCACCCATTTCACAGTGTCTAAATGAATGTTGGAAGAGGCAAGATCACATGCCCTCTGCTGCACACCCTTCATGCACACAAACCTGCAAGGGTGCCACTGTCATCGTGCCACTGTCATCGTGGGTACACAAACTTGCACACAAACTCGCAAGGGTGCCACTGTCTTCGTGGGAACACAAACTTGCCACAAACTCGCAAGGGTGCCACTGTCATCGTGCCACTGTCATCGTGGGAACAACGGTTTTTGTGTGAACTTTTAGTCCATATAAAATATTACGCACTGCACGTTGCCTCATCTGGTATGCACACCAGGTGCACAGTGTCACACTGCATGTTGCCTCATCTGGTTGCCACACCAGGGTGCACAGTGTCACACTGCACGTTGCCTCATCTGGTATGCACACCAAGGTGCACAGTGTCACACTGCACGTTGCCTCATCTGGTATGCACACCAGGTACACAGCGTCACACTGCACGTTGCCTCATCTGCTTGCCACACCAGGTGCACAGCGTCACACTGCACGTTGCCTCATCTGGTTGCCACACCAGGTGCACAGTGTGTGCACAATAATGGCAGTGCACAATAATGGCAGTGTGTGCAATGGCAGTGTGTGTGTATTAATGGCAGTGTGTGCACAATAATGGCAGTGTGCACAATAATGGCCACTGTAGTCCATGGAAGTGCACGAAAGTGTCAGAAATTATTTTGCACCTGAAACACCCTTACTCATACACACGCATACACACACCTCATATACACACATACACACACATATGCTTGCACCAATTTGTTTTATGCAGGAAGGGCTGCTCAGATTGGCTCTGGTGTATTCCTCGTCATCCAAATGGTCATCCTGCTTGACTTTGTGCAGGCACGGTAACGTGCATGACCCCACTTGCTTTGTGTGTGTGTGTGTGTGTGTGTGTGTGTGTGTGTGTGTGTGTGTATATGTGCATGTGCGTGCATGCGTGTGTGTATGTGCATGGACTTGTGTGTTAAATATGCTGTACGATTCTGCTTGTTCTGATACAGTCGCTTGAAAGCTTTGTGTCTTGCTCCCTTACTTGCACTACTGTTATCTTTGCTGCACGGTTTTGGTACGTCACATAAATAGGGTGGCCAGAACCGTATTTATACACCGTATATGACCGTATATTTGGTGATTTCCCTGCCAAAAATACCGTATATACACCGTATATATATGGTTCTGGCCTGCCCTACACATAAACTGTTGGGAATGTTTGTGAGAGTGTTGAGCACCCACTTGTGATGAGTTCCAAATAGGCAATTGCTTGCATGTCCCTCTACGTTGAACGTGTGTCTGGTCAGAGTAAAAAGCATGGGATGAGTAAGTTGCATGGAGAGAGAATCACAGGTTTGGAGTCAATTGCAATTATGAAGTTGACCACAATTATGGATACAACCAACAGCAAGGAGAGTAGCATGAGTTACAAATACTGGAAAGCACCATTCATTACTCATAGTTGGGGTTGACCAGAACCGTATATATACTCCGTATATGGCCGTATATTTGGTGATTCCCCTGCCAAAAATACCGTATATGCACCGTATATATATGGTCCTGGCCAACCCTACTCATAGTGACAGCTTCCACAGCTGTGATCTGCAAAAAGCAGACAAGCGCGTCACGTGCGTCGTGGTCAGTCAGTGGTGTTTATTGCATGTACGCTGCACTGTACCTGTGCAGGTTTGGAACGACTCCTGGGTGGCAGAGGCTGAAGAGGACCAATCCATGTATTACTGGCTGTTAGGGTTTACGGGCGCAGCGTATGCCTCTTCTATAACACTGGCAGGTCAGATCCTTGTCTTTTGTAACACTGGCAAGTCTGATCCTTGTCTCTTATAACACTGGCAAGTCAGATCCTTGTCTTCTAAAACACTGGCAGGTCAAATCCTTGTCTTCTATAACACTGGCAGGTCAGATCCTTGTCTTCTATAACACTGGCAGGTCAGATTCTTGTCTTCTATTACACTGGCAGGTCAGATCCTTGTCTTCTATTACACTGGCAGGTCGGATCCTTGTCTTCTATTACACTGGCAGGTCAGATCATTGTCTTCTATTACACTGGCAAGTCAGATCCTTGTCTTCTATAACACTGGCAGGTCAGATCCTTGCCTCCTATAACACTGGCAGGTCAGATCCTTGTCTTCTATTACACTGGCAGGTCAGATCCTTGTCTTCTATAACACTGGCAGGTCAGATCCTTGCCTCCTATAACACTGGCAGGTCAGATCCTTGTCTTCTATAACTGGCAGGTCAGACCTTGTCTTCTATAACACTGGCAGGTCAGATCCTTGTTGCACTTGCGTGGGTGGGTCAGGGTGGAGGAGTGGGGTTGGTGGAGCTTTGAGTATAATTACGAGGGCATTGGCGTTGTAAGGTGCAGTGTGCAGTGTGTGCATCTTCCACATAAAGCGGTTTGGGGAAATTTCGTTTTAACAAACAGAAGTAGAAGTAAAAACAAGGGGGAATAAAAGGATAGCTAGGGCTTTCCATAACCGTATATATCTACCGTGTATCACCGTATGTTTCGTGGTTTCCTGCCAAATTTACTGTATACACCGTATTTTTATTTATATATATATGTGTGTGTGTGAGAAATATAACTATTTGATTAATATATATATATATATATATATATATATATATATTATATATATGAGAGATATATCATCGGATATATTGGATATATATGAGAGATATATCATCGGATTAGAGGGTGTTGCACTGGATTTGAAGAGAGTGTGTATGTATCAAGTTGGTGGCCTCCAAACTTGCCGTAAATATTATTCAAGATTTATGCGTACGGAGTTACATTTAAAATTTCCATACAGAGTCACATGTAAGATTTCCATGCAGATTTCCATATAAGATTTCCATGCAGAGTTAGATATAAGAGGCTGCTGTACCACTGCTTCCCATGGGCTCCTACTCCCTCACTTGTATGAGCACACACACACACACACACACACACACACACACACACACACACACACACACACACACACACACACACACTTGTATGAGCACAGACACACACTCACTTGTATGAGCACCGACACACACACACTTATATGAGCACAGACACACACACAACGTGCACACATGCACACACAATAAGGAATCATCCCCTAATCCTCGCAGCTATGTACAGACCTGTACCACTGGCTCAAGCCCTCAGGCGTGGGCCCCCCTCTCTCACACGCGTGGACACACACATACCTACACACAATGATACAAAAACTATTAACCCCGCAGGCCTGATGTACCACTGGTTTAAGCCCTCAGACGCGGGCCCCCCTTTCTCACACGCTTGGACACACACATACCTACGTACAATGATAAATCTCTATCAACCCCGCAGGCCTGACGTACCACTGGTTCAAGCCCTCAGGCGTGGGCTCCCCTCTCTCACACGCGTGGACACACATACCTACACACAATGATACAAAAACTATCAACCCCACAGGCCTTATGTACCACTGGTTCAAGCCCTCAGGCGTGGGCTCCCCTCTCTCACACGCTTGGACACACACACATACCTACATACATTGATAAATCTCTATCAACCCCGCAGGCCTGATGTACCACTGGTTCAAGCCCTCAGGCGCGGGCTCCTGCTCCCTAAACGTCGGCCTCATCACCTCAACCGTCCTGCTGATGCTGCTGCTCACCTGCATCAGCCTACATCCTGCCGTCAAGCAGGTGTGTGTTGTTTGTTGGCTCTGCTGTTGGTGCTGCTCACTTATAGCAGCCTACGTTTCGCGGTCAAGCAGGTGTGTGCCTAGTGCTGCCCATTTGCATCAGCCTACATCCTGCCGTCAAGCAGGTGTGTGTTGTTGGCTCTGCTGTTGTTGGTGCTGCTCACTTATAGCAGCCTACGTTTCGCGGTCAAGCAGGTGTGTGTCTAGTGCTGCCCATTTATAGCAGCCTACATCCTGCAGTCAAGCAGGTGTGTCGTTGGTTATACTGTTGGTGCTGCTCAATTATAACAGCCTGCGTTTTGCAATCAAGCAAGTGTGTGTCCAGCGCTGCTCATTTATAGCAGCCTACATCCTGCAGTCAAGCAGGTGTGTCGTTGGTTATACTGTTGGTGCTGCTCACTTATAGCAGCCTACGTTTTGTGATCAAGCAAGTGTGTATGAAAGTGAGAAACTCTGTGGTGAGATCTGTGTGTAAACTGTGATGGACACAGTTGTAGGGTTGGCCAGAACCATATATATACAGTGTGTATACGGTATTTTTGGCAGGTAAATCACCAATTATATGGCATATACGGTGTATATATACGGTTCTGGCCAACCCTACACAATTGTGATATGCAAATATGGTTGAGCACACCATACACATTGTTTAGCAGGAAATTTACCATACGTACCGTCATGTACGGTGTGTATATACGGTTTTGACCAGCCCTAGATATGTCCATGCGGTAGAGCAAGGCTCCGTCTTGCAGGCCACCATTGCCGGCATCTGCGCCGAATGCGCCCAGTAAATACACAATGCTTCTCAGAATGTGTTTTAGAAGTGTTCATAGGTTCGCTGTTGAGGGACAAGATTGAGCAGCCATGACCATTGAGCATTGAGCAGCCATGATCATTGAGCATTGAGCAGCCATGACAAGATTGAGCAGCCATGACCACTGAGCATTGAGCAGCCATGATCATTGAGCATTGAGCAGCCATGGCAAGGTTGAGCAGCCATGACAAGGTTGAGCAGCCATGACCATTGAGCATTGAGCAGCCATGACCATTGACCATTGAGCAGCCATGACAGGCTGGAGGTCTAAGTACTTAAACCGAATTGAAGCTGTCACTTCACACTGAACTGAAGCTGTCACTTCACACTGAACTGAAGCTGTCCCTTCACACTGAACTGAAGCTGTCACTTCACACTGAACTGAAGCTGTCACTTCACACTGAACTGAAGATATGACTTAATACGTACTGATGACTGCAGGGATCCATCTTCCCGGCCTCCATGATCAGCCTGTACTGCATGTACCTGTGCTTCAGCGCACTCCAGTCAGAGCCAAAGGACTACGAATGCAACGGACTTGCACAGCGCACAACTGCAGCATCAGGTGTGCACAACTGCAGTACTGTTTCACGCGTGCATGAAACAGCAGCGTCAGGTGTGCACAACTGCAGTACTTTTTCAGGTGTGCACAGCTGCTTCAGGTGTGCACAAATGCAGCGTCAGGTGTGCACAACTGCAGCGTCAGGTGTGCACGACTGCAGTACTGTTTCACGCGTGCACAGCTGTTTCACGCATGCACAGCTGCTTCAGGTGTGCACAACTGCAGCGTCTGGTGTGCTCAACTGCAGTACTGTTTCACGCGTGCACAACTGCAGCGTCAGGTGTGCACAACTGCAGTACTGTTTCACGCGTGCACAACTGCTTCAGGTGTGCACAACTGCAGCGTCAGGTGTGCACAACTGCAGGACTGTTTCACGCATGCACATCTGCTTCAGGTGTGCACAACTACAGTTCTGTTTCACACGTGCACAGCTGCTTTAGGTGTGCATAGCTGCTTCAGGTGTGCACAACTGCAGCATCAGGTGTGCACAGCTGCAGTACTGTTTCACGCATGCACAACTGCTTCACGCGTGCACAACTGCAGTACTGTTTCACGCGTGCACAGCTGCTTCAGGTGTGCACAACTGAAGCGTCACGCGTGCACAGCTGCTTCAGGTGTGCACAACTGCAGCGTCAGGTGTGCACAGCTGCAGTACTGTTTCACGCGTGCACAGCTGCGTCAGGTGTGCACAACTGCAGTACTGTTTCACGCGTGCACAGCTGCTTCAGATGTGCACAACTGCAGTACTGTTTCACGCGTCCACAACTGCTTCAGGTGTGCACAGCTGCAGTACTGTTTCACACGTGCACAGCTGCTTCAGGTGTGCACAACTGCAGCGTCAGGTGTGCACAATTGCAGTGTCAGATGTGCACAACTGCAGTACTGTCTCACGCGTGCACAACTGCAGCGTCAGGTGTGCACAACTGCAGCGTCAGGTGTGCACAACTGCAGCGTCAGGTGTGCACAACTGCAGCATCAGGTGTGCACAACTGTTTCACGCATGCACAACTGCAGCGTCAGGTGTGCACAACTGCAGTACTGTTTCACGCATGCACAACTGCAGCGTCAGGTGTGCACAACTGCAGTACTGTTTCACGCATGCACAACTGCAGCGTCAGGTGTGCACAACTGCAGTGACAGGTGTGCACAACTGCAGCGTCAGGTGTGCACAACTGCAGTACTGTTTCACGCGTGCACAGCTGCTTCAGGTGTGCACAACTGCAGCGTCAGGTGTGCACAGCTGCAGTACTGTTTCACGCGTGCACAGCTGCGACAGGTGTGCACAACTGCAGCGTCAGGTGTGCACAACTGCAGCACTGTTTCACGCGTGCACAACTGCTTCAGGTGTGCACAACTGCAGTACTGTTTCACGCATGCACAGCTGCTTCAGGTGTGCACAACTGCAGTGCTATTTCACGCATGCACAGCTGCTTCAGGTGTGCACACCTGCAGCGTCAGGTGTGCACAGCTGCAGCATCAGGTGTGCACAACTGCAGTACTGTTTCACGCGTGCACAACTGCAGCGTCAGGTGTGCACAGCTGCAGTTCTGTTTCACGCGTGCACAGCTGCTTCAGGTGTGCACAACTGCAGTACTGTTTCACGCGTGCACAGCTGCTTCAGGTGTGCACAACTGCAGCGTCAGGATGGCACGGGGCTTGCTCCGCAGTGTGCATGGTTTATAATTTGCGGTACAAAGCTGCAGATCTGCATGTCAGGGACGTTTAGATCTGCATGTTAGGGAAGTGTAGGTCTGTACGTCAGGTACGTGTAGATCTGCATGTCAGTGATGTGTAGACTTGCGTGTTAGGGTCGTGTAGATCTGCATGTCAGTGTTGTGTAGATCTGCATGTTAGGGGCAAGTAGATCTGCGTGTCAGAGACGTGTAGATCTGCATATTAGGGACAAGTAGATCTGCGTGCCAGGGACGTGTAGATCTGCGTGTCAGGGAGGTCTGTGATCAACGCACGACTGCAGCTTCAGGCGTGCTGTGCATGAGTGTCGCTGTCTAGTGCATAATATGGCTGTCCTGCACACCGTGCAATGATCTCACACAATTAGGGTTGGCCAGAACCGTATATATGCACCGTATGTGACCGTATATTTGGTGATTTCCCTGCCAAAAATACCGTATATACACCATATATATATGGTCCTGGCCAACCCTACACACAATGCTCAACAGCTTCAAACACGCATGGGTGTTGCTGTCTAGTGCAGAATATAACTTGATCTGCCTATCACCAAATAGCCTTTCAAAACGCATGACTCCAGATCAGTACCGTTGCACGATAAGTAAGGTAAGGTAAGGATACATACACGCTATATATGCCTCTGGGAGGCATCTGAGCGGAAGCTTGGAAAACGCTCATTAAATGCAGCAAACACACACACGCACACAAATACACACACACGCACACGCACACACACTCACACACACACACACACGCACACACACGCACACACACACACACATACACACACACACACATACATACACACACACACACCCACACACAAACACACACACACACAGGAGGCACCTTGGCCCTGGGCATGGTGGCAACATTGGCTGCCGTGGTGTACGCAGCCTTCCGTGCAGGCTCCAACTCCTCCCTCTTCACCCTGGACGCGTCAGAAGAAGGAGAGAGCGACGATCAGGTGTGTGTGCATATGCGTGTGTGCGTCTGTGCGTATTTGTGCCTGAATAGCGGTGTGTGAAGTGGGTGGTGGGGTTTGAGGGTTCTGCGCCAGTTAGACGTGTTTGAACTGTTTTGCGCGTTGGTTGAGTTGAAGGTGGCTAGGTGCTTGCAACCACACGTTTTCATGTCTAATCAATCATGCAGGCTCCAACACAATTATACTTTGAATGTGTCGGGAAATGAAGAGGGGGGTGAGCAGGGAGTGGGGTTAGGGGGGTGTTTCTGTCACGGCTCTGTACAGCAGTGTTGTTGCTCAAATTCAGAATACTATCAAAATAGCAATCGCATGATCAGCAGGCATGCACGCAGCGCCTGCTTCTGAAATTCGTCCGTGACCGACCTCAGCCAGCACATACAAACACATGCACCAATTTGCGATTGCCTAACCAGTGAGCCCAATCAATGTACGCACAGCGCCTGTCCCTGTTGGCTGAGGAAGGACTGACCTCAACCAGCGCAGGCTTAGAGGCACTCCCACCCCCTGGGGAGCAGCAGGCCTCGCGTGAGAATGGTACGTGTGTCGTTATTGCGTGATTTTTTTTTTTTGTGTGGTTGTGTCCGCTGTGCGGTTGTGTCTGCAAACAATCAGACTGATTTTTTGTGCAGTTGTGCATGCGTGCGTGCAAGTGAGTGAGTGGGTGGGCATGGGTTTGAAAGGGAGGGTGGGTGTTCGAGTTTTGAGAGTGGATGGCTTATTGCGTGTGTTCTCCATTTGCGAGTTGAACAGGTGTGCAGTTGCTCCACTTGATCACCCTACTTTTTTCCGGCACCTTCACCTGTCGTGACTGATTTGTGCTTGCTTGTCTGTGCCTGCTTCTTCTTGATATTAGCTGGCAATGCATGGGCATATGGGCGTGTTGAGAATGCTTGGGGTAGGCTGAATTATGTTAACGCTGAACATGGTCTACTGAATTATGCTAACGCTGAATATGGTCTACTGAATTATGTTAACGCTGAATATGGTCAACTTTAAGGTCTGGTCGAACCTTGAGAACTCCCACTCCTGGCCAATTATCACTTGAAACTCGATATGTAAAACAGTATGTATGATCATAAGTATGTATCTAAAGCAGCTTGCTCTATTGAAAAGCGTACATTTGATAGTGTGTTTGTACCAGACGCGCATTATTAAAAAGCACACACTAAAAAGTGTGTTTGTACCACACGCGCATTATTGATAAGCAAACACTAAAAAGTGTGTTCGTACCACACACGCATTATTTAATAGCGTACACTAAAAATTGTGTTTGTACCACAAGCACATTATTGATAAGCAAACACTAAAAAGTGTGTTCGTACCACACACGCATTATTTAATAGCCTACACCAAAAATTGTGTTTGTACCACAAGCACATTATTGATAAGCAAACACTAAAAAGTGTGTTCGTACCACACACGCATTTTTAAAAAGCATAAAATGTGTGTTTGTACCACACACGCATTATTGAAAAGCGTACACTCAAAAGTGTGTTTGTACCACACACGCATTATTGAAAAGCAAACACAAAAGTATGTTCGTACCACACACGCATTATTGAAAAGCGTACACTCAAAAGTGTGTTTGTACCACACACGCATCATTCAATAGCCTTTACTCAAAAGTATGTTTGTACCACACGCACATCATTAAATAGCGTACACTAAAAAGTGTGTTTGTACCACACACGCATGTCATCGTGCAGCCTGGCCACACATTTATGGGCTTTTCACTCCTACATCTCAAACACACAAACATTTCCGCCGTACACACCTGCACGTAATTGTGCACCTTCATGCACGCAGCTGTTCGGCCTGGCCAAGCGTTGGAGGACTTCACGCCTGTGGCCTACAACTACTCCTTCTTCCACCTCATTTTCGCACTGGCCTCAATGTACATTGCCATGCTCATGACCGGCTGGGGCAGCAGCACACAAGTGCGTGTGTTAATAGGAGCACGTGTATTGCGCTGTAGTGTTAATTTGTATCACATATTGTACATTGCAATGTTGCTATGCACTTCCTAGGCTCCAGCACACAGGTGTGTGTGTGTGCGTGTGTGTTTGGATGCAACATTGCTAGTCTAATGGTGCATATTTTGTCTGTGTGTTTGAGTGCATTTTTACTGGTCTCTCTCTGTTGTGTCTCTGTGTGCGACACTCTGCTGTGGCGTGTATGACTCTGCGTTGTGTCTCTGTGTGTGAAACTCTGTTGTGGCGTATGTGACTCTGCGTTGTGTCTGTGTGTGACACTCTGTTGTGTCTCTGTGTGTGACACACCTTGTATTGTGCGTGACACTCTGCTGTGGCTTGTGTGGCTCTGCGTTGTGTCTCTGTGTGTGACACACATTGTATTGTGTGTGACACTCTGCTGTGGCGTGTGTGACTCTGCGTTGTGTCTCTATGTGTGAAACTATGTTGTGTCTCTGTGTGTCACACAAATTGTGTTGTCTGTGACACTCTGCTGTGGCGTGTGTGACTCTGCGTTGCATCTCTTTGTGTGAAACTCTGTTGTGTCTCTGTGTGTGACTCTGCGTTGTGTCTCTGTGTGTGATACTCTGTTGTGGCGGGTGTCACACACATTGTGTTGTCTGTGACACTCTGTTGTGTCTCTGTGTGATTCTGCCTTGTGTCTCTGTGTGTGAAACTCTGTTGTGTCTCTGTGTGTGACACACATTGTGTTGTGTGCGACACTGTTGTGGCGTGTGTGACTCTGCGTTGTGTCTCTGTGTGTGAAACTCTGCGTTGTGTCTCTGTGTGTGA
>Ga0307966_1003319_pt1 | contig 12146 bp, 10 predicted proteins | sample OrgLakmetagen646_FD_203141 | JGI IMG/M metagenome (GOLD analysis project Ga0307966, IMG submission 203141) | Saline water microbial communities from Organic Lake, Antarctica - #646 | ecosystem: Environmental > Aquatic > Non-marine Saline and Alkaline > Saline | place: Antarctica: Organic Lake... | reverse complement strand
CTTTGCGATATGCTTTATATCTACCCTTTCCCATTTTTGTGCCGTTAAAGCTCAGGTGTTTGCGCAATTCCTGCCGTTGTTCTTGCGGAAGTGATTTAAAATCCGCGCACTTTTGAGAACAACAGTGGTCGTATTTTTCTGCACAAGAAGGGCATTGAATAAATAAAATATGGCAAGCATTATTATCGCAATTCACGTGGGTGTCGCAGGTAGCTCCACATTGATGACATCGAGCAATCACATCTTCTGAAATGCGCTCTCCCAATCGCTCATCGAAAACAAAATTCTTACCTACAAACTTGTTTTCGAGTTGCTTTTCTTCTACTTCTCTGGCATATTGAATTATCCCACCATCTAACTGATAAACATTGGAAAACCCTTTATGTTTCAGATAAGCGCTCGCCTTCTCACAGCGAATCCCACCGGTACAATACATGATAATGGGCTTATCTTTATTATCAGACATCATCTCCTCCACCTGTGGTAAGCATTCTCTAAATGTTTCTACATCCGGAAGTACAGCGTCTTTGAAATGTCCGACCTCCCATTCGTAGTGATTGCGCATATCGACTACATATGTGTCTTCGCGCTCCGTTAAGCGATTAAAGGCGACTGCATCCAGATGCTCGCCGCGCCGGGTGACATCAAAAGTATCGTCATTGAGACCATCAGCGACAATCTTTGGACGCACTTTCACATTCAGTTTGAAAAAAGATTTGCCATTATCCTCCACGGCAATATTCAGGCGAGTGTCCTTTAAAAAGCCAATCTCTTCCAGTATCTCTCCGAACTCCCTCCAGTGTTCTTTAGGAACAGATATTTGCCCATTCACGCCTTCATTTGCAACGTAAATGCGTCCCAACACATCAATAGAATGCAACTTGAGATATAAGTGGTCTCTAAAAAGTTGGGGGTTGCCCAATTGGTAGTATTGATAAAAGGAAAGTGTGATGCGCTCCTCCTCACTCTCCATCATGCGGCGCTTCAACTCCTCGCCGTTGACGCGGTTGTACAGTCTCATATTTCTCAGATTTTGTTCACGAAAGTGGAACCTTGTTCCGGCAAGTTACAAGCTTGCTGCTCACTCCATCAGCCACAAAGATAGCGATATTTCAGAGGGCTTTGGAAATTTTGTCCCTCTAAAATCAAAGGAACCTATCCTGCCTGAGCTCAATTTATCTCACACATTAAAAATTGCTCCTTTCCCTAAATGCTGTTGAATTTGTCTTGTCCTACTTTACGACTAAGGAATTTCGATGAAGAATCTGACCATTCTCATCGCGCCAGATCGCCCAATAAGTGCTTCCCGATAGCTGAGAAGGCAGCTGAATAGTTTGCGGACCAACTCCAATAGGTGAGCGCAAAACGAGTCGACCGGAAATCCCGACCAATTCAAAAGTACCCGGCATTTCGGAACGAATTGTAAGTTGGGATTCCGCGGGGTTGGGATAGAGTTGAGCGGATTGATTGGGAATGGCGCGCAGCCTTCGGATAGGTGAAAAGGAAATGTCTCCATCTTTCTCTTCCGTGCGCAAGCGTACGAAAAATCCGTCATCCGTCGGCCGATTGAGTTCTCCAGACCAGGAATAATTTAAATGCAACCAATGATTCACGTCCAAAGTGGTCCAGTCTTGAAACTCTAATCCATCCATTGACCACTGTAAGACTGCCTGATCCAGAGCGTAAGTGGTTTGAAATTCCACATTCAAATAAAAACTGCGTTCATCCCAGTATTCCGTCTCAAATGTCAACCAGTCCGCGGCCAGTATACTCTGATCCAGTTCCAGAACGTAAAGACCTTCACTTACATCGGAAACAATCACGTGTCCACTGGGGAAAAACGGGTAGGTTCCTCAGGCTCCTTTATTCCCAGTATAATTGGGCAAACTGGTATTTGTGAGAAAATACCCCACCCGCACAGGATCTGCCGGATTGGAAACATCCAATACCTGCAGTCCGTCGTGATAGTAAGCGACAAAACATAAATTACCGCGAATGAAAGGATTGTGAACGATATTGTCTGTTTGACTCGGATGTAAAACGGGATCCTTATAGGTACTCAAGATTCCCATATCAGATATGTCCGCTAAATCGACAAAATGCAGCGGATTCTCATGCGTTTCCTCAGCAACGACTGCAAAACTGCCATCGTCTGCTACCCATCCGCTGTGATTGTACCCACTAGCAAAAGCGGAACCTTGTAATGAACCAATCACTGAAGGCAATGAGTCTGATACGTCTAAAACATAGTATCCACAGCTGTTAACATTACAATAGGCCGTATCGTTTCGGACATACAAATCGTGGACATAACTGCTCGCGCAGGACACCCCATAATCCTTCAAATCATACCTGCTCCAAACGGTGGGATGGTAGGGGTCAACAGATAAGTCATAGATAATAAGCCCTTGGCTTTCATTATCTGCTGCTGCAGTGTAGAGCTTCGCTGTGGCTGTATCGATCCAAATATTGTGACAGCGACCAAAATCAGTTGTTTCCTGGCGAAAAGTAGCAGTTCCGGCCAAAATAGAATCCATATTTATTATAGTCAAGCCTTGCGCTGTACCCCACTGGTCTGCTACTCCGTAGCAATAATTCTCGTAGGTTTTGAAATCGCGCCAGCTGGAGTTGCCGCCCAATCCGACACCCACTAACTTTTGCACAGAGTTGACGTCTGTTATATCAAAAAATAAGATGGAATCCAACGTGCCAATAATAGCAACTTCCTCTCCATTTGGCCCGATATACCCCCAACAATCACTATACTTTTGGCCACCGGGTTTTGCAGGTAAATTGGGATCGTCGTAGTGGTACACCTCTTCGATATTCTCGGCATTCTGTCCCCATACTGTGCCAAAAGAAAAAACCAATACAAGTAAAAAATATTTCCCCATTATAATAATAAGCGCTACAGTGAAAAAAAAGTTTCTTTTAGGAGTGAAATTTGTCCATTTTGTCCTATTTACGGCAGTTTCAGGATTGTTGCGCTTCTTAATTCAGGGGATTGATTTTCATATCAAAACATTATTTCTTAGCTTGTTCTTGAAATACAGCGAATATGTCAGCACTAAAAGATTGGTTGAGCACCCGGCAGAAAGATATGGTTGAAGTCCGGCGGCACCTGCACCAAAACCCCGAATTGTCGGGAAAAGAAACGTCGACCCAGGCTTTTTTAAAATACCGGCTCAAAACCAGTTGGCCCGACAAGCTTTGGGAAGTGGCGGATACCGGACTCGTGGCGGAGTACCACGGAAAGGAAGAAGGGCCTTGTGTTATGGTACGGGTAGATATCGACGCCTTACCGATTTCTGACGAGAGTCTAGATGTCCCCTACGCCAGTCACAACGAAGGAGTTGCTCACAAATGTGGCCATGACGGACACTCTACGATTGGACTCGGATTGGCGCACTACATTGCTCAGCATCGCCCCAAAAAAGGTAAAGTTGCCATCCTGTTTCAACCGGCAGAAGAGACTGCACAGGGCGCTAAGGCAGTATTGGAAGACAAAAACTTTAAGCTAACCCCGGATTTTATTCTGGCTCTGCACAATGTGCCCAAGTTCCCTAAAAAGTCCATCGTCGTCATCCGAAACCACTTTAGCGCTTCGGTGCGTAGCGTAATCATCCAACTCAAGGGGTGTGTTGCCCACGCTGCAGAGCCAGAGCAAGGTCGAAGCCCCGACATGGCACTTTGTGAACTGCTGCAATATGCTAAAGATCAGACACACAACGCGCCGGATGAAGAAAGCTTCCAATTACTTACCCCCATCTATATGAATATGGGCCAAAAAGCCTATGGCACCTCTCCGGGACATGGCGAGCTGCACCTCACCTGTCGATCCTGGAGTCCCGAACAAATGAAACAGCTCACTGAACAACTCGAAGAGAAATTAGCTGCTGTTGCAAAAAAATACAAGCTCGAATCCGACATAAAATATATAGAGATCTTTCCCGCTGTTCGACAAAATGATCAGCTCGTCGATGCCCTGGAAGGTGCTATTGACCATCTTGACTTCGAAGCGATCCATCAGAACCGCCCCTTTCGATGGGGAGAAGACTTCGGCGCTTTTAGTCGGGAATTCCCTTGTCTAATGTTTGGACTGGGTGCCGGAGAAGAACAACCCGTGCTCCACCATCCGACCTATGACTTCCCCGATGAAATAATACCTGATGGCATTATGGTATTTAGTACTCTTATTGACGAACTCCTCAACTCTTAATATGTGGCATACTTCCGAGATCCTGATTAGCGAATCCAACGTCGCCAATAATATAGAATTTATTCGCTCTGCCGCCGGGAAAAACACCATTTTCTCCTCCGTTGTAAAAGGGAATGCATACGGTCACGGCATAGATGTTTTTGTGCCTATCGCTCAGCGCTGCGGGGTCAACCATTTCTCCGTTTTTAGTACCAACGAAGCCTACCGCGTCAAAAAAGTAGCGCGGCCTAACACTACCATCATGATCATGGGCATGGTTGACAACGAAGCCCTCGAGTGGGTGATAGAAGAAGAAATTGAGTTTTATGTATTTGAAACCGACCGGCTGGAAAAAGCAAAAGCCGCTGCAGAAAAAGTCGGCAAAAAAGCACGTATCCACTTGGAAATAGAAACGGGAATGAATCGCACCGGTATGAGCTTAGGATTGCTCCCACAGGTCTTTCAATACTTAAAAGATCACAAAAATCTCATCGAATATGTCGGCCTATGCACACACTACGCCGGAGCTGAAAGCAATTCTAATTATTATCGCATCCAAAATCAGATCAAAACCTTTCGTCAGGTGATAGAACAGGGCAAGGAGCGCAAGATCACCCCAAACTTATATCACACAGCCTGCTCAGCGGCCCTGCTCAGCTTTCCCGAGACGAAAATGGACCTCGTACGGGTGGGAATTCTTCAGTACGGATACTGGCCCAGCAAAGAAACCCTCATCCGCTGTCTCAATGAATTGGATGAAACCCACGACCCTCTGCGACGAGCCGTTAAATGGCGCAGCAAAATTATGTCAATCAAAGAAGTCCCCGCAGGTGATTTTGTCGGTTACGGCACCTCTTATCTCACCGAACAAGACATGACTATCGCCGCTGTTCCCGTGGGTTATGCTTACGGATATACCCGATCCCTCAGCAATCAGGGCCGGGTACTCATTCACGGTAAGCGCATGAGCGTGATCGGCATCGTAAACATGAATATGATCCTCGTCGATGTGACACTTATAGATGGGGTCAAAAAGGGAGACGAAGTCGTACTCATTGGTGGCCAGGGCGACCTAACCATTTCCGTTGACTCCTTTGGCCAACTCAGCAGCCAACTCAATTACGAACTTCTCACTCGACTACCTCAAAACACGCCGCGCATAGTAGTCAGTTAATTCTTTTTCTTTTTTTTTGGGCGCATCCCGACAGCAAGTCTGCTGCCGGGTCGGGCTGTCCAGGGGTTCCGTACAGCACCTTTTTTGATTGACCATTGGTCGTTTTCATGATTCCTTACCTCCTGTAAGTTGATTCCTTATCGTTGGGAAAAAAGGTGCTGCACTCACGGCTCGCCTGCGAGCCGTGACCCGTCCCATCCCTTGCGCAATCGCTCTTACTCGGGAGTTCATTGAGCTTGGAGAACATAAATTATTTCTATCTTGGCAGTACAATTTTTGGATCAATTCTATCCCAAAAAATTAGCTATCCATGGGAATTCAGGCTTCGTCCATCCTTCGAATAAATAAAAAACAACTGTTCCGGGGACTCGTATTCCTCATCTTCCTGGCCATCCTAATCTTGCGCCTGAAAACCTTTTTCCACGCTCCCTCGCTCATGATCGACGAAGCCAATGTTGCCCGCAATCTTGCCGAGCGCAACTGGCTCCAACTATTTCAGCGACTCGACTATGAGCAATACGCGCCCAGTCTCTTTCTCCTCTGGGTAAAAATCTCTACTCTCATTTTCGGGATGAATGAATACGCCTTGCGGCTCCCCTCCCTTCTATCCTTTCTGCTCAGTCTGCCTCTTCTCTACTACATTAGCAAACACCCTCGAATTCGACTGTCACCAGCTACACTTTGCGTCGTTCTCCTACTATACAGTTGCTCACATATAATGATATTTCAAAGCAATGCCGTAAAACAATACTCAACGGATGCTCTCCTCGCTCTTTTCTGGGTCGCAATAACTCTTAGACGGGATTATTCTTTCATTTTCTCAGTTTGGGCCAAACTCACTTGGATACTTCTGGGGACAATATCCATCTGGCTCTCTATGCCGATCGTCTTTGTTTTCGCATCTATCGGACTGTATTACCTCGCTCAAGCTCGCAGACAAGGCCGCAGCATCGAGTATCTGCAGCACTTTGCTGTCCCCGTCTTCTTTTGGATTGCCAATTTTCTGCTGTATTTCTTCCTTCTCCTCAAAAGCGACGCCCAATCTCAATACCTCCAGCAGTATCACGACTCTTTCTTTTTCGATCACCGCTTTTGGCTTTTAGATTCCTGGGACCACAACTGGAATATCATTGCTGCCAATATTCAAACCTTTGTGGGTAAAACAGTAATCGTATTTGCCTGGGTTCTTCTCTTTGTATTCACCGGCGTATTTACTCTGATAAAAAAGTACCGGGAACTCCTTTTTCTCTTACTCTTTCCCGTGCTTTGGGCAGCAATGGCCTCTTTTTTGCATTATTACTCTTTTATCCCTCGTCTCCTACTTTTTGCTACTCCCTTGTTATTTCTGCTCCTGGGGATCGGAGTTCAGGCACTGTGGAGCAGCAGCCGAAACTACGGGTCGAGGGCACTGATTTTTCTCTCAACGCTTTTCGTCCTCCTTCAAATGAGTGGATGGCAGTACTTTTCTCCAGACAACCATTGTTTGATGGAGGAAACGAGGGAGGCCTTAGAGGCGTTCCATCCTCCTGACACAGTGCCATACAAGGTTTTTGTCAATCACGGAGGAGCACCCGCCCTCTCCTTTTACACAAAATATTACGATGAGAAGGCCAGTTTTCAAACGTACAGTGATTTTCGATGGATTCAATGGGATGAAAATATTGCTACAATAGCCGAAAACTATTTGAAGACCCATCCAGAATACACCCTCGTCACTATCTGGGGCCATGCCTCCGAAAAAGATATCCAAAAAGAAGTGGTTGCTATAAAAGAAAAGGGGCTGATTCCAATCCAGAGTATCGAAAAAAAACTGACGAGAATTACCTCGTGGAGACTCGTACGCGCCCAACCTCCTGACCTATCACCGCAAAGTTTGAAGTGAATCCCCGCATTTTGCGTCAGTGCTGTGCAAGGCCACGGCCGGTGCGCAGGCCATTTCGGGGCGGGCCGTGGGTCCAAGCTCCAACTTGTTGGAGCGCAGGACCGACAGCCTGGAACATAACGCCGCCCGCCAAGGCGCCTTGGCGGGCGGGACGCCCAAATCCCTAAAAATTAGATAAAAAAGAGAGTTATCTAATCTCAAAATTTGATATCTTTATCACGGAATGAAAACGACTCACATATTAAATAAGCAAATTAATTATGAAAACTTACTCTGTAACCTTTAGCGCCATATTTCTGGCGTTACTTATTTTTCTCACGAGCTGTTCAAGCACAACGCTAATTACGAGTAACCCCAGCGGGGCCCGGGTAAATATTAATGGGGAAAATGTAGGGACTACCCCTTATTCTCATACGGACACAAAGATTGTTGGAAGTTGTAATCAACTGCGCTTAGAAAAAGATGGCTTTAAACCATTCATGACCACTTTCTGCCGAAATGAGCAAGTCAGTGTTGGAGCCATCATTGGTGGATTGTTTATTTGGCCCATATTCCTATGGGTTATGGAATACAAGCCTGGGCGCAATTATGAGTTAGAACCCCTTGATGGTGCGCCTTCAAACAATACATTGGATGATAAAAAGGATAAACTTCTAAAGCTAAAGGAACTATATGATCAAGACCTGATCAATAAGGAAGAGTACGAGAAGGAACGAAAAAAGATTCTGGAAGGGGCTTAGAAAGACCTTTTTTTCGCCTTTCAATCTGAGAGTATAACAAGCTCACCTTTCTTTCTATTCGAAGAAAATATCGGTGGAAGTGAGAAGCATTTTCACTAAAAAGAAGGAACAAATAAAAAGGGCTACCGGATTTCTCCAGCAGCCCTCTAAGAAAACGTAATAGAAATCTACAAATCTAATATGCCGGTAATAAGTACATCCAAGGTCACGGAGGTACCGGCATTTACAGTAACAACATTCGAACCAATAGAGGAGAGGATATCCAGTTCTAAGGTACCCTGAAGCTCCATATTTCCTTCTGCATCTTCTTCATAAGATGCATAAATCAACTCATAAGAACCCTCTTCAATAAAGAACAGTTCGTAATCCCCATTGGATTGCACACTTGCACTATTTTCGGCATTGGCAAATGCCCGTCCGTTTTGCATCTGAATTTCATCTTCGCGGGTATATGTTCCCTCTGCGTAAGCATAAACGACAATGCGATCACTGGAGCTAAAATTATCTTCACAGTTTCCGGCTATTAGTCCGGAATTGCTCTTATTGACTACCCGCACGCCGGCTTCCAGGTCTCCGGTGCCCGCAAATTGATAATCTGATGTTCCATTTGACCGCTCGATACATTTCCGAAGATCAAAGTCTAAAACATATTCTGATCGACTGTCAGCTTCCACTACCAGATCCGTACTCAAGCTCAGAGTTTGCTGACCACTTCCCAGTGCATGTTGATCGCCATCTGCATCAACTACATAACAGCCAGGGCTGTTTCCTTCTGCATCTGTATCGTAATCGAGATCTAATTCAATGGTCTGATAACTGTCTGCTTCCACTTCAGTATTTGCCAACAATTCTGTCCTTCCATTTTGTAGGGCGTACACATCGACCGTCGTTTGCTGGAAGCCCTCTACAGATGAACCATCCAGACGTAAATCTGTAATGGTGACAAAGGTCGCTTCTACCTGACGATCATCAATTGGAGCATCTGTTATCTCCATACTTAGTTCGCCGGAAGCTGCTTCCATATTATCATCGTCATCATCGCAAGCTGTCCATCCTAAAGAGAGGACCAGTAAAGCCATCAAAAAAATTACCTTCTGTTGCATAATATTTCATTTGATTCGGGTATATAACCAACAGGCGGCACATTATATTTCTATTGTTATAATAAGAGAAAAATAGAAAAACAGCCTGACAAGTCAGTGAAGTCAATGATTATATCATTTTTTCAACTTAGAAGACATTCTACTAACCACTGAGTCTATTATAGCAAGAGGAGATACCATTCGATAGATACGACTCAATTTTTGGCGATTTCACTTCCTTTTTGAAGAACGGCGGGGTGATTTTCCTGAGAGATAAAAGCCGGGCACCTCTCTCATCTATCAATGGCCAAAGAAGAAAGCAGCAAATACTAGAGAGAACAACCGCTAATAGGCGCGTTCATTTTTATTCTCCATATAATTAATGAAGGCGCGATTGACTACCTTATTACCTCCAGGCGTTGGGAAATCGCCGGTAAAGTACCAGCGACCCGTATGATGCGGACAAGCTTGTGCAAGGCCTTCGGGCGTTTGATACACAATATCAACCGGAATTTTTAAATCATCCGGTCGCAATATTTCAGAAATTTTAGCTGATATCTCTTTATAAGTGAAAGGCTCGTACAACTTCTTGACCTCGTTTTTCGCCTTCTCTCTCGGTAAGGTCATTTGCTTTTTGCACGCCTTATACACCTTATCGAGGAGTGACAGCTCATCGCGTTCTTTCAATAATGCGACTGCGGCTTGAAAGGCAGCAAATTCATTCATTTTAGACATGTCGATCCCATAGCAATCAGGATAGCGAATCTGTGGTGCTGAGGACAACATAATAATCCGCTTGGGATGTAACCGACTTACGATTTTTATAATACTATCCCGCATGGTCGTTCCCCGGACAATACTATCATCGAGCAAAACCAGAGTATCCAAGCCATTTTTTACGATACCATAGGTGACATCATAGACGTGAGATACCATATCTCCCCGCACCACCTCATCGGCGATAAAGGTGCGCATTTTAGCATCTTTTACAACTAATTTCTCCACCCGGGGTCGCTGCTGAAGAATCGCTCGAATATTCTTCATCGTGGGCTTCTTCAGGTCTTTTATCTGGCGGGCCTTTCTTTCATCAAAAATATGCTCTATGCCTTCAATCAAGCCGTAGTAAGCTGTTTCTGCCGTGTTGGGCACATAGGAAAACACCGTGTTCTCCAAATCGTAATCGACCATTTCCAAAACCTCTTCTGCCAATTGAGCTCCGAGTTGTTTTCTTTCCAGGTATATGTCTCTATCCGTACCGCGGCTAAAATAAATGCGTTCAAAAGAGCACGAATTCTTTTCGAGAGCGTCCATATAGGGTTTCATGGAAACCCGTCCATCGCGTTTAACCGTCAAAACGTGTCCGGGGGCAACCTCTTGTATCGTATTAACAGAGACATTAAAAGCGGTTTGAATAGCCGGTCGCTCCGATGCAACAACGACTACTTCATCATCCTGATAAAAAAATGCCGGCCGAATGCCCGAAGGATCTCTCAATACAAACCCATCGCCATGCCCCACCATACCGGCCATGACATAACCTCCGTCGAATTTTCGATGCGCCCGGGACATGACCCGCTGAATATCCAGGTGCTTAAAAATCAATTGGTTGATTTCCTGGTTAGAATAGCCATCGGGCTTGAACCAATTGTATAATCGCTGTACTTCGTCATCTAAAAAGTGACCAATTTTCTCCAGTACAGTTACTGTATCAGACTTTTCCTTGGGGAATTGCCCGAGTTCTACTAGCTCATCAAACAACTCGTCTACATTGGTCAGATTAAAGTTGCCGGCGATCACTAAATTCCGCGTCATCCAATTATTTTGGCGCAAAAAGGGATGTACCGTTTCTATACTATTGGAGCCATGCGTTCCATACCTCAAGTGCCCCAACAAAACCTCTCCCGTGTAGGGGAGATTATTTTTCAGGTACTCTCCATCAGCCAATTGTTCAGGCGTACAATTATCGAAATAAGAAAAAACGGAGGTAAATAGGTCCTTGAGGTACTTCGGACTATTAGACCTTTTTCTGGAGATATATCGCTCACCCGGTGAGGCATCGAGCTTAATCGTAGCTAAACCGGCTCCATCCTGCCCTCGATTTCGCTGCTTTTGCATCAGCAATTGCAACTTATTTAAACCGTAAAGGTTGGTACCGTACTTGTCGTGGTAATAAGATAGCGGATGCAAAAGGCGAATAAAAGCCAGACCGCATTCGTGTTCTATTTTGTCGCTCATAACCCACAGATATCTAATGAGTAACAAAAGTACACCTTAATTTTGTCTATTCCCTATAGATTGATTTAAAAATGGCAATTTAGTGAAAGGGAAAGGGGCTTTTGTTTTGGACTTTTGCGCCTCTTGACTTGAAACCCTAAAGTGATTAGGGGTAAAAGTGTTGTTGCCATGGAGTTGCTTTTTCATTTTATCGGCTGAATCATGATTTAATGGGTGGGTAGGAATTAGAGGCGGTGTTTTTGAGAAGGGTCGATTTTTTGTTGTTTTTTCGGGCGTCTGAATCACAGACCTTGGTGGCGCCTCGGCGGTATTATACGGATTACTGCGGATTCCACGGATTGCCCCTGCTTCCTTCGACTGCGCTCAGTAAGCAGGGGCTTGCAATGTCACTTGTGAATGAATTTGTTGATCTTCTTTTGTCTGAACCGCTGATTGATGTGATTCAATGATCGCCTTGAATAGAGACGGTGATGTTGAGAAGGAGGATACATTTCAAGCCCCTTTATTCCTCCGCCCCATCGATTTCGAGGGTTATTGGTTCTCCGGTCTGCAGCATTGGGAAGTAGGTAAAACTATCTTTTTCTTCTTGCTTTTGGCTTGATCCAAAAGTAAACAAAAATCAAGGACCCATCAAAGGTGATTTTTGCAGTAGCAAAACCGCGGTCGCTTTTTACCGCTTCATGTTGAGAAGCGCCGTAGGCGATTCGAAATGCCGCCATAGGCGGTACTTTTTATTTTAACTAACCTTATTTGAAATTGATCAATCACGTCGCGTACCTACGGCACGCCAATATTTTCGGGTTCATGTTTCTACCGATTTTGCGTACCTAACGGC
>Ga0307966_1003317_pt1 | contig 12150 bp, 8 predicted proteins | sample OrgLakmetagen646_FD_203141 | JGI IMG/M metagenome (GOLD analysis project Ga0307966, IMG submission 203141) | Saline water microbial communities from Organic Lake, Antarctica - #646 | ecosystem: Environmental > Aquatic > Non-marine Saline and Alkaline > Saline | place: Antarctica: Organic Lake... | reverse complement strand
CTGTCGATAGTGATTTCAGGCCCACCGCACTGCCCTGTCGCTATCAGCATGCAAGCGTCGTTAGTGGAGGTATCACCGTCAATGGTGATTCGGTTGAAAGACTGCTCGCCTAACTCTGCGGACCATTGCGACAACAAGTCTGCCGCCAGCTTCGCATCGGTTGCGATAAAGCCCAGCATGGTCGCCATGTTGGGCCGGATCATGCCCGCGCCTTTGCTGATTCCGGATATCGTCACCAGATGTTCACCCAGGCGCACCTGCCGCGATGAACCCTTGGGGCGGGTGTCAGTGGTCATGATGCCAGACGCTGCCTCTGCCCAGCGGTCTTCGGCCGTGTCAGCCAGAAGCTGCGTCAGCGCGTCAATGATTTTCCCGGCAGGCAGTGGCTCGCCGATGACGCCGGTGGAAAACGGCAGCACGGCCTCGGGGCCAACTCCGGTTTTTCCCGCAAGCGCATTACAGCAGGCGATGGCATCTGCCATGCCGCGTTCGCCATTGCCGGCATTGGCATTGCCGGTGTTGATCAGCAAATAGCGAGGTTCACCGGCCTTAAGGTGGCGACGGGCAATATCAACAGGCGCCGCGCAAAACTGGTTTTTAGTGAAGATGCCTGCGACACGGCTGCCGGGTGCCAGTTCAAATACCACCAGGTCCTTTCTGCCCGGCTTTTTGATACCCGCGCTGGCCGTACCTGTTTTCACACCCTTGACCGGAAAAAACTGAGGTAAGGTTCCAGGGCCGACAGCCATGCTTGCTCTCCTGTAGTTATAAAAAGCTATAAAAAGTCATAAAATGAAAAGCCCGCAGCCTGATTGGATCAGATGCGAGCCATTGATTCACTGTGCCAGTAATAGATTATTCCAACTCTGGTCAGCTAACCTTGCCATGACACTGCTTGTACTTCTTACCGGACCCACACGGACAGGGCTCATTTCTGCCTACCTTGCGGCCTTCGCGCACAAAGGTGTCTGGCGCTCCCTGAGGCTGGACTGAACCGCCCGGAGCGCCCCCATCACCCGCTGCTGCAGTGGCGCTGGTTTCGTCATGCCGCAGCTTCGCCTGGGCCAGTTCACGCTCAAGTTCTTCCTTGCGGCGCCGTGCGACGTCTTCCATCTCTTCGCGACTCTGCACTTTCACGCGGGAAACCACCCGAACCACGTCCCGCTTCATGGTATTGAGCATGGTCTCGAACAGATTGAACGCTTCACGCTTAAATTCCTGCTTGGGATTTTTCTGCGCGTAACCACGCAGATGAATGCCCCGGCGCAGATGGTCCATATTGGACAGGTGTTCTTTCCAGAGGGTATCGAGAACCTGCAGGAATACCTGCTTCTCGAATTTTCGCATCGGCTCAGAGCCTGCCAATTCTTCCTTAGCTTCGTAGCCAGTAACAACCTCTTCAAGAATGCGCTGGCGAAGGCCTTCCTCGTGAAGCTTCGAGTCTTCTTCCAGCCATTGCTTGATCGGCAGATCGATAGCCAGCTCTGATTGCAGATGACTCTCAAGCCCGCCAATATCCCACTGCTCGGCCATGCTTTGCGGCGGAATAAATTCGTGAGTCACCTGATCAACCACGTCTTCGCGGATGGTTTTCACGATATCGGAAATATTGTCAGAGCCCATCACTTCATTACGCTGGTCGTAAATAACTGAGCGCTGATGGTGGGCCACGTCGTCGTATTCCAGCAGGGTTTTGCGCATATCAAAGTTGCGGCCTTCCACTTTGCGCTGGGATTTTTCAATGGCGTTGGTCACCATCCGGTGCTCAATGGCTTCGCCCTTCTGCATGCCCATAGCCTGCATCAGGCTCTTAACCCGATCCGGCGCGAAAATCCGCATGAGGTTATCTTCCAGCGAAAGGAAGAAACGTGACGAACCGGGGTCACCTTGACGGCCCGCACGGCCTCGCAACTGGTTATCGATACGCCGCGATTCGTGGCGCTCGGTGCCGATAATATGCAGGCCACCGGCTTCCACCACCTGATTGTGACGCTCGGTCCACTCGGCTTTGATATGGGCAACCTCTTCTTCTGAGGAATCCTCAATGCCCGCCACTTCAAATTCCCAGTTGCCGCCAAGCACAATATCGGTGCCACGGCCCGCCATGTTGGTGGCGATAGTGACGGCACCGGGCCGACCAGCCTGTGCGATGATCTGTGCTTCGCTTTCGTGCTGCTTGGCGTTCAGGATCTTGTGCTCGACCCGGGCCTTTTTCAGCAGCACCGCGAGCAGTTCTGACGCTTCAATGGACGCGGTGCCCACAAGAATTGGGCGGCCTTCCGCCATAACATCTTTGATCTCGTCAATGATCGCGTGGAACTTCTCTTCCTGCGTCAAATAGATAAGGTCGTTGTAATCAATCCGCTGGATAGGCTTATTGGGGGGAATAACCACCACGTCCAGGCCGTAGATCTGGCGGAATTCGAAAGCCTCTGTATCTGCGGTACCGGTCATGCCGGCCAGTTTGCCGTAAAGACGGAAGTAATTCTGGAAGGTCGTCGACGCCAGGGTCTGGCTCTCGGCCTGAATGCGCATGGCTTCTTTTGCTTCAATGGCCTGGTGCAGGCCTTCGCCCCAGCGGCGTCCGGGCATGGAACGCCCGGTGTGTTCGTCAACAATCACCACTTGGTCCCCCTGGACGATATAGTCAACGTCCTTCTGGAACAGGTGATGGGCACGAAGCGCCGAGTGCACGTGGTGAACCAGGCTCAGGTTGGCGGCGGAGTAAAGGCTTTCGCCTACACGCAGCAGTTCCATGCCCAGCAGCAGTTCTTCAACATGTTCATGGCCTGCTTCGGTCAGTTCCGCCTGGCGGGTTTTTTCGTCGATGGTGAAATCGCCATCGGGCTCGCCTTTGTCTTCTTCGCTGACCTCGCCCTTTCTGAGCTTTGGCACCAGCTCATTGATGGCGCGATAGAGTTTCGAGCTGTCTTCAGCGGCACCGGAAATGATCAGCGGCGTACGAGCTTCATCGATCAGAATGGAATCGACTTCGTCAACGATGGCAAAGTGCAGGCTGCGCTGCACTTTGTCTTCGGTGCTGAACGCCATGTTGTCGCGCAGATAGTCAAAGCCAAATTCGTTATTGGTACCGTAGATGATATCCGCCTGGTAGGCAGCGCGCTTTTCCTCTTGAGGCTGGCCGGCGACAACCACGCCCACCTGCAGACCGAGGAAACGATACAGTTTGCCCATCCATTCCGCGTCACGGCGGGCCAGATAGTCGTTGACCGTCACCAGGTGAACACCCTTTCCAGTCAACGCATTAAGATAAAACGCTAGAGTGGCCACCAGGGTTTTACCTTCACCGGTTTTCATCTCGGCAATGCGGCCTTCGTGCAGGGTAATACCACCGACCATCTGCACATCGTAATGGCGCATGCCCATGACACGGCGGCTGCCCTCTCTGGCCGTGGCGAAAGCTTCAGGCAGCAGTTCATCAAGGGTTTCCCCTTCTTCGTACCGGCGCCGGAATTCAGCGGTCTTACCTTGCAACTCGGTATCGGACAGATTGCCATACGGTTCTTCAAGTTCGTTGATGCGCAAGACTGTTTTACGCATACGCTTGATTTCTCTGGCGTTCTTACTGCCAAACATCTTTGTTGCAAGCTTCGTGAACATAGACCACTGCTTCTTTGATTGACCGAAGGAAGCGGCATTCTAACCTTATTTCACGAGAGTTCAAAAGATGGGCCTCACAGAAGCTTGACTCGACTCAGCGCCCTGAAATAGGTGAATGCAGCGGGGCGCAGCGGCCCCGACGGGAAATAACAGGTCAGCGGCTGGCGCGACGCATATAAGTTTCGGGGTTTTTGGCTTTGCCGTTCTGCAAAACTTCGAAGTGCACGTGAGGGCCGGTCGAGCGGCCAGTGCTGCCCATGGCTGCCAGTACCTGGCCTTTCTGAACAACATCACCCACTTTGGTCTTGATCGTTTTGGCATGGGCATAGCGCGTTCTGAGCCCGTCACCGTGATCAATTTCCACCAGATTGCCGTAGCCGTAGCGCTTGCCGGCAAAAGTCACCACGCCGCCAGCTACCGAGATGATGTCGCTGCCATCCCGACCGGCAAGGTCGACACCATTATGCCAGGTGCGTTTTCCAGTGAAGGGATCAGAGCGATATCCAAACTTGGATGATAACCAACCCCAGGTGATGGGACGTCCTTCCACATACAGCTCATTTTCGAGCTTTTTCTGGGAAGAAACGATCTCAAGCATGCGTAACTGGTGTTCCCGGTCTTCAATGCGGCGAGCCAGGCTGTCGATCATGTCGGTCAACTGAGGCGCTGTGAACGAATCCCCGCTCATGCCATCTTCCGGACCACCCACAGCCGCAGGCTGGCTGAAATCAAACTCATCGCTGGACACAACACCGGTTTCGACAAATCGCTGCCCCAGGGCGTCGAGGCGCAGCAGGCGGCCCTGCATGTCACCCAGGCGAAGCGTGAGTGCATCTACCTGCTGTCGCACGTTCTGGCGGACCTGAGCAAGCTCCGATTTCTGGGCGTCAAGCTTTGTTTGCCAGTCGGCGACCAGCTCGGATTGTTTCGGCTGTTCGGCTTTCGCTTCAATTAAGGCCACCCGGTACCCGGACCAAGCGGCAACTGCGAACAGTCCGAGCACAAAAAACAATAGGCCCAGGGCAATCGGCAGATTGATAGCAACTGCACGGGACTTTCCATGGCCTTTGCCAACAAGAATTATATCCATAGAATTATCTGACGTCATAACGAACGCAACCTTTTCCTGTAGTGTTGCGCTCAGAGTTATCCGACCGGCCCTGCCAAAGCATCCTTTGCCCATCTCGTGATCAAGCGTGCGGAGGCTCTCTCCGACAACTCAATCATGGGCAGCAGTGACCGCGTCCGAAAACGCGCGTGCCATCCTTTGCAACGACTACGTTCAATTGAAGTAGCAGCTGCCCGTAGACATACACACGCCGGACAATGTAAAACGAGTGTAATACAGGCAATGCTGTTTAACCGTGCCTAATTGTAACCAAACGTTACCGTTGCCGTCGAGAGCTGCTAATTGACATGAAAAAAAAGAGTGATTTGCAACTGACTCCTGACAGTTTCAGCCGCGCCTCGACACTGCGGGAACTGATGGCGAAGGCAGGCCAGCATGCTGAGGCAGAACAACAAGTTATCGCTGCTCTGCCAAACAGTCTGACTCAGGGAAGCCGATTTGTTAGCTGTAAAGAGGGTGAACTGGTCATTGCAACGGATACTGCTGCGAAAGCGAGCCAGATCCGTTTTCGGCAGCACGATATTATGGTGGCGGTGCGGGAATTCGAGCTCTTCCGATTTGTCTGGAAACTGAAAGTAAAGGTGCAGCCAACACGTTTCAGCGAACGGCCTGTCAAGAAAATCACACCCCTCAGCAACGAAAATGCCCAGCTCCTTAAAGAGGAAGCCGGGCACACGAAGGATCAATCATTACGCGAGGTTCTCGAAAAACTCGCGAGCCACGTCAAGGACTAAAGCATCCGGCTTCAGCCCGCCGCCAGCACAGGTTTCATATAGGAGATAGGAGCAGAGGCCTCGTCATCGAAGGTCACTACTTCCCACGCGTCCTCTTCAGCCTTAAGCTTACGCAGCAACTTATTGTTCAGATCGTGACCGGATTTTATGCCACGGAATTCGCCAATCAGGCTGTTGCCCAGTTGGTAGAGGTCACCAATGGCGTCCAGTATCTTGTGTTTGACGAATTCGTCCTCGTAACGAAGACCGTCCTCATTGAGGATTTTGTAATCGTCGACCACGATGGCATTATCAACACTACCGCCCAGCGCCAGGTTCATGGCACGCAACTGCTCAATGTCCCGCATAAAACCGAACGTGCGGGCCCGGCTGACTTCCTTCACAAACGATGTACTTGAGAAGTCAACCGTTGCCGTCTGCGCACGGCCTTTGAACACCGGATGATCGAAATCGATGCCGAAGCTCACCTTGAACCCTTCAAAGGGCTGCAAAGTCGCCATTTTGCCATCTTCTTCGACCGTGACTTCGCGCTTTATACGGATAAACTTCTTGGCCGCTTCCTGTTCAGCGATACCCGCTGATTGCAGAAGGAACACAAAAGGCCCGGCAGAGCCGTCCATAATGGGCACTTCTGCTGCGCTCAATTCCACGTAGCAGTTATCGATCCCGAGACCAGCCATGGCTGACAACAAATGCTCCACTGTTGCCACCCGGACACCGTCCTTCAGCAGTGTCGTCGAGAGCATAGTCTCACCCACGTTTTCCGCACGAGCCTGAATCTCGACCACAGGGTCGAGATCAGTGCGACGAAAAACAATTCCGGTCTCTACTGGCGCCGGTTTCAGGGTCAGGTAAACTTTTTCTCCTGAGTGAAGACCAACACCGGTGGCGCGAATGGTGTTTTGAAGTGTCCGTTGTCTGATCATCGGTACATATTTCCGTCACAAAAAAGCGATATTATTCGAGCAAAACTGTGTCAAAAGAATATCAGAAAGCCAAACTGAATACCATTTAACCAATTTTAAGTCAACTTCTGGCTCAGGCATTCAACCACTGACAGTCAGCTTGCAAACTTCATTTAGGCGAATTGAGTTCACCCTCATCTTCAATTGCAAGATTCTATCAATCGGCCTGGCGACGAAGAAATGCGGGAATATCGAGATAGTCGACACCCTGCTCCTGGTTTTCCTTGCTCTGATCAATCGCCACGTTGCCACGAGCAATTGCACGACGGCGAAGTACGGCCGGACGATCCAACTGGTTGTAATCCGTTGTCCCATCCAAGGTACGGGAGTTGTCCACCACTTTGGTGGGCTTCTCACGATCGCCGCCCAGGCCGGTGGCAACAACCGTTACCTTCAGCTCATCGGTCATTTCCGGATCGATAACCGTTCCCACAACCACGGTCGCCGAATCAGACGCAAATTCACGCACAATGTCGCCAACTTCGGAAAATTCGCCGAGGTTGAGGTCCATGCCGGCGGTGATGTTGACCAGAATACCTTTGGCACCCTGAAGGTTGATATCCTCCAGCAGCGGGCTGCGAATCGCGGCCTCGGCGGCTTCCCGGGCACGGTTTTCACCAGTAGCGCGGGCAGTACCCATCATCGCGTTGCCCATCTCGGACATCACGGTTTTGACGTCGGCAAAGTCGACGTTGATCATGCCGTTGCGGGTAATCAGATCAGCGATGCCCTGGACTGCACCTAGCAGTACATCGTTGGCAGAGCCGAACGCATCCAGAAGACTGGTTTTCTTGCCCATCACGGCAAGCAACTTCTCGTTCGGAATGGTGATCAGCGAGTCGACAGTTTCCTCGAGCTCTTTCAGGCCCGCTTCCGCCACGCTCATGCGCTTGGCGCCTTCAAACATGAACGGCTTGGTAACCACCGCCACTGTCAGAATACCCATTTCACGGGCCACTTCGGCGACCACGGGCGCAGCACCCGTTCCGGTACCGCCGCCCATGCCTGCGGTAATGAACACCATGTCAGCGCCCTTGAGCGCTTCGGCAATTCGGTCACGGTCTTCCATTGCGGATTGGCGACCCACTTCTGGATTGGCGCCAGCACCAAGACCCTTGGTGATGTTGCCACCCAGCTGGATTATCTGGCGGGCATCAAGGTCCGCCAGCGCCTGGGCGTCTGTGTTGGCGCAGATAAAATCTACACCTTCGACATCGCTGTTGAGCATGTGGCGAACGGCGTTGCCACCACCACCACCAACACCTACTACTTTTATGACAGCGCTCTGCTGGGCATTATCGACGAGTTCAAACATTCCCCTACTCCTTCGTGCGGTTTATCGGCTTTCTTTGAAACCGATTTTCGAGATTTTAATGATCGAGAACCTTCGTTTTTCTTTTTACGGCGAACCGTCAGAAGTGACCGGTAAACCAACTCTTGATGCGATGCAGCAGTGAAGGTGCGTCTTCGCCCTTCATTGCCGGCGCCCTGCCAAGGTCCATCTGGCGGAAGCCATGAATCAGCAACCCGACGCCCGTGGCGTAAATCGGGTTGTTGACCACTTCTGTCATGCCGGAGACCGCCTGCGGACAGGCCAGTCTGACCGGCATGTGGAAGATTTCTTCGGCCAGCTCCACCACGCCTTCCATGGTGGAGGAACCGCCCGTAATCACGATGCCTGCCGGGATCATGTCTTCGAATCCCGATCGGCGCAGTTCTGACTGCACCAGCGTAAACAGCTCTTCGTAACGTGGCTCGACCACCTCGGCCAGCGCCTGACGAGAAAGGTCCCGTGGCGCCCGGTCGCCCACACTGGGCACCTTGATGGTTTCGTCTGCCCCGGCCAGCTGTGTCAGCGCGCAGGCGTACTTTATCTTGATCTCTTCGGCATTCTGGGTCGGTGTGCGCAGAGCCATGGCGATGTCGTTGGTGACCTGATCACCGGCAATCGGAATAACCGACGTGTGGCGAATGGCACCTCCGGTGAACACGGCAATGTCTGTGGTGCCGCCGCCGATATCCACCACACAAACGCCCAGCTCTTTTTCATCTTCTGTCAGAACGGCGTGGCTGGAAGCCAGCTGTTCCAGAATGATGTCGTCCACTTCCAGCCCGCAGCGCTTCACGCATTTTTCGATGTTCTGGGCCGCGTTTACGGCGCAGGTCACCAAATGCACTTTGGCTTCCAGGCGAACACCGGACATACCCATGGGCTCCTTGATGCCTTCCTGGCTATCTATCACAAACTCTTGGGGCAGGATGTGCAGAATCTTTTGATCTGCCGGTATCGCGACTGCCTGGGCCGCATCGATGACCCGGTCGATATCCGCCTGGGTCACTTCCCGGTCGCGGATCGCCACAATGCCGTGGGAGTTCAGGCTTTTAATGTGGCTACCAGCGATACCGGCGTACACAGAGTGAATCCGGCAGCCTGCCATCAACTCTGCCTCTTCCACCGCTCGCTGTATGGCCTGAACGGTGGTCTCGATATTGACGACGACACCGCGCTTGAGCCCACGGGACGGGTGCGACCCGATGCCCACCACTTCGATGGTCCCATCCATTTTGCGTTTGCCGACAATCGCAACTACTTTCGAAGTTCCAATATCGAGGCCGACAATCATGTTTTCCGTTTCAACCGATGACATGCGTACCACCAAACCGTAGGTCTGAATTTATCGTTTCTATGTTTTTTTCCCGGACGTTACTGCATCCAGCTTCCACTTCACCGCCACACCATTGCTGTAGCGGGCGTCAACACGTTTAACCTCACTTGCCCGCGACACCAGCCGTTCCTGATACACGGTCACAAACCGTTCAAAACGCTCGGTAACCTGATCCCGACCCAGCACCACTTCGATGCCGTTAGACAGCGTCAGGGTCCAGGCACCACGTTGTTCCAGGCTCAACCCTGCAAAACCTAGGCTATGCTCCGCCAGGGTGTCGGACATGGTCCGGGCCATGCGAATCACATCCATAACCCGCTCGTCCGGGCCGGACAGTAACGGCAATTTTCCCGCCACTTCCGGATTAGATGGCGCAAATACCTCACCGGAGCGGCTGACCAGCCGACCATCACTCCAGTAGGCCAGTGGCTTCTTCTCGCGAATCTCGATCGCCAGTCGATCCGGCCAGACACGCCTGACAGCTGCGGACTCAACCCAGGGACGCTGTTCAAGCTGGTTTTTCACGTCTGACAGATCGGTGGCGAAGAAACTGCGTCCGACCCATTGTCCGGCGCTGCGCTCCAGCGCGACACGGTTCTCACCTACCAGATTGCTGGTTATATCAACCGCCATTACTTGGCGATCCATCGCGTTCAGTACCTCACCAGTCCCCCAGGGCACCAGAGCGGCCAGCAGGACGACACCTGACCCAATCACCACCTGACTCCAAGGCACCGCAGCCAGAATCGCACCCAACAACCGGAAGCGGCTCGGCTCCGTCTCCATCGAAGTCGCACCCCGCCGCTTCGGCGGCTCTGACGGTATCGGGCGACTCTTGATCAGGATCTGGTCAAACATCCGATGCCTCCGGTTTGTCCTGGAGATTGCCTTGGGGATTGCCTTGGGGATTGTCTTGTAAAGTATCTTGGCGAGTTTCTTGGAGAGTATCCCGGAGAATGCAGACAACCAGTTCCTCAAAACTGATACCCGCAGCCTGCGCTGCCATGGGCACCAGGCTATGATCGGTCATACCCGGCACAGTATTGACTTCCAAAAGCCAGAATTCGCCAGCAGCGTCCTGCATGATGTCGACCCGGCCCCAGGTCCGGCAGCCCAATACGCGAAATGCTTCAAGTGCAAGATTCTGAAGTCGGAGCTCGGCGTCCGGGTCCAGGCCGCAGGGAATCTGGTAGCGGGTGTCGTGGGTCAGATACTTGGCGTCATAATCGTAGAACACATGATCTGTGCTCAGGCCGATGGCTGGCAGCGCCTGGTTCTGCAGCAAGCTGACGGTAAATTCCGGGCCTTCAATCCACTCTTCCACCAACACCAGTGAATCCAACGCCGCCGCTTCCTGATAGGCCGACACCAACTCATCACGGTTCTGAACCTTACGGATACCGATGCTTGAGCCTTCATGGGACGGCTTCACACTCAGCGGTGGCCTCAGTGTCTGCAGAATTTTTTCGGCCTCGTCCTCAGACCCCATGGCACAAAATCGGGGCGTGGGAAGGTTGCAGCCTTCCAGCACATATTTGGTACGCAGTTTGTCCATCGCCAGCGCCGATGCCATCATTTCGCTGCCGGTGAACGGAATGCCTGCCTGGGAAAGGATTGCCTGAAGCGTTCCGTCCTCGCCGCCGCGCCCGTGCAGCGCAATAAAGACACGATCGAACTCTGGATTATCAACGGTTCTGAGCAGGCACCCCTGAACATCGACGGGGTAGGCATCCACACCCGCAGACAGCAGTGCAGACAGCACCGCCTGCCCGCTTTTCAGTGACACCGCCCGTTCCGCCGAATCACCGCCCATGAATACGGCTACCCGCCCGAGGGCGCTGACAGTAGCCGCGTCCGCTCGATAAGCCGGAATATCCATACGCCGGGAATCACTCATCTGATATCACCCCCGCCGCGCCAAGTCTGGCAGCAACGCCGCCAATATCGCCAGCGCCCTGGGTAATCAGCAGGTCGCTGTCTTGCAAGGCGTTCCCCAGCAGATGCTCAATTTCACTGTCATCTTCAACAAAGATGGGTTCTACAGTGCCACGCTGGCGAATACTGCGGCACAGGGCACGACTGTCGGCGCCCGGAATCGCAGGCTCACCGGCGGAATACACGTTCATCAGTAGCAGAATATCCACTTCGGACAGCACCCGGACAAAGTCTTCGTAAAGATCTCTGGTTCTGGAATAGCGATGGGGCTGATAGAGCATGACCAATCGGCGACCGGGCCAGGCATCCCGTGCCGCACGAATCACCGCCTCCACTTCGGTGGGATGATGGCCGTAGTCGTCCACCAGCGTGACGGTGCCTTTACGGGTTTGATAATCACCGTACACCTGGAAACGACGACCCACGCCTGCAAAGCCGGCCAAACCCTGGCAGATGGCAGCATCATCAACACCCTCATCAGTGGCCACCGCAATGGCTGCCAGTGCATTGAGGGCGTTGTGACGGCCCGGCATTTTCAGCTCAACGTTCAGATCGCTCCGGCCGCCGGGGCGGCGGACCACGAACCGGGTGCGCAAGCCATCTGACACAATGTCTTCGCCGCGGTAGTCGGCCTCCGGATTATCGATTCCGTAGGTGATAATCGCCCGGGAGATCCGGGGCATAATTTCCTGCACGAAGTCGTCGTCTACACACATTACCGCCACGCCGTAAAAAGGCAGATTGTGGAGAAAATCGACAAACGTCTGTTTCAGACGGCCGACATCGCCACCGTAGGTGTCCATGTGATCGGCTTCGATATTGGTAACAACCGAGATGACCGGCGTCAGGTGCAGGAAGGACGCATCGCTTTCATCGGCTTCTGCCACCAGATATCGGGAACCGCCGAGCTGAGCGTTGGTGCCGGCACTATTGAGCTTGCCACCAATCACAAAGGTGGGATCAAGACCTGCCTCCCCCAAAACCGATGCGATCAGGCTCGTGGTGGTGGTCTTGCCGTGAGTACCGGCCACGGCGATACCGTGACGATACCGCATGATTTCGGCGAGCATTTCCGCCCGGGGCACAATGGGCACGCGTCG
>Ga0307966_1003306_pt1 | contig 12172 bp, 18 predicted proteins | sample OrgLakmetagen646_FD_203141 | JGI IMG/M metagenome (GOLD analysis project Ga0307966, IMG submission 203141) | Saline water microbial communities from Organic Lake, Antarctica - #646 | ecosystem: Environmental > Aquatic > Non-marine Saline and Alkaline > Saline | place: Antarctica: Organic Lake... | reverse complement strand
ATTTCAGATTTGGCAGAAAGAATACAAGAGGATTCTTATCAGCAATTAAGGATAGCCAGACAGGTGAAATAGTCTCAAGAGCAGCATCAACTTCGCTCAAAATGGATTTCGTTATTGAAACCTTAGATAGATTAACAAAACATCCATTGTTCGATGAGAACAATGATATGATAATTCATTCAGATCAAGGAAGCCATTACGCATCTAATGACTTTAGAGATTATCTCAAACTATATAATATAACACAATCAATGTCTCGTCGCGGGAATTGTTGGGACAACGCTCCAATGGAGTCGTTTTTCGGAACATACAAGGATCACGTCGATTTGAGTGATTGTGAAACAATTGAAGCAGCACTTAAGAAAAGCGATCATTTTCTAGACTATTATAATAACTAAGGCGAAATTCCCCTAGGGGAATTTCGCCTTAGTTATTATTACTGCTTTTTTTACAGTGTCATTGACATTGGGTCCACTTTATTTTTGATTGTTCTCTAAGGGTTTATATTTTCTCTTTAAATTGTCTAACATCAATAATAGGCAATACTAATGGTGGCAATAATGCAGAAGAAACTACTGAATTTATTGCTGATCTCATAAAAGGAAAAATCATTTGAACGGCATTGATATTTAAAAAATTTTTAATTTCATCATCAGATTCGTAATCAGCAAAAGAAAATGTTGTCTCGAAATCTACTGATAAATCAATAGGGAATGGATTTTCCTTAGTGTTTTTTATATCAATAAATAATTCGAGTCTGTAAGAGTCATTTTCAAGTTTTGTAATTTTTTTATAATACTTTGGATTTATCTTGAAATTATGACCTTTAAGACCATAATCGTGCAAGTTTATATTCTTGGCACGAATATTTGTATGATTTATTTTCATTTATAAGACCTCCTTCAGCATCAGCTGTGACGTATGTTTCTTCATCATCATTATTTCTAGAATAAAACAAATTAAATTCTTGCATTATTTGATCATCAATTTCTTTACAATTAAGTTTTTTTACCACAATTTTTAATTCTAGAGCATCAATTAATTTTAAGAAGGTATCTAATTGAGGAGAATGCGCACCTGTCTCAATTCTAGCTATTGCAGGTTGTTTCAAATCGGCTAATTCTGCAACTTTCTTTTGACTCAATCCTTTGTCTTTTCTAGCTTGAACAAGAGTTTGAATTATTTTCTCTTCAGCTCTATATAAATCTCCCCATTTTTTTAAAGTGTCATCATTTTGTTCGAGTTCATCTAAAAGTGTAAAAATATCGTTCTTTTTCATAATATCTCCTCTATCCTTGTCTATCTATCTCTATCTAATTATCTGTCGTGTATTTGCTTTATATATTTTCTTGCAATATCCTTTTTAGTCTTAGGGGTTTTTTGACTTTTTTTGAAGAAACCGTTAAGTATATAAAAAACTCCATCTTTATTTGTAAATAATATTCTAAAATTATCAGGTCTTAACTCATACATATCATCTTCCAGTTTTTTCATTGCCTCTGCTTTAAACTCAGTATTGATATCAAAGCCGTGTTCTGAAAGCTTATCCATGTATTTCCTAAAATCTTTATAATATTTTTGATTTCCAGATTTCTTGATATCAGCTATTAAATCAACAATTAGAGCTCTACCATCTTCTGGATAAGAAATTACATCAAACATATGATAGGCACCTTTCTGTAAAATATAACAAATTTGTTATAACAACTAATTGAATATTATCATTTGAGTGTTGATTTGTCAATAAGTACGATAAAAATATTAGTCTCAATTAAAACAAATTATAATTTTGGTATACATTATAACTGTGTTGTAAAATGCAAAATAAATGCATATCAAATTGACAACACATAATTAAAGTAGTATACTTATATTGAAAGGAAGTGATTGATATGCTTCTTAGTAACTTTAAAATTGGTGGATTTAAAGTGTTTGGAGAACCAGTTGAACTCAATATGGTGCCTGAAACAAAAAATGCCTTACATCTATCAGAAAACATTATAGAACGCAAAGTAAAATCAACAATCAAAAAGAATTTAAAAAGCACAATTCTTTATGGGGCTAATAATACAGGTAAATCATCTTTACTAGATGGATTAATGACAATGAGAAAAATATTTAAAAAAGGAAATGTAGAGAAATTTTCTTTTGATATTTTTAAGAATTTTTGTCATGACTTTGATAATTTAGTTAAGTTTGAAGTGGCGTTTTTAAAAGACTTCACAACCTTCATTTATGGCTTCGAATTTGAATCAGAAGACTCTGTAGGGGAATATCTATACCAAAATGACAAACTCCTTTTCTCGCGCGATTTAAGCGGGGAAACAGAAGGGGAATTTATGGGTTATGAGAGTTTTAAGGTAAGACTTCATGATCTACCTTCAGACAAACTCATCGTTCCCTATTTTTTGGAATATACAAAAGTTGTCGATGACTATAAAGCATTTACGTTAATTGATAAACTCTTTGATAAAATAAGATTTGTCAATAATCGAGAAAATTTGATTAATATTTCACTCTATACGAAGTTTATCAATGATTCAAAGAAAATGTCTATTTTGAATAAATTAATCGGTTCTACAGAGCTTTATATGGAAAAAAGAGACACTTTACCAGAAGAAGAATTATATAGTTCGGAGCTTTATAAGTCTTTTATGGAAAATAGCAATCTTGAAGAACTAAAGAATACAGATGATAAGAAAGAGTCATATAAATCGTTAGTTGACCTACTTCGAGTAACATCTATCTATAAAGGAAGAAATGAATCTATGGTTAAAAAACCATCTATTCTTTTTGATTCAGTTGGAACTAATAAATTTATTGTTTTAGCAATGCATATTATTACTGCATTACTTGAAGACAATATCTTACTAATTGACGAATTCGATAGTAGCTTACATCATAAATTAACAAGAGCACTTGTCATTCTTATGAATTCAGAGATTAATAGTGATGCACAATTCATCATGACAACCCATGATGTTAAATTGTTATCGCCACAACTATTTAGAAAAGACCAAATTAATTTTATATTAAGAGATGATTGCAAAGTTGATATTGTTTCTTTAGATGATTTCAAAGCAAATTCTAATAAAGACATTAGAAGTAATAGTAATTTTGAGAAAATGTATGTTGAAGAGAAAATAGTTCCCCTACCTGATACTGACATATATCAAGTGATTAAAGAATTTAAAAACCAATATACAGGAGGAAAACATGTATAAGGAAAATTCAAGAACAGAGTTAAAAGAAATATTAAATGATAAGGTAAAAATTGCAATGTCGGCCTTCTTAAATTCACAAGGTGGAAAGATCTATGTTGGAGTCAATGATAAAGGCGAAATTAAAGGTGTTGACAGAAGTGACCAAGATAAATATGACACAAAGATAAGTTCTTGGTTAAGAGAAGCATTTTTTCCAAATCCAACAGCATTTATTAATTATGATTTTAATAAAGATAACGTATTAGAAATTACCGTGAAAGAAGGGTCTAGAAAACCATATTACATGCAAAAAAAGGGACCAACACCAAGTGGAGTATATATTAGAGTTGGGAGCAGTTCTAGACAAGCAAATTTTGATGAAATAACCGAAATGATGATCAATTCTAGTGGTAAAACATATGAAGATGAAGTGAGTTCAATCCAAGATTTAACCTTTAATGAGTTGGATTCATATAATAAAGATCATGGTAACAATATTAATCTAAACAGAACTGAAGCTAACGGATTTATTAATACGGATGGATTGTACACAAACTTAGGATTTTTATTTTCTGATCAAAATCAACATGCAGTAAAGTTTGCTGTATATGAGAATGTCACAAAAAATAAATTCAAGGTAAAAAAAGAGTTTATTGGTTCAGTCGCAAAATAATTAGTCAAATATTTGACTATACTAATTTATTTAATGATGTTAGCGCAGAGATTGTTGATTATCAGCCTGAAAGAGTTGAAATAGCGTCATATCCCCAAGTTGCTATAAGGGAAGCCATAATGAATGCGATTAGCCATGCTGACTATTCTATTCGTTCAAGTATAAAAATTGAGTTTTTTATAGAGCGATTAGTCATAACAGCACCAGGATGTATTTTTGGTGGTATGCCAATTGATGACGTTATAAATGGAAGACAGATGATTAGAAATCCTAAACTCAGAAAAATTCTACATCGTTTTGGATTGATAGAGAATTATGGTATAGGTATTGCTCGAATTTTAGAAGCCTATTCTTCAAAAAAAGAACTCGTCAAGTTCAATGCTACAAATAGATTTTTTGAGACTTGCTAGGGTAATTTAAATTATGAAATAAATAAAGAATTAGCTACTACCCAGGCAACTACCCAGACAACTACCCAGATACTAGAAAAAGATTTTAATGAAGCACTAAAAACCGATTCTATTTTGAAAATAATTCAAATTATAAATGAAAATAAATATATTACTCTACAAGAAATTGCTGACAAAATCGGTCTGTCTAGAGGTGGGGTAAAATATAATATAAATAAGTTAAAGACTGAACACAAAATAGTAAGAATCGGATCTGATAATGCAGGTCATTAGTTAATAAGGAGCGAGATTGATAATCCGCACCATCTAAAAGAACTTGCTGTTGAAGAACAGAAAGAGTTAGTTGATTGGTGTAAAATCAATTTTGAAAAAATACAATCATTTAATGATCGCTACACATCCTATGGGTTGAAGCACATATTCGAAAAAGATAATTATTATATAACAAATGGTCAGTTTAAAGGTGCTATGTTAAAAGCTGGATTTAAAGTGAAAGATTATGATGAACTCAATTGGACCTTCAATATCTCACAAAAATCAGAGGCATTAAAAAAAAGATTATAAATATTTAGAAATTATGAAATAAGAATCATCCTCCAATTTACAAACTCAACACCTTTATTTTTAGCTTTACAGCGACTTTCAAGTAGCGGATTAATCTCTGCTACTTTTTTTAATGACTCTTTTTCAAGTGGTTTATTTGCTGTGTTTATGACAAACATATAATTTTCTTCATCGACTATAACAATCTTATCAAATATTTGTTTTACCTTAGCTATTGGTAAATCCTCCATAGGTAGTTCAATAGAGGTTATTCTTTGTTAATCTCTTTGACACGGACCCTTGTTGTGGTAATGTTTCATCTTCTAATTGAACATATTTAATAGTCTTTTTAATGATAAATTTCTAGTTCAATCATTAGAGCTTGATCTGCTGAATCAAGTTCGTCTTTTTTGATGATTTTAAAACATTGGTCTTTATAAGATCTAAGGTTATTACCTAATTTATTCATTTTTCTATCTAAAGGCTTTTTGTTTAATCGTTGATTAACTTGTTTGACAAATTTGGCTTCTAATTCCTTAAATTTCTTTGCTAAGGCGATTGTTGTCTTTCTGGTAACGTGGGTTGCTGTTTTAGAATAAATGCGGGTGTGCCTCGTTTTCATTTGTATTCATTTTTTAATAAGTCATACTCGGGTTTGTTTGATACTTTCCTTTTCCAATGTGTTTTTGGCAATTAAAAAATACAACGCTCATCCTAAAAGTCTAAAAACAACTGATTACGTAGTAAGAGCAATCGCAATAGCTACTAATTCCGATTATATGGAAACAAGACGAGAATTGAATAGAAAGAAGCGAGAACTAGGTTATACGAGTTACAAACATACTAAATTCTTGTATGATTACTTCAAGGGTTATCCAAGACTAATCTTTAAGCCAGTAAAATGTGAACCAAGAATCAAAGGTAGCGACTTTACCAAGCTACATCCAAAAGGTACTTACATCCTAAAAATAGCTGAACACATTACAGTTTGTGTTGATGGAGTGATTCAAGATACTTGGGATTGTTCATACCGTTCAGTTTATACAGCATGGGACTTGAAAATATAGAAAAATTAATTAAAAAGTAAAAACATATATAAAAAACGAAACATAATGTTCTGTTATCAATGTATATCTTGCATTTATTTGATATTGATGATAAAATATATTTACAATTTCTTAGAAAGGAATTTGAAAATGGATAAAACAATAGTTAAAATCAATAAAGTTAATGTTAAGAACATAAAAAATGTAAAGAATGGAGAAATACTATCACCGTTTTATAATTTAAATAATTTAGAACAAGAATCAGAAATTATTGGTATATACGGTCAAAATGGATCGGGTAAAACTGCTTTGGTTAATTCTTTGAATATTTTAAAGTGTATTATGGGTAATTTGAAAGACAATGAATCCTTTAAAGATGAAGTGTTTCATCTAATCAATAAGGAAAGTAATTTTTCATGGTTTTCATATGAGTTTTCATTAAGAAAAGATGACGAACTCTACGAAGCTTTTTATGAGTTTAAGATTGAAAAAGATGTAGATGATATAAGGATATTTGATGAAAAACTTAGTTTTAGGGGATTATCACCAAATAAAATTAATAAATTAACTATAATAGAAACAACAAAAGATCTAGATTCTATTTTTTTACCTAAGACAAGATTAGAAAATTTAATTTCTAAGAAGAAAAATTATAGAACTGACCTAATCGTTTCAAGAAAAATGGCAGAAAAAGAAAATGAGTCATTTATTTTTAGAAAAGATAGTATTGATGTTTTTATAAAAGGCTTCGATAATAAAAATTTCTCATTCATAATAGAAGAACTTCATAATTTTGCTCGTATGAATTTATTTGTTATTCTAAATGATCATCATAGTTTGATACATGTTAATATGTTATTGCCGTTATCATTCAGGTACCAGTCAGATGAAAAAACATTAGCTGCTGGTGATTTTCCAATTAGGTTCGGGAAAAACAATTTTGAGAAAAAAGAGTTTGATTTATTTAAAGGAATTATAAATCAAATGAGTAAGCTAATTCATGCAATTATTCCCGACATGTTTTTGGAATTAAAACAGTATGGTGAAGTTATTTTAGAAAATGGTAATACCGGATATAGTGTAGAACTGATGTCTAAGAGAAATGGCATACTTATTCCAATAAAATACGAATCTGATGGAATTAAAAAAATCATATCAATTCTTAGTTCGTTAATTGCCATGTACAATAATGAAACGATTTGTGTTGCAGTTGATGAATTAGATGCAGGTATATTTGAGTATTTACTTGGTGAAATTTTAAAAGTAATTAAGGATACTGGAAAAGGGCAATTAATCTTTACTTCTCATAATTTGAGACCACTCGAGGTATTAAATAAAGAATCAATTTATTTTACTACGACAAATCCTGAAAATAGATATATTAATTTTTCAAATATTAAAAGTAATAATAATCTTAGAGATGTTTATCTTAGAACTATTGATTTAGGTGGACAAAAAGAATGTGTTTATAAAGAAACTAATGAGTTTGATATAGGTAGAGCATTTAGAATGGCGGGTAAACTATATGAAAAACAATCCTAATAAGATCGTTTTGTTTATAGTTGAAGGTGTATCTGAAGAAATAGCTCTTGGCCCGATTTTATCAAAAATTATTTCATCTAATGTGATTAAATTTAAAGTTCTAAATGGTGATATTACCTCAGACTACTATAATGTAACCAAACAAAACGTCTTATCAAAAATAAAAGATCATGTTAAGAATTTTATGGGTAATATTTTTAGAGCAGAAGACATTTTAGAAATCATACACATTGTCGATTTGGATGGGGCGTTTGTTCATGAATCGAAAATAGTTTATAAAGATATAGACTCTGTTTATTATAACGACACAACCATTGAAACTAAGCACGTTTATGAGATAAAGAAGAGAAATGCATTTAAATCTAGTGTATTAAACATTTTAACTACAACGAAATCAATCAAAATTAGTCGTAAAAAAGGCGGAGAGATTCCTTATAAACTATTCTATATGTCATGTAATCTCGATCATGTTATACATAGCGAGAGGAATTCACTCCACTCTTTAAAAAAATCTAAAGCAATAGAATTTGCAGATAAGTATTTCGAAGAGGAAATAAAATTTTATAATTTTTTAAGGAGCAGTGACATCTTAAAGGATGAAAACTATACTGATAGTTGGTTGTATATTCAAAGTGATTCCAAGTCCTTATCAAGATGTTCAAATTTAGCACTGTATTTAGATAAATATTTCTAAGGAGGAACTGAAATGAGTTTATTTAAGAAGGATCCAGATGTTGCAGATGATTATAGTGATATCAATGATGTTGATGTACATGTTAGAAAACTAGCAGATGAGTCATGCAAAATTGTTAAAAAGCATCCTTTTGCTAACTTTGTAGGTAAACTTGACGAACTTTTGGAAGATGAAATTCATAAGTTTGTAAAAAGAGTTATGGAGCTAGAAAAGAATGAAGATCCAAGAAATTGGTTTCAAAAATGGTTTTGACAAATGATTAAAGACAGCAAAGCATTGACAGAATTAATTAATAGTGAAAATGGATTTTATCGTTTGCTCTTTTGGCCTATTATTGCTGCACCAGTGGTAATTACTCCTATATTATTTGCTTTTGCTTCAGGAGATATTGAAACTGAAAATCATGTAATATTATATTTTTTCATATTGGTTTTTTACAGAGTCTTATTTTTGCTATTCTTCTTTTTGAACAATCGTAGTGTAAATTTTGTTATACATAAACGGAGTATTAAAAAAGATGGTTTAGCTGAAAAAATAATCTCTACACCAATTAACGGAATTATAGTTGATGGTGAAGAGATTAAGCTCAGTGCTTTGGAATCGAAACTGATATTAAAACATTCTCAACAGATTGTTAAAATGAAACTGATTGTATTACTCGGAATAGTATTTGATATAACGACTTTTTTGTTAATTGGATTGACACTCTAGCGATTATATTATACGAATCTTCCCACTAACTAATTCAACACCCCTATTCTTAGATTTACATTTACTCTCAAGTAGCAGATTCATTTCTGCTACTTTTTTTAACGTTTCTTTTTCTATTTGTGTATCTACCATAGGTAGTTCAATTCTAAAGAAGAATAAGGTAAAAACGATAGATTCTCTTTTAAAAGTTCCATTAAATAAGCTAATATCACAAGGAATATTAACGAAATCTTAATTTTTATTGTTAAAAAAAAGAAAAAAGCGTCGTTATTTGTACTATATAAGTGAGTAGTAAGAAGGTAACCGTGTATGACACTCATTTTCGGAAGGCATATTTTAGAAAATCTGAAATTTTTGAACTGGTAATATATAAGTAGACACCGCTAAGGAGTAAATAATACTTCCCATTTTAATGTTATTTTTTCTCTTAATCTGAAAAAGATCTACGCGATTTTCAATAATATCTGAAACTAATTTTGCAGCAATCATTATTATTGCAATATCGTCTAGATATCCAAAAACAGGTACTATATCTGGTATTATATCTATAGGCAATATCAAATATGCAAATGCTGCCACTATAATAGCTTTAGTGCTAAATTTCATATTGTCATCATTAAGTAATTCAATCATTTTTAATATAAGATCTTTAACTCCTCTGAACTCTTTTTTATCCAAGTATTTTTTTATTTTCTCAGTTTTATTTTTCATTTTATTTACGTCATTTTCTTTAACCTTACTTATTTCATGATTCAGAGCTTTAGAATATTTTTCATCATTTACCCATAATATTTCTCCACAATTTGGACATATAAATGAAATCATTTTATATGCTTTTAATTCTACATTGCAATTTTCACATTTGTATTTTACAACTCTAGATGCCATTATTATCATTTCCCCCTTATCTCTGAGATTTATTATAGTATATTGGTAATCATTTTTATGTTTGCATTGCATGATTTACAATGTATGTTTTCACTCAGTTACATTTAAGTAGAAATAGTTTCTACTATTTATTATATTCTACATAACCTGTTGATAATCCTTCTTTTTTACTGAAATATTTATAAAACCACTTCCAACATACTTTTTATTCATAAGAATCTTAAGAAATTATATTTATTTTATATTAGTCAATTTTTAAATATACATTTTTAAGTAAATCTAACATTTCATCTAAGCTTGCACTTTTTATTCCTAAGTTTTTTAAGTCAGGTCTATCATCAACTATCATTTCAATAAAATTTCTGATATCAGCTGCTATTTCTTCATCAATTTCTACTTTACTAGAAGGAAAGACATTAACTAGAAGTCTAAAGATATCATTCTTATGCTTTTTAATATTTCTTGAATCTACATGCTCTCCATTATTTAATTTCTCTTTCATATCAATCCAAGCTTTAATTTTAAATAAAATTACTGTCTCGATTTCCATAACTGAATATCCATCAATTATTTTTTTAGAGTTTAAGAGAGCTTTATAATAGACATTATTTAAAAGTATTGCAGAAAGACTTACTATACTATCTGCTATATAAATTGGGGTAAGCCCCGTTTCAAATCTTAAATTAAAATTATAAGGTTTACGACTAAATAGCTCTATCATAACTGGGTAACCAGATTCTGTAGGTTTACTAAATCTGTAGAATTGATCTTCTCCTGTGCTCTTTTCTCGGTGTTTATATCCTCCATCTTCTATGAACTTCCAAAACTTATCTCCAAAAGAAGCGTCAAGAGCCTCTATAATTAATACGATATCAAAATCTTTAGTAGCTCTAAAAGGGGCTCCTAATTCATCCATTAATATATCACAAGCTGTTCCTCCAATAAAAACATATTGATTTGTATGATCTCCAAAATACTCTTTGAATTTTTCTAATCCGTATACCATTTTTCACCTCGCAAGACTTCTTCTAGTGCTTGCTCTATCCTTTCATCATTTTCTTCCTTTAAAGATGCATATAAAGACACTATGTCTACAATACTTTTTTTAGTGAAAATCCTAGGATTATATTCCCATATTTGTATTTCTACTAAATTTTCATCTTTAATAATATCAATATTTTCTATTATTTCTAAATCATTTAATTTTAAATCCTCAGTGTATATTGCTCTTACTTTGTATTTGGGTGGATTTATCATAGATAATTTCGCTAAAGCTTCTAACCCAGCAATAAATGAATCTTTAGGTTCATTTTTTACATAAACTATTTTTTTTATTGGAGAACTCAGTAATTGACTACCATTCTTAAAATAATAGGGATCAGAAATTCTACTATACTCCTTACTTCTTCCAGTCTTACCTCCAATTTCATAGGTAAGAAGCTTAACATTATATAATTCATTTAATGCTCTAGAAGCTGTCATTAAATTCCATCCTAGCATTATTGAGAATTCTGTTGTATTTACTACAATCTCTTTATTATATAAAAAGTATAAATATGCTATTTGTGCAGATGGAGTAAATGTCTTTATTTCTTTTTCTAAATTGTTGTCTATATTTTTTAAATGCAATCCTAAGAACGGTAGAAACATCTGACCATTTTCAACAACAAATGGAATCTTATTTTCAATTAAACTTTTCCTTCTATATCTCGTAATTTCTTTATAATAAAGAACAATCTTTTGATCTGTTATCTTCTCAATACTATTTATATGCTTTTTTATAATATCAACTCCAGGTGCTTCACTGATAATTTCAAGCAAAATACATTCATTCCCTAAAATTAGCATTTCATAAAAATTGTAAATATTTCTTAAAAAGATAGGGATTTTATTTGCGTTATACCATTTTTTTATAACTATTTTATTATCTATATTTTCTTTTAGATATTGTTCAATTGTCATTAGCAATTTCATTACCTCCTAATATAACATCATCTTATTTAAATATAACATTAATAATATTACATTGCAAGTCTAAACTGTTATATTAAGTTTTTATCCTTTATTTTCATCTTTTAATTCTATATCTTTTACATCTTTCTAGTGACATTCTAGTGACATTTTTCGATAAATGACTATATAGCATCATCAATACTTGCAGCATTTTTTTAAGAAAACTCATCTTAAATTACTGATTTTAGAGGCTTCTAATACTCTTATAACAATTTGTATAAAGCGATAAGGTAACATAGTCAAAGACTCAAAATCCACCGGTAGTGATACCGTCCCGGTTCGAGTCCGAGCATCGGCACCAAATTGAAAAGAGCTTAGAGATTATTCTCTAAGCTCTTTTTTTAGTGTGCCGGGCATGGCGTATAACTAGGTGGTGAAAGTCCACTGTGGAGGTACTCACAAACCAACCACTAACGAAGCACAAGGTATCCATCGTGAGGTGTGAACTG
>Ga0307966_1003305_pt1 | contig 12173 bp, 9 predicted proteins | sample OrgLakmetagen646_FD_203141 | JGI IMG/M metagenome (GOLD analysis project Ga0307966, IMG submission 203141) | Saline water microbial communities from Organic Lake, Antarctica - #646 | ecosystem: Environmental > Aquatic > Non-marine Saline and Alkaline > Saline | place: Antarctica: Organic Lake... | reverse complement strand
TTTCTGGTGTACTTGAACCAGCCTACTTGTAAAATAACCGATACGTTTTCAATTACAAAAATTCCACAAAGTAACGGAATGAGCAGTTCCTTTCTGGTTGCAATCGCAATAACTGCAATGATTCCACCAATGGTTAAACTCCCGGTATCACCCATAAACACTTGAGCCGGGTAGGTATTGTACCATAAGAAACCAACCAATGCACCTGCAAAAGCGGTAATAAAAACAGTAGCTTCACCAACACGCGGAATATTCATCACATCCAAGTAATTAGCGAAAATAAAATTCCCAGAAACCCAAGCAAAAATCCCTAAGGTAATGACGATTATTGCTGAACTTCCTGCGGCAAGACCATCTATACCATCTGTTAAATTTGCTCCGTTAGAAACGGCGGTAACTATAATAATCACAATTGGAATAAAAATTAGCCAAGCGTATTTTTCTAAACCTGGACTAATCCACGTTATCATTTTGGAATAATCCAATTCATTTCCTTTTAAAAATGGAATATTGGTTTTAGTTGATTTTTTTTCAGGCCCAGAAACACGTTCAATTTGTTGAGTCTTACTGTCCATTTGCATGGAATAGGTTTCTTGTATGGTAATGTCTTCATGAAAAAACATGGTTGCACCTACTATTATTCCTAATCCAACCTGACCAACCACTTTAAACTTCCCTTTTAAACCATCTTTATTTTTTCGAAAAGTTTTAATATAATCATCTAAAAAACCAATGCTTCCCATCCATAAAGTGGTTACAATAAGCAAGATGATGTAAATATTTTCTAATTTAGCAAATAACAAAACGGGAATTAAAGTTGAAAAAATAATGATTAATCCACCCATGGTTGGCGTTCCTGCTTTTTCACTTTGCCCTTCTAAACCTAAGTCTCGGACACTTTCACCAATTTGCTTAGCTAAAAGTAATTTGATAATGCGCTTACCGAAAATTGTTGATATTAGAAGCGAGGTAATGATAGCTGCACCTGCACGGAAGGAGATAAAATTGAATAATCCTGTTCCAGGCAGATCAAAATGAGTGTCTAAATATTCAAACAAATAATACAGCATAATTCTTATTTATCAAATTCTTCTAAATACTTTTTCAACAGCTTAAAATCGTCAAAATCAGTTCTTTTTCCGTTGATTTCCTGATAGGTTTCATGGCCTTTTCCAGCTACTAAAATGATGTCTTTTGGGTTTGCCATTTTACAAGCCGTTTTTATAGCTTGTTCTCTAGAAGTAATGGTCAATACTTTTTTAACATCGGTTGGTTCAATGCCTTTTTCCATATCCTCGATAATGGCATCTGGGTTTTCAGTTCTTGGATTATCACTGGTTAAAATAACCTGTGTACTCAAATTCGCAGCTATTTTTGCCATCAATGGGCGTTTGGTTGCATCCCGATCTCCACCGCAGCCCACCACCGTAAACAGTTCTTCGTTTTTAGTTCGAATGGCATTGATGGTACTCAACACATTTTCCAAGGCATCTGGTGTATGTGCGTAATCTACAATAGCCGTTATTTTTTGATGCGTTGAAACCCAATGCTGAAATCGACCACTTACTGGTTTCAATTCACTAATCAACCTTAAATTTTCAAGTTTTTCTATTCCTAAAACATCTGCTGTTGCAAATACTGCTAGTAAATTATAAGCGTTAAAGCTTCCTATTAAAGGAGACCAAACTTCGATATCATTTATTTTCATTAATAAACCACTAAAGTTGTTCTCCAAGATTTTTGCTGTATAATCCGAATGACTTTTTAAACCAAAGGACAATTTTTGAGCCCTTGTGTTTTGTAGCATCACCTCACCATTTTTATCATCTGCGTTGGTCAGTGCAAAAGAACATTTAGCAAGCTCATCAAACAATATTTTCTTGGCATCTCGGTATTCTGCAAAACTTTTGTGGTAATCTAAATGATCATGAGATAAATTGGTAAAAACTGCCCCAGCAAAATGCAAGCCTTTTGTTCTGTGCTGAACAATACCATGTGAACTCGCTTCCATAAAAACATACTCCACTCCTTCTTTTTCCATCTTGTCTAAATACATATTGATAGTCAATGAATCAGGCGTGGTTAATTTGGTGGGATAATCTTGGTCATTGACTTTAATGACTACCGTTGAAATTAAACCAACCTTAAAACCAGCATTTTTAAACAATTGAAATAACAAGCTACTCACCGTAGTTTTTCCATTGGTACCTGTGATACCAACTAATTTCATTTTTGAAGAGGGATTATCATAAAAATTAGCAGCAATATATGCAGCTGCTAAACGACTATCTTCCACTTGAATATAGGTAACTCCAGTATTTCTTTTTTCAGGTAAGTTTTCACAAACTACTACCAAAGCACCTTGATTTACAACAGCAGGTATGAATTGATGCGCATCTGTAGCTGTACCTTTTATAGCTATAAACAAATCATTTAATCCTACCTTAGTAGAATCAATATGTACGTTTCTTATTTGCTGAGAAGTATTTCCTTCTACAGCTAAAATGGGAACTCTATATAATATGTCGCTTATGGTATTCAACTTAAAAACAGATTTACAATTTGATTAACTTCTACTTTATTTCCTATGGGAATAGATTGTTCTTTTACTTTTCCTTCTCCTTGAATTTGAACGCGTAAGCCCATGTTTTCCAGTAATGCAATAGCGTCCATTGCCGCCATTCCTTTTAAGTTCGGCATGGTATTTTTGTTGTTTTGAGACAGTTCAAAATAAGCTTGAAAATCTTCATTTGCGTAAGCTTTGTCCATCGGTTCAACCACATCAATAACAGGAGTGTCCTTATATATTTTTTGTGCTATTTTTTGAAAAACCGGGGCTGCAACCGTACTTCCATAATAGCCTTTTTGAGGATTGGGTTTGTTAATCACTACAATGCAAGAGTACTTTGGTTCATCTGCTGGAAAATATCCTGCAAAAGAAGATATGTATTTATTCCCACCAGATTTTATCCAATATTCGGTTTGACAAGTTCCCGTCTTACCTGCCATGGTATAATTTTCTGAAAAAATATTAGTAGCTGTACCTCTTTTTACTGTGTTTTCCATCAATTGCTGAAGTGCCTTTGCTGTTTCTTTTGAACAAACAGAACCCTGATAAACCACTTCAGAAAAATCATGTACTAATAGGTTTTTATCTCGAACTTCTTTGATGAATTTCGGTTTCACTTTCAATCCGTCATTGGCAATAGCATTATAAAAAGTAAGCGTTTGCAAAGGGGTTAAGGAAACTCCATAGCCAAAAGAGAGCCATGGTAAAGTGGTTCCATACCAATTGGAATCATCTGGATGAGGAATATTAGGTCTACCTTCTCCTTTAATTTCTAAGCCTAGTTTTTCTCCTAATCCCATGTTCATCAAACGATTAACAAACAGCTCTGGTTTATCTTTGTAATTGTTGTAAATCATTTGAGAAAAAGCAGTATTAGAGGAAACTTCAAAAGCTTTAGCTACATTTATTTCACCATAACCACCAATCCTAGAATCTTTTACCACCCGGTCAAAGTATTTTATTTCTCCGCCTTTTGTATCTATCATGGTAGTAGTATCTACCACTCGATCTTCTAGGGCTGCTGCTAAACTCATCAGTTTAAAAGTAGAACCAGGCTCGTGAGATTCGTACACAGCATAATTGATTTTCTCATAGTACTTTCCAGAGGTTGCACTTCTTCCCAAGTTGGCAATGGCTTTAACTTCACCTGTTTTAGTTTCCATAACCACAACAGAACCGTGATCTGCTTCAAAACGCTCTAAAGCTTCTAATAAAGCATGATGTGCAATATCTTGAATGTTGATGTCTATAGTTGTAATTACATCGTACCCATCTTTGGGTTCAATTTCATATAAATCGTTAATGGGTTTCCATTGTCCCTTAGCTATTTTCTGTTTGGTTCGTTGTCCTTTTTGGCCTTTCAGATAATCATTAAAAGCGCCTTCTAAACCTACATTTCCGTAGCCAACGGTGCGCTCACCAACTTTCCCTAAGGGGTGTTCTCGTTCTGTTTCCTGCTCAGCAATAAAACCTCCTTTATAAGCACCTTTATTAAACAAAGGAAATTCACGGATTTTCATATATTCTGAATAATCCAGATTTTTGGCTATAAAAACATAACGGTTTTTTGAAGTTCTTGTTTTGCGCAATTTGTTTTGGTAATAGGTTACTGATTGGCCCAGGAATTTAGACAAGTCCTTAGCTAAAGGAGTTAGGTTTTCCTTAAAGTCTTCATCTGTTGCGGTAACCGCATCAAATCTAATTTCATATTTAGGCACCGAGGTGGCTAGCAAATTCATATTTACATCATAAATATTGCCGCGATTGGGTTCGATAGTAAACTTTCTATATACTTGTGTTTCTGCCATATCCCGATACACGTCTCCTTCCAAAAACTGAATTTCAACCAATTTGAAACCCACAAACAAAGGCAGCAGCATAAAAATGCCTACCACAATGTAAAAGCGTTTCAATATTTGTTTGGTGTTGGTCATGTTATTCTTCAGTTTTAGATTTTACTATTATCTTGCTTGGCGGCGTGGAAGATGTTCCAATACCTCTTGTTTTCATTTTTCTAGCTACAGAGGATTCCATTTTCAACTGCATCAATTGTTTTCTTCCATCTACAAATTGACTTCTTAATTCTTTTACTTGTAAATTGATTTTAGCTATTTCAAAAACTTTTTGATCTGCACTATGCGAGCTTGCAATCATGATAATAGCCAAAAGCGTACAAAATAAAATGAAGCGCCAATTGTCCATTGCGCCATTTCTGATTAAAAAATCACCTCTCATTATTTGTTTTGCTCCTACCGCCATTCTAAATTGATTTGATGCGTTTAGCAATTCTTAACTTAGCACTTCTTGCTCTTGAATTTTCCTTATTTTCTGCTTCAGAAGGAACAATTAACTTTCCTACTTTTACAAGTGGAACTAGTGGTCTCCCATAAAAATCCTTCTCTACCTCACCTTCAAACTTCCCACTTCTTATAAAGTTTTTCACCAGTCTGTCTTCCAAAGAGTGGTATGAAATTACACTTAGCCTACCTCCTTCCTCTAGCAAATCTGGAGTTTGTAATAAAAACTCTTTCAGCACTTCTATTTCTTGATTCACTTCTATACGTATAGCCTGATAAATACGAGCCAACATTTTATTGATTTTCAACGCAGAAAAAAACGGCGTGATGATAGCATTGAATTGCGAAGTAGTTTTAATTGGAGATTCTGCCCTCACTTCAATAATCTTACTAGCAATTTTTGAAGCGATACGAATTTCTGCATAATCACGGATAATTCGGATTAAGTCTTCCGCCTCATATTCATTGATAACTTGATATGCTCCAAGCTGATCTTTTGGATTCATACGCATATCTAAATCCGCATCAAATCGAATAGAAAAACCTCTTTCAGCCACATTAAATTGATGAGATGAAACACCAAAATCTGCTAAAATCCCGTCTACTTTTTTTATGCCTTCAAAGCGTAAATAGCGTTTTACATGTCTGAAATTTGCCTGAATTAACTGAAATCGTTCATCTTCAATGCTATTTTGAAGCGCATCTGGATCTTGATCGAACGCAAATAATTTTCCGTTTTCATTTAGTTGGTTCAATATTGCTCTACTGTGGCCGCCACCACCAAAGGTAACATCTACATAAATTCCATCGGGTTGTATAGCGAGACCACCCACACTTTCACTTAACAAAACTGGTATGTGGTATCTATTCGCTGTCATTTCCCATTACTTCTTCAGCTAAATCTGCAAAATCTTCAAAAGAAGAAATAGCCGACTCATACTTAGATTTATCCCAAATTTCAATAATATTGATGGCCGAAGCCACCACAATTTCTTTCTGTATTCCAGCAAAACCAACCAAATCTTTTGGTATTAGCAATCTTCCGTTTGCATCTACCTCTACTTGTTTTACTCCTGCTGTAAATTTTCTAATGAAATCGTTGTTCTTTTTTTTGAAGCGATTTAAGCCATTCAATTTAGTCATTAAGGCATTCCATTCGCTCATTGGATACATTTCTACACATTCCTGAAAAACAGAACGCTTTAAAACAAAGCCTTCAGAAAGGTCATCTGCAAGCTGTTTTTTTAATGCAGAAGGCAGCATAAGCCTTGCTTTTGCATCAATTTTACACTCGTATGATCCTACTAAATTGGTCACTTGATTTGTTTTATCATTCAAATATATTGAAATTTTTACCACTTTATCCCACTTTATACCACATTGTTGATAAGTTTTTGAAATAATGAGTTTATGTTAGTTTTATGAAAAGTTTAGAAATCTTCTAAAAGGTCTATTTTTATTGAAGGACATAGAAAAAAGAAAAACATCAAATACCTTAGAAAAATAGTGGGAACAAAAATTATTTTGAGGAATAATAAGCTATGCGCGCATAATTTTAAACAAAACCCCACGCTTTATAAGGCTTTGCACTTGGCTATTCAAGAAAATTAAGTATACTTGTAGAAATATAAGTATATTTGGCACTTCAAATTTCACTAGTGAATGGAAAACGAAATACAGGAACAAGGTAAATTTAAATTTATAGAACGCGGAGAAGGAACTACCATGCTCATTCTACATGGTTTGATGGGTGGATTAAGCAATTTTGATGGAGTTGCTGAATATTTTCCGCAGCATGGTTATAAAGTAGTCATTCCCGAACTACCTATTTACGATATGCCTTTGTTGAAAACCAACATCAAAAACATAACTAAATTTATCAAAGAATTTATTGAAGCCCGAGGTTACGAACAAGTAATTTTATTGGGAAATTCTTTGGGAGGTCACATTGGCTTATTAACTGCCAAATTATATCCAGATTACATCAAAGGACTAGTAATAACCGGCAGTTCTGGCTTATACGAAAGTGCCATGGGCGATAGTTATCCTAAAAAAGGAGATTACGAATACATCAAGAAAAAAGCCCAAGATGTGTTTTATGATCCTGCTGTAGCAACAGAAGAAATCATAGAAGACGTTTACCAAACTATAAAAGACCGGAACAAGCTCATACGCATCTTATCTATTGCTAAAAGTGCAATACGCCACAACATGGCAAACGATTTACCAAATATGAAGCAAGCAACTTGCATTATTTGGGGCAAACAAGATGATGTAACTCCTCCTAAAGTAGCAGTAGAGTTTGACGCCTTACTCCCTAATTCTGAACTGTTTTGGATAGATAAATGTGGACATGCCGCGATGATGGAACATCCAGATTTATTCAATGAAATTTTACATAAATGGCTGCGTAAAAATTCATTGTAAATGAAGATTAAAACAGCAGATTTTGTAGTTAGCAACACCAAAGTAGAAAAGTGTCCTGATGTAAAGCTTCCCGAATATGCATTTATTGGCAGAAGTAATGTGGGCAAATCTTCGCTCATAAACATGCTTACCGACAGAAAAAAACTAGCCATGGTTTCTGGTAGACCAGGAAAAACAAGATTGATTAATCACTTTTTAATCAACCAGAATTGGCACTTGGTAGATTTACCAGGTTATGGTTATGCTCGGGTTAGCAAAAGAGAAAAAAAAGTATTTCAAAAATTTATTACTGATTATTTCAAAAAAAGAAAACAGTTGGTAAGTGCATTTGTATTGATAGACATTCGGCTAGAAGCACAAAAAATTGATTTAGAATTTATGCAATGGTTAGGCGAAAATGCAATTCCTTTTGCTTTGATATTTACCAAAGCAGACAAGTTAAAACCCAATGCTATAAAAAGAAACGTAGAAGAATACAAAACTACATTGCTAGAAACCTGGGAGGCTGTTCCTCCTTGTTTCATAACTTCTTCTTCTAAAAAAGAAGGCAAAGATGAAGTTTTAGGATACATCGATCAAATTAATCAACAAATCAATTTCAAAGTAATAGCATAATCAGACTTCGCTTAATTTGTATGAAGTCGGATTAAAATTCCTATTTTTGAAAATCAACCTCACTATGTAAACCTGCCTGTTATGAAGCATTTTAAAATTTATTTTTGTGCTTTACTTATCCAATTCATTGGTGTTCACGCTGCCAAAGCACAAGAAATCCCTAGAGATTATTTTATCAAACCCATAGATGTTCCCTTAATTCTCTCTGGTACTTTTGGAGAGTTAAGAAGTAATCATTTTCATGCTGGAATGGATATTAAAACCCAAGGAAGAATTGGGTTACCTGTAAAAGCAAGCGCAGCTGGATATGTTAGCCGAATCAAAATTCAGGAATTTGGCTACGGAAAAGTCATCTACATTCAACATCCCAACGGCTACCAAACCACCTATGCGCATTTAAACGATTTTGCTTCAGAGATCGGGGAGTTTGTAAGAAAAGAACAATATAGTAGAGAATCTTACGAAATTGAGCTCTACCCAAAACCTGAAGATTTTCCTGTAAAACAAGGCGAAGTAGTAGCATATAGCGGAAATACTGGCTCTAGCGGCGGACCTCATGTCCATTTTGAAATCCGAGATGCAGACTCCAAACCCATGAATCCCTTTTTATTTGGTTTTGAAGAAATAACAGACAACATTACCCCAAGAGTAAGAGGAATTTGGGCTTACACCCTAGAAGATAGTGCACAAGTAAAGGGCATTCAAGGGAAAAAGAGAATACAACTTAGCCGAAACGCAGATGGAATTTACAATGCTGAAGAAGTTACTGCCTTTGGAAAGATTGGTTTCGGAATCAGCACAGATGATCAATTAGATAAAGCCATCAATAGAAATGGAATTTACAAAATTCAAACTTTCTTAAATGGCAAACTCCATTTCGAGCAGAAATTCGATCAATTTTCTTTCGCTGAAACTCGCTACATTAATCGTTTAATTGATTTTCAATATTATAAAGAACACAAGCAGCGTATTCAAAAACTATTTATAGAAATTAATAATCCACTAAGCATCAATACCTTTCAAGATCGTGGTGGTAAATTATACATTAATGAAGATGGATTACATTATAATTACCAAATAATAGTAGAAGATTTTGCTGGTAACAAGCAGGAAATAAACATTCCAATTGAAGCCAAAAAAGATAGCATTTCTCAACCCCAACTTAAAGAAATAACACCTTATTTTGTCCAAGCGAAGTATGGAATTGCCTTTGAAGAAGAAAATGTAGATGTATATTTTCCTAAAGAAGCTATTTATGATGATAGCTATTTACAGCTTGAATTTGAAGCTAATGCCGTTGAACTCCATGACTACCGAACCCCTATCCACAATTCAGTAAGGCTGGGTTTTGATATTAGCAGTTCACCGATGGAAGTACAAGAAAAAATGTATATCGCTAATGTTTTGCCATGGGGTACAAAATATTACGTGCCAACCATCAGAAAAAAAGATAGGTTAACTGCACTAATTAAAGGTTTTGGTCGTTATGAAGTTGCTATTGATAGAGATAAGCCTATTATTACTCCTTTAAACGTAAGAGATAAAAAATGGATGTCTAATTACCGATACATGAAATTCAAAATTGAAGATAAAGAGACTGGAATTGATAGCTACAGAGCAACGGTTAATGGAGCATTTATCTTGATGGAATATGAATATAAAGACAACGAACTTACTTATGATTTTAACGATGGGAAATTTAGTGATGGAAAAAACGATTTTAAATTGATTATAACCGATAAAGTTGGAAATACAAGTATATTTGAAGCTGAAATTTTTAGAAAAAATTAATTCTTTCCATTTGAAGTTTACAAGCCTACTCAAATTCATAATAATTTGTATTTGCTTTCAAGCAAATGCGCAAACAGCAACCATAAAAGGTATTATTTTTGACGAGCAAAATATACCTATTCCATCTGTTGACATTTCTTTTAATGGCAACGGAACAAGTACTAATGAGAACGGATTTTACATCCTGCAAATTCCAGCAAATAAAAAAGTAACCTTGAAGATTTCATTTTTAGGAATGAAATCCATAACTACTAAAGTTCAATTAAAACCCAATGAAGACATCGAACTCAATTTTGTTTTAAAAACAGATATAGAACAAATTGGTGAAGTGGTTATTACACAACAAAACAGGGCTCGAGTTGAAGGCGTAACCACACTAACTCCAGAAACCATAAGACGCATTCCTGGCGCCAATCCTGGAATTGAAAACATCTTAAACACCTTACCCGGTGTAAATTCTAACAACGAACTTAGTACGCAGTATTCAGTTCGAGGTGGGAGTTACGATGAAAATTTGGTCTATGTAAACGATATTCAAGTATATCGCCCTTTTTTAGTGCGTAGCGGACAGCAAGAAGGATTGAGTTTTGTAAATACAGATATGGTAAGGAAAGTAGAATTTTCTGCTGGTGGTTTTAAATCCAGGTATGGAGATAAAATGTCTTCGGTTTTAGACATTACTTATCGGCGTCCTGTTGATTTTGGTGGTTCTTTTGAAGCTAGTTTACTGGGAGGAAGCCTGAGTTTTGATGGAGTTTCAAAAGACAAAAAATTAAGTGCTATTGGTGGAGTTAGATATAGAGATAATAGTCTATTTGTAAATGCCAAACAAATTGAAGCGAACTTTATTCCCCGTTTTGCAGATGCTCAAACCTATATTTCTTATCAATTTAATAAGAAATTTGAGCTTAGCTTTCTAGGAAACATTTCGATAAACACTTACGAATACGAACCCTTTACAAGGCAGACAAATTTTGGTACAGTTCAAGACCCACAAGCACTTTTAGTTTTTTATGACGGAAGAGAAGACAACCGTTACGAAACCTACTTTGGAGCAGTAAAAGCTTCGTATAAACCGAATAAAAATTTAACTACAAAATTTATTACTTCTGCTTTTCATACTAAAGAACAGGAACATTTTGATATCCTTGCTCGCTATAGATTAGGAGCAGTAAGCGGTAATTTTGGTGATGAGAATTTTGGTGAAGTAGAATTTACAGAAGGTGCAGGATCTCAATTTATTCACGGAAGAAATAATTTAGATGCTTTTATAATAAACATAGAACATTTAGGTAGCTACAAAGCAGAAGACCACTTAATAGAATGGGGAGCAAAATATACACGAGAAGATTTCAGAGACCGCCTTCAAGAATACGAGGTGATTGATTCGGCTGGTTTTAGCATCAGGCCTCCATTTCCAGAGTTTGCAAACGACCAACCTTACACTTCTTATGATGCAGAAATTGAACCCTTTGAACGCATTAGAACATACAACGAAACGCAAGTAGACCGGATTTCTGGATTTTTGCAATGGAGTTACCGCACAAAAATCGGAGAAACAGAAGCATGGGCAAATGCTGGAGTAAGAAGCCAAGTCTGGACGGTAAACGGTGAAAACTTAGAAAGTGTAACACAGCAAGTCGTGAGTCCTAGAGCTCAAGTAAGCATTAAACCCAATTGGAAAAAAGATATGGTTTTTAGGCTTGCAGGAGGTTATTATCATCAGCCTCCATTTTATAGAGAACTCCGAGATTCGGTAGGTGTTGTAAATGCAAATGTAAAAGCTCAACAATCGATTCATTTGGTTGCCGGAAACGACTATAGCTTCAAGTTATGGAATAGGCCTTTTAAATTGATTTCTGAAGCTTATTATAAGGACATCACCAATTTAAATCCGTTTACTATCGAGAATGTACGGATACGGTATCGTGCCAGAAATGATGCTCGCGCTTATGCTTATGGTTTAGATTTAAGGTTAAATGGCGAATTTGTTCCCGGAACTGAAAGCTGGGTAAGTATGAGTTATTTAAAAACAGAAGAAAAGCAAGACGAAAGAGGTTTTTTTGCCAGACCAACCGATCAACGTTTAAAATTTGCTATCCTATTTCAAGACTACATTCCCAAGTTTCCTAAAATGAAATTGTATTTGAATATGGTTTACAATACTGGATTACCTGGTGGTTCACCTCGATTTGCAGATCCTTTTTTGTTTCAAAACAGACTCCCAGATTATCAAAGAGTTGATGTGGGTTTCAATTATGCTTTGGTAGAAGAGGGAGATCAATTTGAAAAAGGAAATCCGCTTGGCTTTTTTAAATATTTAAGCTTTGGGGTTGAGGTATTCAATATGTTCGACAGATTAAATTCCATCACTAATACCTTTGTACGTGATGCCAGCACAGGCGGACAATTTGCAATTCCTAACTTTTTAAGTCCACGGGTGTTTAATGTAAAAATGAGTGCGCGGTTTTAGT
>Ga0307966_1003304_pt1 | contig 12178 bp, 14 predicted proteins | sample OrgLakmetagen646_FD_203141 | JGI IMG/M metagenome (GOLD analysis project Ga0307966, IMG submission 203141) | Saline water microbial communities from Organic Lake, Antarctica - #646 | ecosystem: Environmental > Aquatic > Non-marine Saline and Alkaline > Saline | place: Antarctica: Organic Lake... | reverse complement strand
GGTCACAAACGCAGCTGCTGCAGGTTTTTCCTTTGATTGAAAATGAGTTTATAAAGCATGAACGCTGGTTCTAGAGCATCTGATGGTGGGAATCTCAACACACGTGATGACCTTGAACAAACGCAGCCGTTGCTGGTACGTGAGGGGTATTTGTAAGGTGCCAATCAGCACTAGGTCACATGCAGCTGATGTAAGAATCTTGCTTTGAAGTTTTTGCGCAGTCACTGTCACTGCTGATGCATGAATACTGTTTTGAAAGTTGCTGGTACGTGAGGGGTGTTTGTAAGGTGCCAATCAGCACTTGGTCACATGCAGCTGATGCAGGAATCCTGCTTTGAAGTTTTTGCGCAGCCACTGTCACTGCTGATGCATGAATACTGTTCTAAAAGTTGCTGGTACGTGAGGGGTGTTTGTAAGGTGCCAATCAGCACTTGGTCACATGCAGCTGATGCAGGAATCCTGCTTTTAAGTTTTTGCGCAGCCACTGTCACTGCTGATGCATGAATACTGTTCTGAAATGATGAGAGCATCACGGAAAGTGATCACGTATGCAAAGTGTAATCAGCTTGTGAGCAAAGCTTAATCATGGCAGCTTATTTTGTGTTACCCCTGCCGGCGGTGTGCCTGCAACCCTGGCAGCCGTACAATGCTTGTATGCCCAGTGGCAGACAGTGGATGTCTTTTCAATGCAGTCCTACTTCTTGAAAACACGCTGCCGTGACGTACGGCTGAGCACTCGTGGCTAGGTACACAGATATACACAAACATCGACACGTGGCTAGGTACATAAATTGCACAAACATCAACAACTAGGTGAGTTTACATACATCAACATGTGGTTAGGAACACAGATTTGCAAAAATATCAGCACCTGACTAGGTACACACATTTGCACCAGCATCAACAGCTGGGTGAGTGTACAAACATCAACACGTGTCTGGGTACACAGATTTGCGTGAACAAGAACACGTGCACACAACACAACGCTTACGCATACCCGCAGGTGGTATGCCTGTGCTCCTGGCAGCCGTACGCTGCTTGCACGCCTGGTGTGGGTCTGTAGACGGCTCTGCTGTCTCTAATGCTGCTGCCACATTGGTACTGCTGCATGCCAGCTTCCCTTCCCTGTTCTCCGCCATGTTCGGATTAATAGGGGTGAGCGATACTTGTCGTATTGGATTCATCTTTCTGTGGGGTGAAGCTGTGTGTGCGCGTGTGCTGCAGTTTTCCCCTTGTTTGCAATTAGTTACAAAGGTTCTTGTTTGCGTAGTTGGTCCTGCTTGTGCAGCATGCCAGCCAGTCTTCTCCCTGTTCTTGTTCATGCTCAGCTCGATCGGGGTAGTTTACATGTGTATTTGTGTGTGCATGTGGGGGGCAGGAGGGGGCATGCGCATGCGTGTTTGTATGCGTGTTCACGCGTATGTGTGTGCGCTTTTTGTTCTGCTGTGTGACTGTGGGTGTATGGCTCTGCCTGTACTTTTGTAGAGCCTGGACCAAATGCAAGCTTATTCTTGCATGCCGTTTGGCTTGTTCAATTTCACACTCAAAAATGTGCACAGTGGCAGACAATGCCGCGTAAGAGGCTGCATGTTTACATGATTACGTTGTACTTGTGCACAAGCGCCTATCTTGCAAATGTTTGTTTGCATAAATACGTAAATATGTACGTGTATGCTGGCTCTAGTGTTGGCCTCAAGCCCTAGCTGCCCAGAAGATGTCACAGCCACACACACTTTGTGATTACACCGCTTACGTGCCAAATGTGCAGGTGCATGACCCACGGGCGGTCTAGTATGTGTTGTCTCCACGTGTGTTTCTACATGTGTTTGGCCTCAGGACCCCAGTTCCCCAGAGGACATTCGTCATGAAAGCACGCAAGCCATGGTTGCGCTGCTAATCTCTGCATCTGAGGGGGCTCCTGTTGTGGCGGCAGCAGCTGCGTTAGTTGCGCTACGTCAGGCTGTGATGGACCCAGGGAATGCTGCAGGTGCATTTGGTTCTTGAAATTATTGTTCCGTGTTCTGCTGCTGTTGGCACCCGCGCTGGAAGTGGATGTATATTGATGTGGCAGCAGCAGCTGCGTGCACTTTGTCAGGCTGTGCTGGGCCCAGGGTATACCGCAGTTGTACCAAACGTCTTTGTTGTTAACTGCTGCCGGCATTTCTGCTGAGAAGGAGTTCCTCTTATTGTGACAGACACGTCGATTAAGTCATGCAATGATGGGTTCACAATTCCGGTGTAGGGTAGGCCAGAACCGTATATACACACTGTATATGACTGTATGTATGGTGATTTCCCTGCCAAAAATACCGTATATGCCTATAGATGTATGGTTCTGGCCAACCCTATTCACGTGACATCAAAGTGTATGGTGTTATGTCCATGCATGCTGAAACACTCATTCTGTCCTCTAACTTGCACAGGAGCTGCCTCTGTTGCTTGCAGCTACCTCTGACCATATTGACATAATGAATATTCTTAGGGCTGGCCAGAACCATATATATACGGTGTAAATACGGTATTCTTGGCAGGGAAATCACCAAATTCTACGGTCATGTATGGAAAAGATATATGGTTCTGGCCAACCCTTATTATTCTACCTCAATGCATTTTCCTTTTCCTTATTCAATGTGGGGAGAGGATTTCAGTGCCTGCGTACTTTTTTTTTACTGTATTGTGTGATACCGGTGCATGCTTCCACACATCCCTTCCCCCACTTTTGCAGGAGCCGCCTCTGTTGCTGCATTAGCCACAGCAATCTCCGACAGTGCATCAGAGTTTGCTGCGGGCAAACCACCTGTGGCCATCTCTGATGGGACTTCCAAAGAGGCTGCTGCTCACGTTGCGGTGCAGGTGGGGGGGTTGGAATGTACAGTTGGCCTCTCTTGTAAACAAGTGTGGTGGGTGAATGTGGGTGAGTGAGGGTGTGGGTGTGTTCTAATTCTGAGGTGTAAATATGTGTGTGCGCGTGCACGCGTGCGTGTGTGTGTGCTATCCATTGCTCATGTACTTGCTCACTAGATGGTGCAGGTGCGCTATTTGCATGCTGAGAATGGATAGGAAAGGCACAACCAGCTTGCTATGTTCTTATGTTGAATACTGTATTGATCTTGCAGCTGTATGTACCTAAGCAAACACTCACAGTGCCTTTTGTGCTGCTGACGTGTTCACACACAATCATTGTCTTGAACATGCAGTTGTATGTAAGCAGACACTCACGGTGCATTTTGTGCAGCTGATATGTTTACGCAATGTTATTATGCTCCCCCATTCACTCAACCTTCTTGCAAGCACAAATCCACGGGTGGGAATAAGCATGTATTAAACTTTGCAGTGCTGTCAGTTAATTTGCTACTGACATGCTCATTAAGTTGCTTCCCCATTCACTCAACCCTCTTGCAAGCACAAATCCACGGGTGAATTTATGCACTGAACTTTGCAGTGCTGTCAGTTCATTTGCTGCTGACATGCTTATTAAATTGCTCCCCCATTCACTCGACCTTCTTGCAAGCACAAATCCACGGCTGAATTTATGCATGTGCACTGAACTTCGCAGTGCTGTCAGTTCATTTGCTGCTGACGTGCTCATTAAATTTGCTCCCCCATGCACCTCCCCCTGCAGCTTGCGGAGCTCATGCTTGCGTGCATCAGTCGGCCAGAGGTGGCCGTGACAGATGCCGCACTGGATTACTTCATCAACATCAACACGGTAAGCTGAGAGTACTTGGCCAGAACCATACATATATACGTTGTATATACGGTACTTTTGGCAGGGAAACTACGAAATATAAGGTCATATACAGTCAGGCCAGCCATCCCTGTGAGAGTTATAATTTGCTTGCATCGTGAGATGCATAGGGCTCTGTCATTATTACCAAGGAATAAAAAGAATGGAGAAGGGAAGCAGAAATCGGAGAAAAGCAGAAAGTGAGAACATCTCACTTTATGCTACACTTCAAGAACCTGAGTTCAAGTGTTTCACACTGAACTCATAAGTTCTTGCCCCAAAGCCGAAAAGTACATTTAAGTATCCAGGACCCTTAACTAGATATATCTAAGCACCTCTGCACGCTCAGTTTGTGGCGGGAGGTGCCCAGGTGGGCCGGGTGGAAATCCCTGTCAGAAAGTGGATTTCCAAAGCTCCCCTCTGGTGCCATCAACTTACCAGGGGTGTTCGCAATAATATTGTGGACATTTTGGTGAAGGTCCGGGGGTCTGGGGTCAAGGTCCGGTTTTGGACCCCCTTTTGGGAAAAGTGCGATTTTTTTAAGTCGACAGCCACGGAATCGTTTGGGGTCGCGATTGTTTTGCTGGACTCTATTAAATATATTAATAAGGTTCAAACAATTATATGCTTGTCTACCTCCGTGGTTTGAGCCCTGATGAGAAAATCGACAGCTGACACGTCGAATCAGTCTGTGCTCGGGGCTGACCAGAGACATAAAATTTTGATAATCTCAGCTGTCGCTGCCCACCACGGCCCAACCCCAGCATTCCAGACCATAAAACTGGACAGGGTATGCGTTGGGAGCATACTGAAGGGTTCCCGACACTCAGGTGATGGCCAGAAAGCATGTTTCTGGGGTTTCCAGAAATGCACCATTTTCGCCCAGCAAACAGGCCCACGCATTAAGTCCTTTAGGGGCAAATGTTCAACCCCCTTTTTTTGCTTTAATGGGTATGGTTTGACCCTAAACCTATCTGAGAACAAAATATTTGGTGAAATTCGGACCAAAACCTGCATTTCTACACCCATACCACCTTTCTGGCAGGGAAATGGCACAAATCCAGCCCCCTACTCTCACCCTTGACCCCAAACTCATTATCTTTTATGCAGAAGTGTTACATGTATGTATAGAAACCATTGGGTGACCTCAAATGTGCAATTCAGGAAAGGGGCATCATTCCCCCCTTTTTGGGTGGGGCTTGGCTGGGCTGATATATAGGGTTGGCCAGAACCGTATATATACACCGTATATGACCGTATATTTGGTGATTTCCCTGCCAAAATTACCGTATGTAAACCGTATATATATGGCTCTGGCCAACCCTACTGATATACGGTGTATTTATACGGTTCTGGCCAACCCTAAGAGTACTGCTATGGTGTAAACGAGTTCAATCAGAATCATTGCTGTTCAGCATGTCTAGTAAGTTTCACTGTATTAATGAAGTACTGCAGGGTTCCTAGTTCAGCTACACCCAGGTCAGCACATATTTAGGGTTGGCTAGAACCGTATATGTACACCATGTATGACCGTATGTATGGTCATTCCCGTGCCAAAAATATTGTATATGCACCGTATATACGTATGTATGGTTTTGGCCAACCCTACACATTATGTATCGATGCCACTAAACAAGTCATCTACAGCATCAATCAACAGGTTGCCGTGAGTAAATCATATCAGGGTGCTGAATATCTTTAAACATAAACCGTGACGTTCATTGATCTTTTATTTACGTCTCTCATTCATGTTTTGTTAAACCCAGTTACTGAACTTGGTTATTTCTGTCTATTTGTGGTGTAAGAGATGTCACAGTACATAAGTAGCTCAAAATATTAGTAATCGTGGGGCATGGATTTCACTGCCTGTGTTTTCTAAAAAGCTCTCGACACCAACATGAAGTATAATATCTAAATTCACGCAGGTGCCTGTCGCAGAAAGAGCCGAGCCATTGAGGAGTGGAATTTATGCCCAGGTGGGTTGGCGGCACACTGACGAGTTTGTTTGTTGTTTCGACACTGGTAATTTCCTTGCACTTGCACACCCTTTGTTTGCTCCCCTTCAACCCCCGTTGCTGCTCCCTTCAGTCATATGCTCATCAATCCTACCTGTGTTATATCGGCTGCTGTAGTGCAATCATTGTGTTTGCCTTGTACGTGACCACATAAGGCGATTTTCTTTCAACTAATCATTTCCTTCCACCTAATTAATGTGTATGCCTACCGGTTAATGTCTGTGGCGTCTCACAATCGTCTATTCGCAGGCGCTTCCGCTGCTCGTTCCAAAAGCAGCATACCCTCCTGGCTTTACATCCTGGGAGGACGCTGAGGAAGATGAAGACACATTCTGCAGGTAATGTTTGCAATTATATGCACCTCCCATAATTGATGTCAGAGTGCATTGCAGTTGTGAGCTGGACAGAAGAAAGGCACATATATTTGAAGGTACTGGTGGAAGAAGAAAGATTGGCAAGCACTGAAATCCTCTCCTCACATCAATTGTGACTAAAGCGTGACATCAATGAGGCTCTATTCTGGAGACTTTTTGTTGGAGTAAGGCGGTTGAAACCAGAGAGACCAGCTTTTCTTACTTCATGTATGTGGGTTTTTGTTATTGCTGCCTGCGTAGTGGATTCCTTTCTTTTTATGTGTGGGCGGAAGACCCAGGAAGGATCTGAGTACGTTGCTCTATTGATAATGAATATCATAATTATATCAATAGAGCAACGTTATTAAATTATGCTTGTGTCTTATGTCTCATATTAATTTATGTCTGCATGACTACCCCTTGTCCACTAGATGTTAACACAGGTACACGCACGCATACACATACACGCACACACACGCACACACGCATACACAACACACACAACACTCACATACACAACACGTACACAACAGGTACACAACAAACACACTGCATGACTACCCCATGTCCACTACATGTTGTTAACACAGATACACACACACACCACACACCACACACCTTACACACAGACACGCGCACACACGCGCACACACACACAAATGCAACTCACAGGTTACGAGACCAACAGCTCAGCGAGGTGCTTGAGTGCTGCTGCGCCATGCTTGGGGCCAAGACCTACTTATCATTGGTGTGATGCAATGTGCTGAGCATGTGTAACATGTTGGACACCTGCCTATTGCGTTGCAAGTTGCAATAATGTGTTGTGCATGTGCAATGTGTTGGACACCTGCCTACTGCGTTGCAAGTTGCAATAATGTGTTGTGCATATGTAACGTGCTGGACACCTACCTATTGCGTTGCAAGCTGCAATGTGCTGAGCATGTGCAATGTGTTGGACACCTGCCTACTGCGTTCCAAGTTGCAATAATGTGCTGTGCATGTGCATTGTGTTAAACACCTGCCTACTGCGTTGCAAGTTGCAATAATGTGCTGAGCATGTGCATTGTGTTGGACACCTGCCTATTGCGTTGCAAGCTGCAATGTGTTGTGCATGTGCAATGTGTTGTGCATATGTATCGTGTAAGGCACGTGTAGGGCTGGGCAGGTTTTTTTCAGATGTACGTACGTGAACGCGCAAAACATGGGGTGATCAGGCAATGGCTAAACCCTAACCCTAAACCCTAAACTCTAAACCCTGAACCCTTACCCTAACCCTAACCTTAAGGATTACCTGAAAGGCTGCCGTGCTTTAGCTCAACTTCATTTTGAATAGGCATGCTTGCAGTTCCTCTGCACGATGTGATTAGAATGAAGTTGATCATCGCTGTGTGTTTTCCTCTGTCAGGTTGCCGCAGCAGCAGCGCCAGCAAGTGGCTCGACAGGGGACTGGCGTGTATATGAAGCTGCCTTGTTCTGCGTGCGCGCGGTGTCAATGCCCTTGAAGATCTACATTCTGGGCAAAGAAAGGTGTGGGGGGTTTGGTAAGCATTTTGGGATAAGGGGTGAAGAGGTGAGATGCTGCAACACTGTTTGTATGTGCGTGCTATGCTGCAGCACTTTGTTTATCTGTGCGTGCTATGCCTCAGAAAGCCATGTCCTGGTCATTGATGTAAGCCTGTTGTTTATCTGTGCGCGCTATGCCTCAGAAAGCCATGTCCTGGTCATTGATGTAATCCTGTTGTTTATCTGTGCGTGCTATGCCTCAAAAAGCCGTGTCCTGGTCATTGATGTAAGCCTGTTGTTGATCTGTGCGCGCTATGCCTCAAAAAGCCATGTCCTGGTCACTGATGTAAGCCTGTTGTGTATCTGTGCGTGCTATGCCTCAGAAAGCCATGTCCTGGTCATTGATGGAAGCCTGTTGTTTATCTGTGCGTGCTATGCCTGAGAAATCCATGTCCTGGTCATTGATGTAATCCTGTTGTGATGAGATGTTCCCCCACTAACAGTCCGTTGGGAAGTGCCCATGCCAATTGATTGGGGTGCATGTAAATGCTTTGACTCAGCACTTCTGCATCATCTTGTGTATATGTCTGCTGCCTGTCCCTTCACGCTCCGATTGACGTACGCTTTTTGCATAACTGAATGTGTTCTTGTTGTTGCTGTTGCTGTTCAATGCGCTCCAGGGACAGCCTTCAGGTCAAAACGCACATGCTCTCTGTATGCATGTATGTATGTATGTATGTATGTGCACATTTAATTACCCTTTCCTCTGCACAATTGGCACGCAGCTATGACTATTACCTCTGTATGTGCACTTGTATTGCCCTGCGCTCTGTAGAAGTGGCACGCAGCTATAACTATTGCTACTGTGGCTATAACTATTATCTATAGAAGTGGCACGCAGCTATGACTGTTATCCCTGTATGTGCACGTGTCTCGCCCTGCGTGCGCTCAGTAAGCTGCCTTCTGTCCAACTCTTGTATGCGCTGTGTGTACCTACACATGTACACATGTGTGCGCTGTGTGTACCTACACATGTGCTCTTGTGTGCGCTGTGTGTACCTACACATGTGCTCTTGTATGCGCTGTGTGTACCTACACATGTGCTCTTGTGTGCGCTGTGTGTACCTACACATGTGCTCTTGTGTGCGCTGTGTGTACCTACACATGTACACATGCCTTGTCCTGCGATCCGGAAGCAGCCCTCAGTTACACTCAATCTCCCGCTTGTGGGTGTGTACCCATGTACTGTCCGAATCTCTAAAAGAAGCCTAAAGTGATGTGTGCGCTTTTGGGAGGGGAGTACCGTTCTACTGTCCTGCGATTGTGAGGCTGGTTTCAGTTTGACGTGTACCATCCTGCGCTTGTGAGGCAGGGTTCAGTTCGACATGTACCGTCCTGCGCTTGTGAGGCTGGTTTCTGTTTGACGTGTACCATCCTGCGCTTGTGAGGCTGGTTTCAGTTTGACGTGTACTGTCCTGCGATTGTGAGGCAGGGTTCAGTTGGACATGTACCATCCTGCGCTTGTGAGGCTGGTTTCAGTTTGACGTGTACCGTCCTGCGATTGTGAGGCAGGGTTCAGTTCAACGTGTGTACCGTCCTGTGCTTCAGGGGCAGCCTTCAAGCCGAGCCTAGGAGTGCTCAGCAAATCACCGACGCTGCTTTTGCCTCCACTTCACTCTCCTCCATTTTTGGAGGTGTCACAGGTGTGTGCAATTGTGTGCGCAGTACGCCTGCATGCGTATTAAGTACCGTGTACTTCAGCCTATGTGCATGTGGGTGTATGTGTGTGTGTGTGTGTGTTGAAGTGTGCATGTATCACCACTTGTCTCCATCGTAGAAGGTGTCACAGGTGTGTGCAATTGTGCCTGCATGCGTGCGTATGTATTGCTTACTTATGTACACAGGGTATATATACACACACGCACGGTATATGTGGTGTGTACCGTACAGACCGTTGACGTTTGAAAGAAATCAATTAATAAACCCCAATGCGAGGGCCACACAATCTAACAATTTCCCCCAATGCGACCTATGCAAGGGCCTTTGGCCCTTTGAGCTGCATGCGCATGTGTGCGTGCGTGCGCGTACATGCGTGTGTGTGCGTGCACATATGTGTTTGTGCGTGTGCATACGTGAACATGCGTGTGTCTACGGTTGTGTACGTACGTGTGTGCCTGAGGATGCTTACTCAGGCTGCTACTGCGCAGCTTGCATATTTCCTCATCTACTCACACAAACTTGTACAGACTGAGCCCACAAATTACACAAACAAGCACATGCTGTACCCATACAATTGCCCGCCAATCAGGTGGCACGCCGCATATGTGCAACCAGTGGGTGCTGAAGGCAACACAGACTAAACATTACATGTTCGAAATCATTTCTATCTCGGCTGTGAACTTGCTGCAGTCGATTGTCGGTTCCGTTTGACCGTGCAAATTATCACCACCTTTGGTCATGATCACTCCGTTGTAAAACCGTGCCGTACATATATCCAAAGGTACTAAGCCCTTGCAACCGCACGCCTCCCAGGTGGCGTGCCGCACAAGCACAACCAGTGGGCGCTGAAGGCAACTCAGACTAAACATTACATGTGCTAAGCCCTTGCAACCGCACGCCACCCAGGTGGCGTGCCGCATATGCACAACCAGTGGGTGCTGAAGGAGGCTTGTCGCGTGATAGGGGAGTTTTCTGCCTGGCTGGACAGAGGACGGACTGGGCTGTGTGAGGGCCTTCCCGCAGAGGCATCTAGAGTCGGGGCTGAAGAGGCAAAGGCAGCGCTCCTGGTGAGTGACGATGCAGTCATGGGAATCCTGGACGGCCATGTTTGTACGTGCATTGCTGCAGTGCGAAATGACTGTGAACAAAGAAGTGTGAAAAATAAAGTGTGAGAGTCAGGCATGCAGAGGCGCGTCTAGAGTCGGGGCTGAAGAGGCAAAGACAGCGCTCCTGGTGAGTGACAATGCGGTCATGGGAGTCCTGGTCAACCATGTTTGTACGTTCATTCCTGTAATGCGCAATGACTGTGAACGATATAGTGTGAGATTCAGTGAACGATTAAGTGTGAGAGTCAGTGATTGTGAACGATAAAGTGTGAGATTCAGTGAACGATTAAGTGTGACAGCCAGTGATTGTGATCGATAAAGTGTGAGAGTCATTGAACGATTAAGTGTGACAGTCAGTGATTGTGATCGATAAGGTGTGAGAGTCAGGCATGCAGAGGCGCGTCTAGAGTCGGGGCTGAAGAGGCAAAGGCCTGGCAATTGATGCGTCAGAATGGGCTCATGAAAATCCTGGATGACCTTGCTCGTACTTTCACTGTTGCAGTGCACTATGAAGGTGCATGGCAAGGTGAGAGAGTGTGTGACCCACAGAGGCATGTGAACGATAAAGTGTGAGAGTGTGTGACCCACAGAGGCATGTGAACGATAAAGTGTGAGTGTGTGACCCACAGAGGCATGTGTCGAGCGGGGCTGAAGAAGCAGAAGCAGCGCTGCCGGTGTGCAGTTGGTGTTCCCAGGTTGGAAAGGCTGACGTGCTTTCAGGTTGCGTCACTGTCAATCGAAAAGGGCTGGCTAGGACCATATATTCAGACGGTGCATACACGGTAAATTTAGCAAGAGTTATTTCAACATGTACGTGAAAATTTGAAGCTGCACTTTTACCCCACAAATGATCATGATACTTGGTGCGTTAACTAATTCATGTACGTGAAATTTGAAGCTGAAAAGTTGTGAAGCGTCATGCTTTGTTAATAAGGTCGAGGGAGCTGAGGATACTTTTGCGCAGTGGGAGGACTCCATTTAATAATGATAAGTATCTTCCTGTTCTACACTGTTGCATTATGTTTTCCACTGTGGCAAGCATGTGTTGCATTCTGTTTTACACCGTTGTATTATGTTTTACACTGTGGCAAGCATGTGTTGCATTCTGTTTTCCACTGTGGCAAGCATGTGTTGCATTCTGTTTTACACTGCTGCATTCTGTTTTCCACTGTGGCAAGCATGCGTTGCATTCTGTTTTCCACTGTGACAAGCATGTGTTGCATTCTGTTTTACACTGTGACAAGCATGTGTTGCATTCTGTTTTACACTGTGACAAGCATGTGTTGCATTCTGTTTTACACTGTGGCAAGCATGTGTTGATGGTTCACAGCTTTCCTTGATCATTTTCCTGCGTGGGGTACAGGCTCCCACAGTCGTGCAATACCATTAGGTTATTCTACTTTTCAAACTATTAGGATGCAAGCAATAATCCATGGCCGGGTTAAGCTACTGTCGCAACAAAGTACACGACTTTTTCCGCACCAGCTGAAAACCAACCAACTGCTTGTCACACAATTCGTCGCTGCCACCAATTGGGCGTAACACCACTTGTGACTATTTCCGTGCATGGCAGGCAGCACCCCCTCCTTCTCTGCACGCCATCAACTGCTTGTCACACAAATCGTCGCTGCCACCAACTGGGCGTAACACCACTTGTGACTATTTCCATGCATGGCAGGCAGCACCCCCTCCTTCTCTGCACGCCATCAACTGCTTGTCACACAAATCGTCGCTGTCACCAACTGGGCGTAACAC
>Ga0307966_1003303_pt1 | contig 12179 bp, 10 predicted proteins | sample OrgLakmetagen646_FD_203141 | JGI IMG/M metagenome (GOLD analysis project Ga0307966, IMG submission 203141) | Saline water microbial communities from Organic Lake, Antarctica - #646 | ecosystem: Environmental > Aquatic > Non-marine Saline and Alkaline > Saline | place: Antarctica: Organic Lake... | reverse complement strand
TGAGTGTAATATTTTTCATAAAACAGCACACTAACTGTGCAACTGTGCTCAGTCAAGCAGGTGCTTTTTAGGTGGTTCTGCGAGAATTTGCAGCCACCGCGCCATGGAGATGAATACGGGGCCGGGTGTGTCTGGCTGGGTTTCGTCTTCGTAAACCCACCAGCCTCCGGCGATTTTCGCGAGGGCATGCAGTTCGCCACGCATTTCCGAGCGCGCTTGAGCGTCCGGTGCTTCGCCCTCGTCGGGCGATTCCTCCCAGAGAAGAAATTCCAAGCCACTCAGCCAGCCCGCGCAGTGATAATCCTCCGAATAGTCCTGCATCCGGTGTAACAGGACTTCCTTCGCGAGTTCCTCGTAGGTGGGGGCTGGTGGGTCGGTGGGCATGGGTTTAGATGCGGCGGATTAGCTTAACTCCTGTGGGGATGGCGTTGTCACAGTATAGTTGCTTTGGATTGTAGTTGAGCTTTCATTATGCCCAAGAATTGTGGGTCATAACTGGCATCGCTAGCAAAGTATAGTTCAGTCGATCCTCTAGGGCTTTTTATTGTTTCAAACCCTAATTCAGTAATTTTATTACTCCAAATTTGCACGCTGTTATTTAGGATATCCTTGAACGGAACGGGGATTCCTTTTCTTAGGTTTAAAGCTAATGCTTCATCTACCAATACTGTGCACGTATCGGTTTTTATGACTCTACAGGTATCTGCTACAGCTGGGTAATCGTGGAAATTCTCTTGTTCGCTGAGCGTCTTGCCAGGACTCATTTCAGCTTTCATTTCCAGCTCACGTTGTAGAGCCGCAGTTGCTATTTCGGATAGTGAATGCTCTAGTGTTTGGATCTCAGGAAATAGATCTTTCAGGACTTGTGAACTCATTTTAAACTGAGGATGCGTTTTTAACAGTGGGTCGTCTGCGATTGTAAATGAGGTGAGTGTCGAGTCCTCGATTTTGCCATGTCGATTTATTCTACCAGAAGTCTGTATAAAGCTGCTGACAGAACAACCTTCTCTGAAACCGTCTGCGAAGTCCAAATCGATACCCGCTTCGACGCAGCTAGTTGCGACTAGAACCCATGGTTCATGGTATTCGTCATTCATTCTGATTTGTATCTCAGTCAAAATTTGTGCGCGATCTAACGGAGACAGAGCGGTTGAGAGGTGAAGCACAGGTGAAGAAGTTAATTCGAAGTCTGTGCTATCTAGTTCATTTTTTAGGTGATCAGCAAATCCGGCTGCAGAATGTATCGTGTTAAAAATGATTAGTTGGGATCTTCCGATGTTGAGGCGTTTTTTTATGATATCTTTTAAGTCTAGAACTGTGACTGGCTTCTTAATTTCTAGAAATTTGACTCTTTGTGTTTCAAACTTTTTTGACTGCTCAACTAAAGCCGGTTGGCTGATTTCTGGGAAATTGCCGATTTGAGATGATTTAGTTTTCCCCCATTCATGTAGCCAGAATTTGACTAGCGAGCCTGAAACTAAGGCAGTTGAGCATCCCCAATTTTGAGAAAGCTCATGTAGCCATTCTAAACATTGAGGCCATAGGTCAATTGGCAGTGAAGCATGTGCTTCGTCGATGAAGATAGCGCTACCTGGCAGTCTATGGAGTTTTCTAAGCTTTGATGGATTATTTGAGCCTAATGTTTCGAAGAACTGAACGGCTGTTGTCAAAATGATAGGAGCGTCCCACAGGGCGGATGACGCACGAAGTAAGGGATCAGAAAACTCAGCTCTGTGATGATGTTCTAAGATAATGTCGTCCGCATTTTCATCTTCTAGAAGGAGCGCTTTTCTTATCGTTTTTGCTGTTTGAGTTAGAATCGCAGTATAGGGCGCAACAACTACAATGCGCCTAAGCTTGAGTGTGATCGCTTGTCTTAGCAGATAGCCGATAACTGCTGTAGTTTTGCCTAATCCGACTGAAGCCTCACATGTGACGATCGTTGTTTGATCGTCCTCAAATTCAATGGACATGCAGTGATCGAAAAGTTCTTGCCTTACTTGATTTCTAGCTGCGTCTCCTTTGCTGGGGCTTAGCTGAAGTTGTGAGATGTAAGACTTCAAGGCATCCAGTCGATCAGACCAGCGAGGGTCTTTAACTGGATTTAGTCGTGCCTCTCCTTGCCCTTCTTGATCAAATCTACCTGTATCTGAATGATCAGCATCTACTAGACACGAAAGGGCTATGCGTGTGGGTAAACCATGAGTTGGAGGTGAATTCGAGGGCGGGACACTATTGCAGATTTCTTGTTGATGAAGTGTTACTAAATTGCCGAGTTGCTTATTATTCCGTTCAACGAGCTCTCTATGGAACTCATCATTGTCGATATGTTTTCTTTGTCCTCGTAGATGAAAACTCTCACGCATATTTTCCACAACTACGGATGGCAGACCCGGAGCATGGTGAGCACGGATTAGCCAACCGGCTTGAAAGTCCTCATGGCCTTTCTCGATTACATGGGCGACACCTGCGTCGATGTGGTCATGTGGCAGTTTTGAGCCTCTGCCCTTGCTAAGTGCGTCTTGTGTTTCAGGATCGAGCTTGCCCAAATCGTGCCACTCACCAGCTACTGTGGTTGATCTTTTTAACGAATCCCAATGCACAAGTTGCCGAGTGTATTGGGATATCCCGTCCGCGAAGGACGTGGCTAGTTCGCGAACATTGCTTGAATGTTCACTATAGCTTTGTGGGGCACTTTTCTCGCCTGGAGCTGAGTGCGCGAGTGGCGCGTTTGGCATTATTGCTATCGGTTGCAGAGATCTTCAACCTTATCGAATTTCTCCAGTAGGCTTTTCTCAACAGATTCAAGGTTCGGAAAGTTGTAATCGCTCTTTGTCGTAGGCTCAGTGCATCCGTCCTTAATCGTGGGAGTGAATGCTTCTAGAAATAAATGCTCTGGGCAGCTGCCAAGAGGGCCTTTATGAATACCCCTCCAGATGTTGAGGCAGCGCACATCACTTCGAATTGCTGAAGCTGTTTGTGCGTATGCAATCGGTGCTAGGAATTCAAAAAGATCTATATCCTTTTGAGTGGTTCCGTTTCGTGCTGCCATTGAGGGATTGACGAAGTAGGGGATCGCATAGATCGCATGTCGAACAACTCTAAATGCTAATGGAGCCATGCCTCTGTCTTTGCCCTCTTGAACGCCGGATTTGTTGGTGTTCGTCATTCGATCAATTGTTACAGGAGCAATCGACACGCCGACTCCAACTTGAATAACGCCTGTGCTGATGAAGTGTGACACATCAACTTTATCATCCTTGATTTTCTTTTTTAAAGCTGCTGTTTCTTTGTCGTCATCGTTTGATGGTTTCAGCGATTCAAGGTATGTATTCCCAAATACGCGAGCATCCCAGTATTTTTCGGAAAATGCTTTTTTAGTGAGTTGTATAATTTCTTTTCTATCCCTACCCCGGCTTTCTAGGATTTCGTAACAGTTAGAATCGCCTTCTTTGCCGAGACTTAGTGCTTCTTTTGCCTCTTCCAGTGCTAAGCCGTTTTCCAGCACCAAATCTCTTAACTTCCGTTTGACTGAAGGCGGAGAAATGATACCTCTGCCATCTGCTTCTAGGGTGCGTGGATCACTTTCTAGGTCGGGATCTCCATTTGGGTTTGAATTGTTGACTTCAAGGATCATTACGCCGACGTGTCTGTTAAATGGTGTTTTCATAATAGTATTTTTAATAATGCTGTTGTTAGTCTTGGTTTGTTGTTTCTGTTTGATTTTTTTTCGGGAATCCAGCCATGTAGCCAAGTAAGAGTTCGGAGCGGAATAGGTCATCCACTGGAGATTGATTACTTATGAGGGCTTCGTGGATTTTTTCGGAGTGGTCATTGATGTTTCTTGCTGCAGAACGACCACGTATGATCGCCCATTCTTCTTTTGATAATTTATCATTCGGAGTATCATTTTTCCATGGGCGTTTTGCCCACGCTAGGTGTGGTGCTGCTCGTTGTGAGAGCTGAGATAATGCGGCCGTTGGATTTCTATTGGCTGACTGGAAGCAAATGTTTCCGAGTAACTTAGGAGGGAGATCCCCGCCGCGTTCTTGGTGACAATATCCGGCATGGATTAGATCGTAGGCAGCACAGAGCTGTCCGAGTTGGTAAGCTATTGAGTTCATGACTATATTTGGGGTGCGGTTTGAAGAAGTTATTAAAACTGAAAAAAGCGACTGAGCTTTGAGGATGTTCCATTTGAGGTCACCATGCATTTTGAATAGTTCGGATGGTGATCGGAACTTAATTGAAGATGTTCTTTCTAGTAATGGTCCTAGGCGCCTAAGCACGATTCCTAGGCAACGCTTCACTAGCCTTGAATCCGGGGATTGCATTGTTAGTAATAATTGCAACGCATCAGGAAACGAAATGCCGCCTGAAGAATCAGAGGATCGCCCATCTCGGAAGTGGAATGTTTTAGTTAACGAAGGTAGGCTTCCGGGATTGAGCACAGGAGAGCTCATTAGTGGGGCGGGCTTTCCTTTTTCGGTGGGTATATGAAGTTTCAAGCTAGTAAAGTTTTTACAGCCTGCTTGCCAAAGGTGTGCAGATTTCTCAAGTGAATCGATACTTAGGTTTCTATGGAAAATTACTTTTGTGTTTGCGGTGTCGACTTCCCTCAAGACAACAACGGAGAGTTTTCCGCGTAATTGATCAGTTGCTTTGCCTTTCGTTCGCTCAATAAGCCGCTTACAGAGTTCTTCGAAACCAGCCTCGCCTACTTCGCGCTGATCAGTTCCCATCGCTGAAGCAAACTCGTGATCCGCCATGCTCGCCTGGAATGCCAGGAGGAGGTCGGGCGTAGTCGAGTTGCTGGCATTAACCTGTGTCCATGTTTTACCTTTTCGATCTGGAGAGGTTAATGCCGATATAGCCGCCGAAAGCGCTGCTCCATGGCTGTGACTTAGTTGGAATGCATCCGCACCAAACTTGCCATATCGGCCAAATGATTTAATTGCTTTATTACGTGAATAAAGGCGAGTCGGTCCTAAATTTGCTAAAGAAGGATTTTGGAATGCCTGGTTTTCAAGGTCTGTTCTACCAGTGATTGAGCATCGTAGGTCTGTTCGAGGGGTGCTTTTTGAAGATTTTTCAGACTCAAGTAGGGCTGTATTTATTATCTCGTAGAATACAGGAGATGCTCCTTGCATATCGTTCAGGCCTTCTTTTTCGAGGTCCCATATTATTGGAATTGCTGCTTTATTTGGAGCGCGAGAACCTTTTTCGGGGCGCGAGGTGTAAGCTAGAGAGACTAGCATTTTTTGGGCGGTGGTTGTATATTGAGTCTCTTCGAGACTTACGCATTTTAACTGTCTTAGAATGTCTGTGACCCATTGTAAGTATTGTTCTTCTGAGCAATCTATGAAAATTTTTAATAAGTGGAGGAATCTTGAAGCAGTGGTTTGCTGGATTTGCGTTAGGGCTTTGCTTCGTTCTTTTAGACGTTTTTTGAACGTTGGACTTAGCTCTCCTAATTTCCCGTCGGGGAAGTCATTCTGAGTCCATAATTCAAGTTCAGATTTTCTATCAATGACACTCTTAGCTGCCCATTTTGTGAGAGTCGCCTGATCTTTACAGTTCTTACAGGTCTCATTCACTTCCAATTTGGAGACGGGAAAGCGATTCTTATTATTGTCTCCAATCGTCCAATATTTTGAAATTGTTTGTTTGTCGACAATATGGATAGATGAGACGTTTTTTCCATTGCTCGACAGCTCAACTCGTAATGCATCGGCCTTCCCCGGGCGATAGAGGTCGCCGTGTGTTAAGGGGAGACTCAAGCCTGCTTCTTGCAGGGATTCATAGATTTGCTGTGCTTCAAGAATCATACTCTACCTTTCCATTTTTGATCTGAACATTGAGTTGGTATTTAGGTTTGAAAGTGCCATTTACGGGCGAGGAGAATGGGGAGGTAAGCAATGATGGAAGCCGTATGTTTAGCGAAGTGTCTACCTCAGTTACGTTGTTGCGGATCTGACCCCAGTAGGATGCCGTGAATTCACTAAGACCTAGGCAGGGCGTTCTATGGCATTGACCACGGATCAGTCTGCGATTGAACATTTCTTGAAGATGATGGCATGGATTGATGCCTCCATTTCGGGCTCGGCTTTTGTCGCCTTTGACCTCCCCGTATATGCGGTAGCATACATCTGATAGCACAGTGGAAAATACTTGTAGCGCATTTCCTTCTTTAATCTGCCCACTCTTTCTCAGTGGTCCACCGTAGTTAAAGGCATAATTCTGAAATCGAACATATCCACGCCGTGGATCGTCTTTTCTTGCGCACACCTCGACCGCTAGTGGTGAAATCCATGCATCTCCACTGGCAAGGCGGGCTATCGATTCGAATATTCCCTTTGATGCAGACCAAGTTGGTATGGGGAAGGAAGAGGGTGTTCCTCCGGTATCAGGTCTGGAGAATAGGGCGAGATCTCCCGATATTTCTAATTCAACTAGGTATTTTTTCATTGTGATACTTGTATAGGAATAATTAAAGAACCATCAGCTTAATGCTTTCGACTTCAGGTAGGTCTGCCATTCGGGAGCAAACTTCCCTAAGTCATGCCAGAGACCCGCGAGGAATCCCCATTGACGGGCGGTTTCGCGGTCAGAGCCTTCGGCGAACATCTCAGCTGCGGATTTTCCTGCGAGGTAAGCGACTTTATTGAGGTGGCCATGTTGCGGGTTGAGGGCTTTGCATTTTTCGCATTCGCCGCCTTTGAGCGTCTCGCAATCTTCTGAAAACAGTGGCTCCCATTCTTTTTCAGGGGCGGGGGTGCCGTCGGGGTTCTTTTTCGTATGCGCGTAGTGCATCATCACGTTAAATTAATTATTGGCTAACGCTTATTGTCAACAAATATATTAGCAGATGGTCATAAATAGTATTCGAATAAATCCGCGCTTGATTTAATGGTGTGCATCTGTTTACTGGTCGTATTAAATATGAGTATGGATTCTACGATTGCGGGTTGGAGTGAGCGGCAGCGTTTACTGTTTATTGAGCGGCTGCTGTTTTGGCGGGGCACGATCAATCGGCGTGATTTGTGTGATCACTTTGGGATCTCTTTGCCGCAGGCGACGAAGGATTTAGTGGCTTATACGACGTTGAATGCGGCAGCCTGCCAGTATGATGTGAGGCGGAAGTGTTATGCGGCGTCGGCTAGGATGCAGGCTGTGCTGCATGAGCCGAATTTCAGTGAGGACATGGAGGTGGTCGGCGCGGCGATGTTGGACGCGCCGGAAGCGGGTGAGTTCGTTTTGGGGTTTAGTCGTCCTCGTCGAATGGCAGACTTGAAGTTGCACCGGAAGTTGTCGCTCGCTGCTTGTCATCAGGAGTCGGTCGAAGTGGCTTACTGGTCGGTGCGGTCTGGTGAGTCGGAGAAGCGGTGGATCAGTCCGCGCGCTTTCGGCTTCGATGGCCTGCGCTGGCATGTTCGGGCGCTGTGTCATCGAGATGAGGTGTTTAAGGATTTTGTGATCGGCCGTTTTGAAGCGGTCGGCAAGTCGAAGGCGTGTCCCTATGTTAAATGTGTCGATGTTGACTGGCTGGAAACGGAAACGTTGGTTTTTCGTCCTTGTGATGCCTTGTCGCCGCATCAGCGCACTGCCCTAGAGATGGACTATAGTATGGAAGCAGGGGAACTGAAACTGGCTGTGAGACGCGCGATGCGAATGTATGCATTAAGGCGATTGGGGTTTGTGGCTGAGCCGTTGGAGCCTCCCATGTTGAATGAGTTGAAGCAGTTGAAATGGTTGAGTGATGAGGCCTATGGGACGATCAAATAATTTTTTTCATGTAGCCGAAGCGCTTCCGCTTCGGTCGAGCTTGGCGAAGTGTTCGAAACGACCGAACGCGAAGGCGTCCGGCTACAAATTTCGATAGTTTAAGAAATGAAAAACTTAACTGATTAATTCCAGTCGGTTCCGAGTGTTAAAGCGTGAGGAGGCGCGATGTAGGGAATTCTGAGAGCTTAGTCGCCTTCTTGAAAAAATCCCAAAAACACCGCTTGACATGAAAAGACCCAATCCTACTGTCTGCGTCTTCTCAACTTTTTGGGGTAGTAGCTCAGTTGGTTAGAGCGCCTGCCTGTCACGCAGGAGGCCGCGAGTTCAAGTCTCGTCTATCCCGCCATTTAGCTGCGATTTTCTTCGGGAGATCGCAGCTTTTTTGTGTCTTCGAAAAATATGGAGCGAGACTTAAACTCGCGCGAGTGGTCCGGTTCGCTGCGCGCCCGGTCTTGTCGTCGCTTTACTCATCGGAACAAGTCTCGTCTATCCCGCCATTTAAGCCCGTTGATTCAATAAGCTCTCCGCCATAAGGTATGAGGGATTAAAAACATTAGCTTTGTAGCGAACTTGCGCTAGCAAGGTCGAGACCGCTACTTAAATGGCGAACTCGACGGGACTCCCCCTTCGCCAAGGCTATGGAGGACAGGTCGCGTGCCATCGCTACGGACGGATAATTCTTTCTTCCAAAAAGTCCGATTCTTGTGGATTAAAGGAATGCGGGAGGGCGGCTGTCGCCAGCCGCCGGGATACGCGAGGAACCTCCCTAGAATTATTTTGCCTTATTTCTTCCGGGGCTTGGCCTGTTTCTTTCGGCTTTGCTCGTTAACCGCAGCGAGCGCATGTTTCCCGGACTCTATAATATCGAGCACCTGCGACGGAAGTCGTGAGCGGTGTGCAGTGATGGCGTAAAACCGCTCTTTGAGATTTTTGATCTTCTCGATGCGAAGGAGGCTCTTTTCTTCCAGGTCGAACTTAACGCCGATTTCAGGAACCAGCGCGAGTCCGGCTCCGGAAAGTGCGAGTAGTCTCAGTAGGGCCATGTCATCGACCTCGGCCTGAACCTTGGGCTTCACGCCCGCCCGAACCAGAATGGCGTCGAACTCGATCCGCGCGGCGGATCGGCTGGAGGGTAGAAAAACGGGTAGCTCTTCCAGCCATTGTGGAAAAGGTTTATTAGGAATCTTAAATGGAGGGCGCCCCACCAGGTAGACCGGCATCTCACCTAGTAGATGGGAGTGGGTGTACTCGGCATCCGCGCCGCCGGGGGGGAGGTTGGAAAGGAGCAGATCGATCTGGTGGTGTTTGAGTCGCTCCATCATGTCCTGCATTTCACCCTCAACGACTTGGACATGAGTGCCGCCTGCCATAATGAGCGGGCGGATGATCTCAAACTGTAGATTCTTCGAGAGCGGGCTGAGTGCGCCGATGCGTATGGTGCGGCGGCCTTCGGTATGTTCTTCGGCAAACCAGGCACGGAGTTCGTCACCCGTCCTGAAAATATTTTCCGCGTAGTCGAGTGCCACCTGGCCAGCCTCTGTGAGGACCAGGGTTCTGCCTTCACGTTCAAATAAAGCAGAACCAAGTGACTCCTCCAGGTCTTTCAACTGGGCACTAATGGTCGATTGAGACAGGTTGAGTTTCTGGGCGGCCCTGGTGACGCCACCCTCTTTCACGATGGCACGAAAGTATTGTAGGTGGTGGTAGTTCAGCCAGGGGAGGGTTTTAGTCGCCATATTGACATCTATTATTTCGAACGATTTAATAAAAACAATCTATTTGTTCAATTCACAAAGTATGGTAATATACATGTGCAATGAGTGTTTTGCTCTTAGCATTGTCCAACAGGTTAGTAAGTAGTAAGTAAGCAAAAGTCGGCCTCGAAATCGCAACATCGGTTTCGAGGCCGACCCATTTGCAGATGTCGCGACTGCCTCGAAAGGGAAAGGCGATCGGCTACGTGGTTTGCGATCAGACCAAACGCGAAAGCGTTCGGCTACGTGGTTTTTGGCGCTCGTTTTTCTTGATTGCTGATCGTCAAGAACTCGTGATCTTCGCTCATTCTATGAGTGAGCAGGAATTGATCCGTTTATTAGAAAGCCGTGCCCTCCCGGGATGGCGCATTCGACTGGCGCGCTGGGTTGAGTCATCCGCAGTGCAGAAGTTTATCATCGCGGTGATTGTGCTCAACGGCGTAATTCTTGGTTTGGAGACGAGTCCGACGGTGATGGATGGTGTCGGGCCGCTGTTGGTCTTTCTGGATAAGCTCTGTCTGGCGATCTTCCTCGTCGAAATAGCGCTCAAACTCACAGTGTATCGTTTCCACTTTTGGCGTAGTGGATGGAACTGGTTCGACTTTCTTGTTGTTGCGATCGCCCTAGTGCCCAGTGCGGGCCCTTGGTCGGTTCTGCGGTCGCTGCGTATTCTGCGGGTGCTGCGCTTGCTCACCGTTATGCCGCAGCTTAAGAAGGTGGTGGCTGCTTTTATCCACGCCATCCCCGGTCTTTCCGGAGTGATCGTGTTGATGGGGGTCTTTTTCTATACGATGGCAGTGTTGGCGACCAACCTGTTTGGTTCGACCTTCCCCCAGTGGTTTGGGTCTTTGGGTGGGAGCCTCTTTTCGCTCTTTCAGGTTATGACGCTGGAAAGCTGGTCGATGGGTATCGTACGCCCGGTGATGGAGGTGTTCCCTTGGGCGTGGGCGTTCTTCGTTCCATTCATTATCATCGCCACATTCACTATTCTAAATCTCTTCATCGGTATCATCGTATCAACAATGCAGGAGCTCTCTACGCTACCGGATCCAAAGGCGAACCATGAGGACTTGAAGGAAACGCTTATTCGGATGGAATCCGATCTGGCGAAATTACGCCAGCATCTTGATAAGGAGTAGAATTCGCAGGCCGAATGTAGTGGGAGCTTCCAGCTCCCGTCGTGGACTGGTGGATATGTAGAGTTGCTGCGATTCGATCCTCGCGCGCAGGATGCTCCCGCTACTGGTTCCTGTTCCTGCTCTTAGTAGATCCAGCCCGACATGGCGTAGTAGAGTGGGATGCCGAAAACGAGATTGAAGGGAAAGGTGATTCCGAGCGATGTGGTGACATAATAGCCGGGATTGGCTTCCGGTAGTGATGCCCGGACAGCTGCAGGCGCCGCGATGTAAGAGGCGCTGGAGCAGATGACCGCAAAGATGGTGGCCCCGCCTGGGCTGAGGCCGATGGCTTTTGCCAGCAGAATGCCTAAAGCCCCCTGAAGAATCGGTGCAATAATCGCAAAGGCGACCAACTTCCAGCCGGCCTGCCGCGCATCGCGAAGTTTCTCTCCCGCGATGAGCCCCATCTCTAGCAAAAAGAGCATCAGCACACCGTAGAAGGGTGTAATTAGGAAAGGTTTGACCAACTCGCGACTTTCCGGGGCAGCCACTGCACCGGCCAGGAGTCCTGCCACAAGTAAAACGAAGCTCTTCCCGGAGAAAACTTCGTGGATTGATGACCAGAAAGACATCTTCGAGTCGCCCTTGTATTTTTGAGCGATGAGCATAGCCACGAAAATCGCGGGAATCTCCATGGCCGCCATGACGGCCGGCATGAATCCCTCGTGCTCAACGCCTTGCTCTTTAAGGAATGCGAGTGAGGCCATGAAGGTCACGGCAGAAACTGAGCCGTAGTGTGCGGCCAGTGCAGCTGCATTTGAGACGTTCATCTTAAGGAAGCTGCGTGTGGCAAAGAACACGACGATGGGAATAATTGTTCCCGCGATCAATGTTGCCAAGAGCGGCAGTGCCAGTTGGCCGAGGCCGTAAGTCGCCATGGCCGTGCCGCCTTTGAACCCAATGGCGAGCAATAGGTAAATGGTCAGGGCTTGGTAGACTTGCTCGGGGAACTTTAAGTCGCTACGCAGCCAGACTGCGACTACACCCGCACCAAACGCAACCACCGGGGGGGATAGCAAATTTGCGGTAATCAAAGATAGTGAATCCATGGTCAGTAATCAGTTTTTCAGCTAGGCTGCACGTCTAACAGGCTGAGAAGTAGTGTTTTTCTGCTCTCCCTAAGCAAGGCTAATCTAAGTTAGTGATTCGCGAATGTTATTTCGTATTTTACATTTTGGTGAAATACTATTTTTGTTTGATGAATGTTAAACAATCATGCCCCTCATTGGAACTTTTTCACGAATCACGCTCATGTTCTCATTTGTTTGGCACGCAACGCGGAGCAACCACTACGCGAAGTCGCTCTAGCTGTGGGCATTACGGAACGTGCGGTGCAACGGATCGTAACTGAGTTGGAAGAAGCCGGCTTTCTGGAGCGCAAGCGAGTCGGCCGTCAAAATTGCTATGTTATCCACACTGAAGGTCGATTAAGGCATCCGATGGAGGCGCACCGTGCCATTGG